>CAJDUM010000047.1_pt1 | contig 34340 bp, 29 predicted proteins | sample 7390781 | NCBI WGS metagenome assembly CAJDUM01 (sample SAMEA7055661, study PRJEB34461) | soil metagenome | biome: terrestrial ecosystem; feature: Peninsula; material: soil | place: Antarctica | collected 2016 | reverse complement strand
ACTGCCCACTGGGCCCACTCGCGCTGGCGGCGTGCCTGCAGGTGGACTTCGCCGCGCCCAACGTGCTGATCCAGGAGCAGTCATTGGGAATCCACTACAACCAGGGCGGCGAACTGCTGGACTACGTATCCAACCCCGAAATCTTCGCAATCGTCGACGGATACATGCAGCGACCCACCGGGGTTGGACTCGGCGTGCAGATCGATGAAGATGCGGTACGCCGCTCGGACCGGGAACCGCACGCCTGGCGCAACACGACTTGGCGACACCCCGATGGATCCCTCGCTGAGTGGTGACCGGCGAAACTCACCCTCTGGCGCACCACGCCTGCCTGGCGGCGGCGGCCAGTACCGCCGGTCCCTGCCCCCACGGAACCAAGAAGCCGCGCGGCACATGTGCATAGTGCGACGGTTCTGTACAAGCCATCACAGCGGCGGTGACCTCGGTCAGCATCCCGTCGGCGTTCACCGCCGCACAGGTGGCCCGGTAGGCGGCGGTCGCGGCCCGCTCTATATCGGCTCCGGCCACCACGCCGGCGGTGAGCGCCCGATGGAACCCGGCTGCCATGAACGCGGCAGTGGAGTGCTCCTCCCCGGAATGCGGGTCGGAGGCAACCGCGAACCAGTGGCCGTCCGGCCGCTGCAAGGCCGCCATGGCGTGCACCAAAGATCCTGCAGCCGAATCTATTTCGGCCCAACTCGCGGATTGCTCCGCGGTCAGTTCTGCCTGTAGCGGGCGTAATTCCGCCAGCACATCGAGTAGGCCGAGTAGCGCCCATCCTTGGCCCCGGCCCCAGCCGCCACCGAAGCGACCGGGCACCCCGCGCAGCACGAAGTGGTCGAATAGTCCGTCGGGGCGCTGCAGCAGCCGGACGTAACCGCAGGCTTGCTGTAGCGCCGCGTCCAGATACCGCCCATCACCGGTGGCCGCGGCCAGTCCGGCAAAGAAGGGAGGGTCGAAGTGCAGACAGTCCACGAACACCCCGGGGGGAGGATCTGCGACGAGCAACGCTCTCGCGGCGTTCAGGGTTGCCGGGCCGTACGGGTGCATCAAGGGGGCGGCCACCGAGGATTCGAAGACGCCGTCGAGGGTAGGCCGTCCCAACAGATAGCCCGCCAGGTCGACCGCTGCCTGAAACAGCCGGCCGTCAGCGAACCTGGCCGCCAGGTGGGTGATCGCCAGGCCGGGTGCAGTGCAGTCCGATCGAACATAGGGGCGAGCTCTGGTCGCCCATGCACGCGCCCAGCCATGCGCAAACGCTGCCCAGCGCTCCTGCTCCAGCATGTCCGAACCCGCGAGCAGCGCTTCGAACGCTACGGAGTCGCCGTAGTTCCATGTCTCGTACTGCAACCCCGGCAACGTAGGGACCACCAGCGCTGCCAGGTCCACCGGCGCCGAGACGGTGTCCGCTACCGCGGGGCCCATGTCGCCTGATTCGACGACGTCCGGCCCACCGCCTTCACCTGCCACGAAACTGCGGATTTCGCTTGGCGGCGAAGGCCGCGCGACCCTCGGCGGCATCCTCGGTCATCATGCAGTAGGCGAATGAGTCGTTCTCGACCAGCAGCGCCGTCTCCAGCGGGACGCTTTGTGCCAGCCGGATCATGTGTTTGGTTCGCTCGATTGCGATCGGGGACCGCTCGGCGATGGTTGCCGCCAACGCGTGGGCTGCGGCAGCCAGTTCGTCCGGTTCTACGAGCTGCTGTACCAAGCCGATCCGGTAGGCTTCTGCCCCGTCGATCCGCTCACCGGTCAGCAGGAGGCGCGACGCGTGTCCTGGGCCGATCTGACGCGTGAGGTACTGCGTTTGACCGGACCCGCCGTGCCATCCCCATCGGATCTCGCCGGCGCCGAAGGACGACCGTGGGGTCGCGATCCGCACATCTGAGGCGCAGGCCATTTCCAGTCCGCCGCCGATGCAGTAGCCGTCGATCGCTGCCACCACGGGCTTGCGGATCAACCAGACTGCGCGAGCGTAGTCCTTGCGAGCATCGAACCTGTTGCGGTACTGCCAGTTCGTGCCATAGCTGTCCAGGTCGTTGATGTCACTGCCGGCGCTGAACGCTCGGTCGCCGGCACCGGTCAGCACTACCGCACGCACATCGTCGTCATTGTTCAGCTCGAACGCCAGCTCGTTCATCCGACGGTCCATGACCACTGTCATCGCGTTGAGCTTGTCCGGGCGGTTCAGCGTAATGGTGACCACGTGTCCATCGGTGGCGACCACAATGTCGCTGTTCTGTATATCGCCCCCATGTATGTTGCTGTCGTTGATGTCGCCGCCGTTGATGTTGCTGTCGTTAGTGTTGCCATCGTGTTCCTGCGAGTCGCTCATGTGAGCCTCCTTGCTTCCAACCTGCTGCGATGTGTTGACCGCGGTTGCGGTGCTTGCTTCGTGGTCCCCGCTGCTCGTAGCTAAGCAGGTAGGCCGACCGCTCTCGATCCTCGTCGCTTCTGTTGGATCATCACGGCGATTATGAGCAGGGCGCCCTGCGCGATGTCCTGCCAGAAGGCGTTGACTCCCAGGATGGTCAACCCGTTCGTCAGCACACCAAGCAGCAGTACAGCCAGGATGGTGCCGAATACGGTTCCTTTGCCGCCTTGCAGCGCGCAACCACCCAGGGCCGCTGCGGTGATTGCTTGCAGTTCCAGGCCCTGACTGCCCGACGTCGGTTGGCCGGATCCGGTGCGCGCGGTCAACAGAATACCGGCGACCGCCGAGATGACCCCCATCAGGATGTAGATCCCGATGATGTACCGATTCAGGTTGATGCCCGAGAGCCGGGCGGCCACGTCGTTGCCGCCGATGGCGTAGACATTCCTGCCGATGTCGGTATATCGCAGCATGAGATGTACCAGGACCGCGACCAGGGCCAGCGCCCAGATGAGAACGGGGATGTCCAGGATCGATCCCCGAGCGATGAACACAAACACGCCATCGGCACCGGTGTAGCCCTGCGAGCGACCATCAGAGATGAGGTTGGCGACGCCGCGGAATCCCGCATAGGTGGCCAATGTCGCAATCACCGCATGTACTCGGCCGTAGACGATGACCACGCTGTTGAACAATCCTAGGATCACCCCGGCGCCAAGAGCTGCAAGTATGCCGAGCGCCGCTGAGCCGGTGGACATGAAGACCATCGCTGATACGACGGAGGCGACGCCTGCTTGGGAGCCGACCGAGATGTCCAGTCCGCCCAGAATCATCACCACCGTCTGGCCGATAGCAATAACGCCCAGAATCGACACGCTGGTGCCAATGGTCTTCAGGTTCTGTGGCAGGAACAGATTCGGATTCTGTACGCCGATCACGGTCACCAGCAATGCCAGGGCAACGATCAGGCTGATGTTCTGCCCGCCGACAGCGTCGACCACGCGACGCCAGGGCGCTACCCGTACCGGGTCGTGCGCCGGCGAGTGCAGTGGCTGCTCCGGTGTGCTCACCTTCAGGCTCCCTGAGTGTTCGGTACTAGCGGTTGGTTGGTGGTGACGTCAGCGAGTCGCGATGCCGACTGGCTTGCACTGTCAGTGGTCGGCGATGGCTAACGTGAGGATGCGCTCCTCGGAAGCATCTTCTCTGGACATTTCGCCGGTGACCCGGCCGTCCTGCATCACGACGATGCGATCGGCCAAGCCCAGCACTTCTGGTAGCTCGGAGGAGATCACCAACACCGCGACACCTTCAGCGGCAAGACCGTTGATGATCGAGTAAATCTCCATCTTGGCGCCCACGTCGATGCCCCGGGTCGGTTCGTCCAGGATCAGAACCTTGGGGTGGCGGGCCAGCCACCGTGCGACGACGATCTTCTGCTGATTGCCGCCAGAGAGTTTGGAGACTTCCTGCTCCATGGATGGAGTGCGAATGTTCAAGGCACCGATGTATTCGCGGACGATTCGCCGTTCGGCTCGCTCGTTGACGAACCTGAAGCGACAAATCCGGTCGAGGATCGCCAGCGAGATGTTGTCCCGCACTGTTCGCTGCATGATCAGCGCCTCGGCCTTGCGCTCCTCCGGCGCCAGCCCGATTCCTGCCTGCACCGCATCTCGCGGCCCGTTGAGCCGTAATGGCTTGCCATCGAGCACGATCCGCCCGCTCCGCAACGGGACGTCGCCGATCAGCACACGCGCCAGCTCGGTGCGACCGGCCCCTACCAGACCCGCCAGCGCAACGACCTCGCCCGCGTGAACGTTGAAGCTGATGTCGGTGACGTCGTCACTGGTGACACCCTGCACGCTGAGCATGACGTCGCCACGCTCATGTGGAGTGCGGGTGAAGATGTCGCCCAGATCGCGTCCTACCATCATTTTGACCAGGTCGGCGGTGCTTGTCCCGGCTACCGGTCGGTCACCAATCTTGCGGCCGTCTCGTAGCACGGTCACCCGGTCTGCGACTTGGAAGATCTCTTTGAGTCGGTGGGAAACATACACGATGGCAATGCGGCGTTCTCGAAGGATCTTGATCAGCCGGAAGAGCGCGTCGACTTCGTGATCGGACAATGACGACGTTGGTTCGTCAAAGGCGATCACTTTGACGTTGTCGACCAACGCGCGCAGGATCTCCACCACCTGGCGTTGGGCCGGCGAGAGTTGATCCCCCTGGGTTTCGGCGGCAATAACGTCGCTGAAGCCATTTTCGGCGATCACGTCGTTGGTGCGGCGGAGCAAAGCATCTCGGCGGTAGATCCGGCCGTGTTTGCGCAGACTCCCGACGAATACGTTCTCGGCGACCGAGACGTGCCCGATGATCTCCGGCTCCTGGTAGATGACGCGAATGCCGGACGCTCTGGCTGAATGTGGTGTGGGAAACGTGACCGGCTTCCCTTCGAGAACCAGCTGGCCCGAGTCCGGAACATGCTCGCCGCTGAGAATCTTCAGCAGCGTCGACTTACCGGCGCCGTTCTCTCCTACCAGCGCCAGCACCTCGCCGGCAGAGACCTCCAGCGAGACCTGGCGCAGCGCTTGCACCCCGGCAAAACCCTTGCTGATGTCCAGCATCTGCAAGACGGGAATCGGCCCAGGTGAGTCCGGCTGCCCGACGCCCGGGTCCGCTGTTGCCGGCACTTCCGTAGAGGATTCCCCGGGCATACCAACTCCCCTTACAGTAGTCAGGCTGCCGGTCCGAGCGGTTCGAGCCGCATCGGACCGGCAGCCTTACTGGATCAGATCCAGGCCAATTATCAGGTGCAGACCACTCCGGCCTGCTGCCAGTTGCTGGCGTCGACAATCTGGGTCGGCGCGATGGCCTGTTCCGGTATCGGCGTGCCGTCACGCACGAACGCGATCATTTCCTTCGCAGCCGTCTCGCCGACGCTCGCACCGCTGATGAACAGTGCCGCCTTGTTCCCAGTCTTGGTGCCCGCCTTCCAGTCTTTACACGTCAGGTATGCGCCCAAGCCGACACCGATGACGTTGGCCGCGCCGAAACCTGCGTTCTGTAGGGCGGTGACTGCGCCCGTCTCACTTTCGTCGTTGCACCCCCACACGACCCAGTTCTTGACGCCTGGGTTTGCGGTGATCACGGCGCCGGTGCGATCCAGCGCCTGGGGGGTGGTCGCGTCGGTAGCTTCGTCGATCACCTTCGGAAGGTCTGAACCGACGGCCGCGGTGAACGCCTCAAGGGCACCCTTGCCACGGTCCACGCAGTCGCTCAGGTCTTGCTTTTGCACGTTGATGATGCGCGTGTCGACGGAGGTCCAACCAGCTGCCTTGTACAGCTCGCCGGCCTTTTGACCCACCGCCTCACCCATCTTGGTGCTGTTGAATCCCACGAAGGGGGCTGCTTTGCCCGATGCGTCCTGGATTGGGTCGTCAGTGGCGATCAGCGGGATCTTGGCCTGCGCAGCGAGCTGAATGATTTGCGGGCCGATCTTCTGGTCCGGCACGGTGATGATGATGCCGCTTGCCTTCTGCGCGATCGCGGTGTTGATCGCGTTGATAGCAGCGTTCGAATCCAGCTGAACGTCGGTCACGTTGACAGTCGCGTTGCCCGCGGCCTTGGCCGCCGCCTTCGCACCGTTGGCCTCGTCCACGAAGTACTGCTGAGTGCCCTGCTTCTGGATCTGGGCAATGACAATCGGTCCAGATGATCCGCCGGCCGTCGATGCGGGAGCCGACGATGCTGCGGGACTCGACGCTGCCTGGCTGGAGGCACCGGAGCTGGAAGCACCGGAGCTGGCGGCGCTAGATCCGGCCGCGCTGGAGGGAGCGGCACTTGATGCCGGGCCACTCGCTGGCGCAGATGTGCTTGCTGCGGCAGAAGTGATAGGGGCGCTGGTGGCCGGTGAGCTGGTTTGCCCGGAGGAGCAACCAGCCGCGGCGATGGCCGCGACTGTGCACACTACAAGGACGCCGAGCGCGCCCGGCTTGAGTCGTGACATGGAAGTTCCTCTCGCAGCGGGAGTAGTCATATAGTATTATCACTGCAGCTAAACTGTCGCAAGAGTGCGGCGTCCGGTTGAGTCCGAACTGTTATCAGCAGGCGAGCCGGTGGACAGGGGAGGACAGTCCCGTGCAGGTAGCGCCAGGGATTCATCGAATCGAGACCCCATTCGGACCAAGAGTGAACGCGGCGTATCTGCTGGTTGGTACACGCCACAGCATGCTCGTGGATACCACCACCCGGCAGGCCGCGGAAGACGTGCTCGTGGTTACGACCCACTCCGATTGGGATCACGCCGCGGGCAACGGGACGATCCGTCGTCGCTCACCCGGGAGTCTCCTGCTGTGCCACGAGCTGGACCGCGCGATGATCGAGGACGTCGAGAAGATGATCAGCGACCGCTACGGAGAGTTCCGCGAAGCGCACGGGTACGACGAAACCGAGGAGTCCAAGAGCGCGATCCGCAACGGCACCGCGCAGACGTGGATCGACATCGCACTGACCGGCGGCGAAACCTTCGATCTCGGCGAAGCGTGGCGGGTGCAGGTGTTGCATACCCCTGGGCACAGCCACGGCAGCATCAGCGTCTACGACCCGCGTAGCCGGGCGCTCATCGTCGGGGATGCGGTGCTGGGTGCGGCCGTGCCACTGGCTGACGGCGCGCCCGCATTCCCGCCCACTTACCGGTACCTCGACGAGTACACCGCCACAATTCGGTCGATTCGGGAGTTGAACCCCGATCTTCTGCTGACCGGCCACTACCCGGTCTACCGCGGGTCGGAGGTTGCCGACTTCCTGAACGTCACCAGCCAATTCGTCGACAATGCACAAGAGGCGCTGGTCCGAGCATTGCGCGGTGCTAGCGAACCGGTCGGGTTGGTAGACGTGGCCAATTCGATCAGCGCCGAACTCGGCGGTTGGCCACCAGAAGCCGCCGCCGCGCTGCTGTTCCCGCTATCCGCACATCTGGAGCCACTGATTGCCGACGGCCACGTCGTTGCTGCGCGCGCCGATGGGGAGAACGTCACCCGATACCGTTGGGCAGGTTGACCATGACGGCGAGCAATCCGGTCGAATCAGCTGACGGACCATGTGCTCAGCCGGGAGAGATTGCTTTGCTGACAGCAAGTCTCGCTGTCGTGCTGCGCCCCGACCGGGGTGCAGAAATTCGGTTCATCGGTGCACCCGATGGCCCGAATGTGCTCTTCTGGCAGAACTGGTCAACGCCACTTCGGGCCAGCAGGTCGATCTCGTACGGCGATACTGAACGGGACTGGCTCTCCGAATGGCGCGGCGGCTGGCAGGAGTTGTTCCCCAATGCGGGAGCGCAGGCAACGGCCATGGGCATTCCGCTGCCGTTTCACGGAGATGCCTCTGGCGCGCGTTGGGAGGTTGTCGAGGCGTCCGCCACGGACGTCACCGTGCGTACTTCGACCCGATTGCCGCTGACCCTGACTCGCCGGATGTGGTTGGCGCTCGATCGGCCAGTGCTGAACCTGGCCGAGACCGTGCGCAACGAGTCGGATCAGGAGGTGCCGTTCTTGTGGGGACACCATCCGGCATTCGATGGCGTCCCGGGGACGGTGCTCGACGTGCCGGCGGATCGAGCGGTGGTCCCGGACGGATTCGAGGTCGACCACGCCGATCTTGCTCCCGGTGACTACCGGTGGCCACAAGCGGTCGGGCGGGGCGGTGGTGAGCTTGATCTGAGTGTGTTGCCCGCTGGACCGCTGGAGCGCGTGGTGTATCTGCCCGAGGTGCTGGCGGGTTGGGCAGCGCTGCGGCGGCCAGATGGGATCGGCGTGGCGATGGCTTGGAACGCGGATGTGCACCGGCACCTGTGGCTGTGGACCGAAGTTGGGGGTGTCGATTTTCCCTGGTATGGCCGCTCCAGAGTGCTCGCCGTCGAACCCGTGAGCAGTTGGCCCAACGACGGCCTGGCCGCCGCGGTCACACGCGGGCGGGCAAGTCACATCGGACCGGGAGAATCCATCTCGACGTGGCTCACGGTTTCGCTGTTCGGCAGTTCGGACCAGAAGGTCGTCGGCGTGTCGCGGGATGGCCGAGTCAGCCTCGCACCGCGAATCAGCTGACAGCTGGCCCGCTAACGCCCACCGGCCCGGATCGCTACCGCTACGGGCGCCGCGGCAGCGGAGTCAGCGTGATCGGACAACGCGACTGAATCGTCGCTGACCGCAGTGGACAGCAACTGGTGCATCGACCGCTCGGCAGCGTCGGGATCTCGATCTCTGATCGCGGCCGCTACTGCAGCGTGCAACGTCAGGTACTCGTCAGTGTGTGGCGCGGAGTAGGCGAGACGGTCACGGATACCAAGAGCGAACTGCAAGACAACTTCGAGGCGGCCCAGCAGTTCGTTCCCGGTGGCAGCAAGAATCGTGCGGTGGAAAGCCAAGTCCGCCGCGACATGTTCGACCACATCGACGTTCCTGCCGCCCAGAGTTGCCAATGCTCTTTCGATCTCTGCAACCTGCTCGTCAGTCCGTCGCTGTGCTGCGAGCCGAGCGGCGGCCGGCTCCACCACGAATCGCATCTCTTGCAGGTCGCGGAGCAGTTCGGGGTCGGGCCGTCCGTGGTCGCGCCACGACATCACGTCGGCATCCAGTAGCTTCCAGACTGAACGCTTGCGCACGTATGTCCCGTACTTGGGCCGGGCGGCGACTAGTCCTTTGGAGGACAGAACTTTGATGGCCTCGCGTACAACTGTGCGGCTGACGCCAAGTTCAGACTCGAGCTTGTCGACCTCGATGATGGTGCCCTCGGCGAGGACGCCGGACAGAATGTCGCGGCCGAGCTTATCCAGCACGTAGTCGGTCAAGGTCCGCTTTGCGGCGCTGGCCACGGTCCACCTCGGCCTCTCCTGGTCGGACGACACCGTCGGTCAGCCGACACGCTGTCAGCCAATACCCTAGTCAACTGATTCCGAAGGCCGTCATTCCGCCGTCGACGAGCAGCGTGGTGCCACTGATGTAGGAAGCCTCCGCAGAGGCCAGAAACGCGACCGCGGCAGCCACCTCGTCCGGCTCGCCGAGCCGGCCGGCCGTGGTCCGCGCCACGCTGGCAGCCACTTCAGCGGGAGTCGTACGATCCCAGGCCCTGGTCCGGATGGCGCCCGGGAGGACTGCGTTGACGCGAACGTCCGGTCCGTACTCCACGGCGAGCTGCCGGGTCAACGCGACGATTCCACCCTTGGCCGCGGCGTAGGCGGGGTGACCGCGAAAGCCCAGCACCGCATGCACCGAGGAGGTGTTGACTATGCATCCTTTGGTTCGCTGTAGACCTGTGAGGAATGCTCGCACCGAGTGGTAGACCGCCGAGAGGTCGACCGCGATCTGCCGGTCCCAGGAGTCTTCAGAAGTTTCGTGCGCGGGCTTGAAATCCAGCATGAATGCGTTGTTGTGAACCACGTCGATGCGACCGAACTGATTCTGGACGAGTTCGGCCAACATGTTCCAGTCCGTGGTGCTGGCGACGTCCGCGCTGACTCCAACCGCGGAGCCGCCACTATCGGTGATCTTCGCTGCCACCGCGATCGCCCGCTCGGAGACGATGTCCGTCACTACTACGTGTGCGCCCTCACTGGCGAACCGCTTCGCGGTTGCCTCGCCAATGCCGGAGCCACCTCCCGTGATAACGACGACCCGGTCGGTGAACCTGCGACAGGTCATGGCCTCCCCTTTGCCGCTGTCACTGTTGGTGTGGCTGTTGCTGTTGCGACGCCGATGGCGCCGCGTGCGGTCAACTCTTCGATGCGACTGTCCGAATAGCCGAGAGCCGCCGCCAGCACCTCCACGGTGTCGGCACCGAGTCGCGGCGCTCCGCGGCGGATTGCTGTCGGCGTGTCGGACATGCTGATAGGCACGTGAACAGTGCGAACGTCCACATCCCCCTGGGGCTGGGTGGTAAACATTCCGGTCGCTATTACATGGGGGTCAGTTGCCAGGTCGTGGTAATCGTAGACCGGTCCAACCCAGACACCGCAGCGGTCCATGATCTCGATCCACTCGGACGTCGTGCGGCCGACGAAGCAGTGCCGGATGCGATGGTAAATCTCGTCTCGATGCAGCGCGCCGTCGTGATAAGCAGTCAGCGAGCGGAGCCAATCGTCATCGAGCGCTTCGCCGAGGTTCGGCAGGTCGCACATCGCCATGGTCAACCAACCGTCGGCCGTCTGATAGACACCGTACGGGGCGCCGATCGAAGCATGCGCGGATTCTTCCCCAGATCGGGTAGGGCTCGCCCCCGAATTGAGATACGTTACCAGCTCCTGCAATTGGGCGTCCAAGACCACTGAAAACATGTCAACTTGCACATGCTGGCCCCGGCCGGTGGTGTGCCGTGCCTGCAGCGCCGCCAGGATCGCGATCACCGCCTGGTATCCGGTCATAACGTCGGCGGCCCACAACGCGCCGGGGATCGGTGGATCCGTGTCCTTGCCGACCGACCACATCGATCCGCTGAATCCCTGCATCACCAGATCCTGGCCCGGCCGGTCGCGGTAGGGCCCACTCGGCCCGAAGCCGGAGATTGAGCAGTAGATCAGCCGTGGATTGATCTCGTGCAACTTCTGGTAGCCAACCCCGATCCGCTCCGCAGTTCCAGCGCGGAAGTTCTGGATCACAACATCGGCGTGCCGGACAAGGTCGTGAAACGCGTCGAGTCCTTCCGGATCTTTGAGGTTGATCGCCACGCTCCGCTTGTTGCGGTTTACCGCCAGGAACGTGGACATCTCACCTGCGACCACTACATTTTCGAACCCATGCGTCCTATTGAATTCGCCGGTGCCGGGCGGTTCGACCTTAAGGACGTCGGCGCCCAGGTCGCCGAGTCTGGTCCCGGCCAGCGGGCCGGCAAGCATCTGCGTGACGTCAAGGACGACGACGCCCGCCAGAGCGCCCGGAGTCGCCGACAGTGCTGCGCCCGTTGGGAGATCTGCTGGCACGCCTACACCTCCGCCTGTCCAAGGTCGAATCATACTATCAGATGATTATTACCACAGGTGTCAGAGAATGCCGGACTCGCCCGCCGGCGCTGATCGCCGCCGGCACGGCGGGAGCGGCGCAGTGACGGCGGGAGCGGCGCAGTGACGGTCGCAACGATCAGCGAAGTGGAGAGTGTTGCCGCGCCCGAGTGTTGAGGACCCTTGCTCTCGCGATGCCGACCAGACGGCTAATGGCGCGGTCGGCGGGATTTCACGATCAACAAGCTTCGGGCACGGCTGTCGGTGGTCCGGCCAAGACCTGATCCGGCCGCAGCACAGCGCGGCGGGCAGACTGTGCCTGGTGATCGTCGGGTTATCCTCAGCCTTCCTGGCCAGCTTGTTCTACGGCGTGGCCAGCGTGGCGCAGTCGGTCGGTGCGCGTCGAGCGCCGGCCGTCGCCACGGTAGGTGTGCGCGGCCTCACCTCGATCGCCCGGCAACCGATCTACCTGCTCGGGCTGGTCCTGGACGGCCTCGGTTTCCTGGTCTCGCTTGCCGCGTTGCACACGTTGCCGCTGTTCGTCGCCGAGGCGGTGCTCGCTTCCAGTGTGGGGGTGACGGCGCTGGTAGCCGCGGTCTGGCTGCACGTGCGGCTGCGCCGCGATGAGGTGGCGACTCTGGTGATACTGCTTGTCGGGTTGATCCTGCTGGCCGTCAGTGCTCGCCCCGAGCGCCCGGCGGGACTGTCCACGCCAGCGGCATTGGCCCTGCTCGGCTGCTCGGTGGCGGTTGCTGGGGCGCTGGCGCTGACGGCCACCAGGACCGGCAGCGGGAATGTTGCCGGGTTCGCCGCGCTGGCCGGTCTGGGCTTTGCCGGGGTGGGGATCACCGTCCGGGTCATGCAGGTGCCACAGCAGTGGTGGCAGCTGGTGGCCAGCCCCGGGCTGTACGCGGTAGCGGTGTTCGGCGTCGCCGGGATGGCCGGGTTCGCGACCGCGCTGCAGCGCGGCGCCGTCACAGTGGTCACCGCAGTCGTCTTCGCCGTCGAGACCGTCATCCCGGCACTGATCGGCGTGCTGTTCCTGGGCGACCGGCCCCGCGCCGGGCTCACCGCAGTCGCGGTACTGGGCTTTCTCACCGCCGTGGTCGCGGCAATCGTGCTGGCACGGCGATCGACGCCGAACGAGTTGGCGTCGGGCACGGCTCCCCTGTCCTGAGGGAGCGCCGGCCGAGGGGCCCTTGGTGCCGCCCGGCGGGTTCGTCGTGGACGCGCCTGGATACGGTGCCTGTGACGCAGAATTCGGAGGGCTCAATGGTCAGAACCTTGGCGACCGCTCGCCCTCACGGGCCGACCAGCTCGGTCGCCGACCGCTCCGTTCTCGCCGACCGGGCTTTCGTCGGCACCGCGGGCGGGGTGCGCCGGTGAACCGCCGCGGCGTCGCGTTGATGGCATCGGCGCACGTGGTGGACGACCTGTACCAGGGTGTGGTGCCGGCCATGCTGCCGTTCCTGGTCGCCGAGCGGCAGTACACCTACGCTGCGGTGTCCGGGCTGACCCTGGCGGCAACGGTGCTGTCCTCAGTGGCGCAGCCCGCGTTCGGCTGGCTCACCGACCGACGGCCCCGCCGCTGGCTGATCCCCGCTGGGATGGGAACCGCGGCGTTGGGCGTCGGGCTGGCCGGGCTGTTCTCCAGCTACCTGCTGACCTGGCTGTGCGTCGCGCTGTCGGGCCTCGGGATCGCCGCGTTCCACCCGGAGGCGGCGCGTGCGGTGCGAAAGGCCGCCGGCAACAGCAACCGGGCGATGAGCGTCTTCGCGCTCGGCGGCAATGTGGGCTACGCGCTCGGTTCGCTGCTGGCCACCCCGGTGTTGTTGCTGGTCGGGCTGCGTGGGACGGCGTTGCTGGTGCTGCCGGCTGCGGTGATGGTGCTGCTGCTGGTCGGGCGGATGCGGCGGGTTCTTGATGGCTCGGCCGGTCGGGCCGGTGTTGGGCGGTTGCCGGTCGGACCCGATGAGTGGCCGGCGTTCCTGCGGCTGACCGCGGTGGTGGTGATTCGCTCGATCATGTTCTTCGGGATCACCTCGTTCCTGGCGCTGTACTTCATCCAGCACCTGCACACCTCGGCAGGGCTCGGCGGCGCGGCGCTGACGATCTTCCTGGTCTCCGGCGCCGTCGGAACGCTGGGCGGCGGGATGCTGGCCGACCGGGCAGGCGCGCTGACGAGCATCAGGGCTGGCTTTGCGCTCGCCATCCCCGCGTTGGCAGGTGTGGTGCTGGCCGGCAACGTGGCTGTCTGCCTGGTGTTCGTAGTGCTCGCCGGGGTGGCCAGCTATATGCCGTTCAGCGTGTTCGTCATCCTCGGTCAGGACTACCTGCCCAACCGGATCGGCACCGCCAGCGGGGTCACCGTCGGGTTGGCGGTGAGCATCGGCGGGCTGTTCAACCCGGTGATCGGGGCGCTGGCCGACGCCACCGACCTACGGTTCACCCTGTCCGTGCTCATAGTCCTTCCGGCGATCGCGCTGGTGCTGTCGATGTTTCTGCGGGAGCCAGCTGTCCGAGCCGTCACCTACGCTGCTGGAAAGTCCTCTGGTGACGAACCGGTGCTGCGGACGGCGGCGGTGGAGCAGATCGTTGCTGCGGAACAGGTCTTTCCCGGACCGCGAGGGGCTGACGTATCGGGTATCGGGGATTCGGGAATAGCTGGAGATGACGAGACATCGTCGTCCCCTGCCGAACTCGGCGGCATCGCGCGGGATCGGGGGAGAGATGGCGAAGAGGTGGGAGGCCACCGTGACGAGTCCGGATCCGCAGCCCGCGGTGGACCGGGGAAGGCCGGACGGGACGGTCGGCCGGGGGATGCCTAACGGTATTGCCGACTGGCGTGCGCCGACCGGGGCGGGCGGCCATCGGGCGCCGAAATTGCCGGGCTCGCCCGCGTCCGGACCCAGGGTGGAGGCGCTGGCGCTGCGCGACCGGGCGGAGCATCACCTGCGGGAGTTGGTCGGCGACCCTGACGCCACGCTCCGCGAGGACCAGTGGACGGCGATCGAGGCGTTGGTGGCCGACCATCGCCGGGCTCTGGTGGTGCAGCGCACCGGGTGGGGAAAGTCTGCCGTCTACTTCGTGGCGACCGCGCTGCTACGGGCCGCCGGGGCCGGCCCCACGGTGATCATCTCGCCGCTACTGGCGCTGATGCGAAACCAGATCGCGGCCGCCGGGCGGGCCGGGATCCGTGCTGTCACCATCAATTCGGCCAACGCCGAGCAGTGGTCGGACGTGCACCGACAGATTCGGGCGGGCGAGGTCGACGTGTTGTTGGTCTCGCCGGAGCGGTTGAACAATCCTGGGTTTCGCGACGAGGTGCTGCCCCGGCTGGCCGAGACGGTCGGCATGGTGGTGATCGACGAGGCGCACTGCATCTCGGACTGGGGGCACGACTTCCGGCCTGACTACCGCCGGATCCGCACGCTACTGGCGGACCTGCCTGCCGGAATCCCGGTGCTGGCGACCACCGCGACGGCCAACGGCAGGGTGACCGCCGATGTCGCCGAGCAATTGGCCGGGGGCGCGGCTGCGCAGCTCAGCGTGGCGAATCTTGGCAGTTCCGAAAGCGCACGGCGCTCCGGCATCGGTGTCGGTGGCGGTGTGAGTGTCGATGACGAAGCCGGTGGTGGAGCTGGTGATGGAGCTGGTGATGGAGCCGACGCGGATGCCGGTGCCGATGACGAAGCCGAGGCTGCCGGCGATTCCCGCGTGCTGGTGCTGCGCGGATCGCTGGACCGCCAGTCGCTGCACTTGGGCGTGGTCAACCTACCGGACCAGCCGTCGCGGCTCGCCTGGCTCACCGAGCACCTACCGACGCTGCCCGGTTCCGGGATCATCTACTGCCTCACCGTCGCCGCTACCGAACAAGTGGCAGACCACCTGCGGGCCAACGGCTTCGAAGTGGCGGCATACTCCGGTCGGACCGAACAGGCCGAGCGGCTGCGCGCCGAGGACGACCTGCTCGCCGGCCGGGTGAAGGCATTGGTCGCGACATCGGCACTCGGCATGGGCTTCGACAAACCCGACCTCGGCTTCGTGATCCACCTGGGCGCCCCCGCCTCGCCGATCGCCTACTACCAACAGGTGGGCCGCGCCGGTCGCGGGGTGGACCGCGCGACAGTGCTGCTGCTGCCCGGACGCGAAGACCAAGACGTATGGAACTACTTCGGCTCCTTGGCGTTTCCCGCCGAGCGTGACGTTCGAGCGACCTTGGCGGAACTGGCTGCGGCGGACCGGCCGCTGTCGGTGCCGGCGCTGGAACCGCTGGTGTCGCTGCGGCGGGCCCGGCTGGAGATGATGCTCAAGGTGCTGGACGTCGACGGAGCGGTGCGGCGGGTGGCCGGCGGCTGGACCGCGACCGGTGAGGCCTGGCACTACGACGCCGACCGATACCGGCGGGTGGCGCAGGCCAGAGCCGCGGAGCAGCAGGCGATGCTGGACTACATCGCCGGAGACCGCTGTCGGATGCAGTTCCTGCGGCTGGCGCTGGACGACGATGCCGCCGAGCCATGCGGCCGGTGTGATGTGTGCGGCGGGCTGTCCATCTCCGCCGCGGTGGACCAGGAGGCCGTCGCGACAGCCCGTAGCCGGCTCGAGGTTCCGGGCGAGCCGGTGCAGCCGCGCGCCCAGTGGCCGTCAGCGATGCCGACGATCGGGATAGACCTGCGCGGCAAGATCGGCGACGGCGAGCGCGCGGAACCGGGGCGAGCTGTCGGACGGCTGGACAGCATCGGCTGGGGAACAGCGCTGCGGGAGCTGTTCGCTGCGACCACCGCCGACGGAGAGGTCCCGATCCCGCTGCGCCGGGCCGCCGCGCAGGTGCTCGACGCCTGGTGGGGTACGCCGGGTTCGCGCGCAGACTCCCGCCCGGACTCCGTCGGACCCCACCCTGGCACTCGGCTTGGACCCGACCGTGGCACGGCGCATGGCACGGCGGCTGGCACGGCGGCTGGCTCCGTACCCGATCCGGCGTCCGGCACCTGGTCAGATTCGCCATCGGCGTCGGTGCGTGATTCGACTTCGGCGCCACCGGACGGCATCGTCGGCATCGGCTCGACCAGCCGCCCCCAACTGTTGGCACACTTGACCACCGGCCTGGGCCGCTATCTCAGGCTGCCACTGCTCACCACGATCACCTCCGCCGGGCCCGGCGGATCGGGCGGCGGCGGGGTCAACTCCGCCTGGCGGCTGCATGACGTGCTCGGCCGCCTGAGCCTTGTCGACCCGGCCGCGGTCGACGGCAGGCGGATCCTGCTGGTGGATGATCTGACTGACAGCGGCTGGACGCTGGCAGTCGCCGCGAGGGCGCTGCGGCTGGCCGGTGCCACCGCGGTATACCCGTTCGTGCTCGGCGTCCGGTGAGCCTGGTGTCCGGTGAGCCTGGTGTTCTCTGACCCGCAGAGCTCAGTGAGTGAAGCGCGTTGAAAGGAAGTACCTCGATGAGGGTGACCGTGTGCCAGTTGGACAACCGTGACGGGTACCGGGAGGCTGCGTTCGAATCGCTTACGGAACACACGGTGCAGGAACGGACGGACTTGCTGGTGCTGGCCGAGATGGCTTTTGCGCCATGGTTGGCGGCTGCGCTGCCTCCGGACGGCGCGCGGTGGGCCAGCGCCGTCGCCGCCCACACTGCTGGAATCGCGGGGCTGATGCGAACTGGTGCTGGGTCGGTCATCGGGACAAGGCCGCGGGTCGCCGATGACGGCAGTAGGCGCAACGAAGCATTCCTCTGGACACCGGGTGGTGACGCCGTCGGCGTGCACGAGAAGTATTACTTGCCGGACGAACCCGGCTATTGGGAAGGCACCTGGTACGACAGAGGGGAGCAGCGCTTCGAGGCATTCCGCGCGCTGGACGCCAGGGTCGGCGTGCAGATCTGCACCGAGATGTGGTTCTTCGAATGGGCCAGGCACTACGCACGCAGCCGAGTGGACCTGCTTTGCGTGCCGCGGGCCACCCCCCACGGCAGCGTCGAGAAGTGGCTGTCCGGTGGACAAGCCGCCGCAGTGTGTGCGGGTGCGTACTGCGTGTCGTCCAACCTGTGGGCGCCTGCCGGCGACGGGCCGGACTGCGGCGGCTTGGGCTGGGTGATCGATCCGGACGGGGCGGTACTTGCCACCACGTCGCGCGAAACACCTTTCGTCACAGTCGATATAGACCTCAAACTTGCGCACGCGGCCAAGACAAGCTACCCGCGCTACGTGTCGGAGTAACCGGCACTTTCGGTTTGGCACTGCAAGCCTGGCTCCGTCATCCCTGGCCAGTGGCGCCTGGTCAGGTCGCCGCGCGACGGGTGCTGATCAGGATAGCGGCGAAGGAGGCGAACACCCTGGCCCCCTGGATCCGGCGCCGGACCCCGCCCTTGATCGGGGTGGCCGGCCACCAGGGAGCGAGCGCGACAGGCTCGGAACTTACCCGTCGATCTGAGCGAGTGCGCGACTGTGGCGACATGGGACGGCCTTTCCTCGGTTTGGTCAACTCCCCGGTTTCGTCGACAAGGAGTCCGAAGCCGCGGGTGTGATACACCGCCGGCCAGTCCTCTTCGTGTCCGGTTGGGACGTGGCCGCAACCCGATCGGTTCCTCCTGGCAAGCAGCCAGGGCCAGATCAGCGTCCGGCGAGCTGCCCGCTCACCGAGTCGACCGGCGGTCGAACCGGCCACAGCGCAACCAATCCCGCCAGCAAGACCAGCAAGATGCCGACGATGCCGGCCCGGCTGGAATCGAATACCGCGGCGAAGACGCCGAACAGCACGGGCGCCAGGAACGACACTGCGCGACCGGTGGTGGCGTACAGCCCGAACAGCTGACCCTCGCTGCCGGGCGGGGCCAGCCGTGCCAGGAATGTGCGCGAGGACGACTGGGCCGGGCCCACGAACAGGGTCAGGATCAGCCCGAAGATCCAGAACATCATCGAGCCGGAGACGAACAGCAGGGCTGTGCCACTGGCCAGCATGCCCACCAGCGAACCGATGATCACCGCCTTCGGCCCGATCCGGTCGTCGAATCGGCCGGCGGTCAGCGCGCCCAGCGCCGAGACGATGTTCGCGGCGACCCCGAAGATCAGCACGTCACCGGCGTGGAATCCGTAGACCTTCACCGCGAGCACCGCACCGAAGGTGAACACTCCGGCCAGACCGTCGCGGAACAACGCGCTGGCGATCAGGAAGTACACCGTGTGCCGGTCTCGCCGGTACAGCGCGGCCAGGTCCCGGAACAGCTTCCGGTATGCCTGCACGAAGTTAGGTCGACGCTCCTTCGGAACCCCAGAGACCTCGGGAACCTTGAGCAGCACCGGGATCGCGAAGATCGCCAGCCAGGCCGCCGCGAACAGCGCCACCACCCGGATGTTCAGGCTGTCATCGGTGCTCACCCCGAACAGCGCGCTGTCGGAGATGAACCCTACGTAGCAGACCAGCAACAGCACGATGCCGCCGAAGTACCCCATCGACCAGCCGAACCCGGAGACCCGGCCGATGTTCGCCGGCGTGGAGATCTGCCGCAGCATGGCGTTGTAGGACACCCCGGCGAACTCCATGAAGATCGATCCGAGACCCATCAGCACCAGGCCGAGCCATAGGTAGTGGTAGTCCGGTCGGACCCAGAACAGCCCGATGGTGGCCAGTACCGTCAGGCCGGTGAAGAAACCCAGGGAGAGCTTGCGGTGCCCTCCGGCGTCGGCCCGCTGACCGGTGACCGGAGCCAGCACCGCGATGAAGAACCCGGCAATACCAAGTGCCCAGCCCAACCACGATGTTGCCGCGGTGCAGTCCGGCACATCGCTGGCGCCGCTGGCGATCTGCTGTTGAATCTCCGGGCACAGCCCGACCCCGACCGAGTTGGTCAGGTACACCGAGAACACGAAGGTGACAATGACTGCATTGAAGGCCGCCGACCCCCAGTCCCAGAGCGCCCATGATGCGATCTGACTCTTGGTCGCCGGGGCCGTCGCCGATGACGGTTCGATCGCTGCGCCGCTCATCGTCGGCCTCGGTTCGCCCGGCTCGGCTCGACTTGGTTCGGCACTGTCATGGCAGGCAGCGTATGCGGGTGGCCCGCTCTGCGCAGGGACGAATCGCCCGGCGGATGGCCGCGCGCCTGGAGCGGCAGTCGCATCAGCCCGCGTCCTCCGGTGGAGTGGCGGGTCCGGCGATCGCCATCCGCCTCGCGTCGCGGCGACGTAGCAGGGCCAGCAGCACGAAGCCCACCGGGATCAGCAGCCACGCGGAGAACAGCCGGTACAGCAACACCGCGGCCGCGGCCGGCCCCTGCGCCGCGCCCGCCGACACCAGGCCGACCAGCAGCGCCCCCTCGATCACCCCGATACCACCGGGCGTCAGCGGCACCTGTCGGATCACCTGGACGCCCAGGTACACCGCTGCCAACGACAGCAGGTGAATGTCCAGGTCGAGTGCCAGGCAGCACAAGTACAGGCAGCCGACGTCCAGCAGCCACTTGCCCGCGGAGGTGGTCATCACCAGGTTCCAGTCGCGCAGCCGGATCTGCCGGGTCTGCCGCAGGGTGTCCAGCATCTGCCGTCCGACGGTTCCCAGCCGCGGGTGGCGTCCGGCGAACCTGTCCAACCGTGGCGTCGGCGCATCCGACTCCGCCGTTCGCCGCTCACGCCTGGCCAGGTACCGGCCCACCAGCACCAATGCCTGAACCAGCACCAGGCCGACGATCACCGCCCGCACCGGATGCCGGGCACCCATCTGCATCAGCGGGGTCAGCGCAGCAGCACCGAGGCCGACCAGGTACAACAACACCAGCGCGAGGATCGACAACACCCCGGACAACAACATCACCGTGGCCGCCGTCTTCGAGCTGGCGCCACTGGCCCGGTAGGCGCGGTAGGAGTAGCCGGCCGACACCGCCCCGCCAGCCGGCATGCTGACCGACAGTGCGGTGCTGGAGTAGGTGATTGCGCCCATCCTGCGGTAGGTGACCGGCACGCCGAAGGCCCGTAGCAACCGACGTTGCTGACGGATCACCATCCCGATGGATGCCACCTCGGTGACGGCGGCCAACGCCACCCACCACCAGTTCGCGGTGCGCAGCGCCACCCAGACCTGTTGCGGCGATGGCAATTTGCCACGGAGAACAGCCACGATGACGGCCAACACGGCGATCAGCCCGATCACCTGCAACACGGCACGCCAGCTGATGCGCGGCGGGCGGTCGACCGCCATCGGTGCGGGATCAGCTGCCATCGGCCGGCACCGCGCCCATCAAGCGCTGCGACAGGGTCGGGATCAGGTTCCCGCGGTCCCCCGCCGTCAGCAACGGCAGCGGGAGGCAGGCGAGCGGCTCCAGCCACCGCCGATCGCCCGGACCCCGCTGCGCATCCATCCCTGCCCCTGTCTGCTCCGTCTGATCTGCGGCTACCGCGTGCCCGGCTCCGGCGCTGCGCACGGCACCAGGCCAGGATCACACATCCCGGTGACGCCGAGCAGTACAACCCGATACCCCGATAGCCTTGCGCCATGTCCAGGAGCGTGTATGTGGCCTCGCCCGAAGGGGCCTCGGCAAAGTCGATAGTCGCCCTCGGCCTGCTGGACCTGCTCACCCGGCGGGTCGGGAAGGTCGGCGTGTTCCGTCCGGTCACCCCGCGACCGGACGCCGACGCGGTGGTGGAGCTGCTGCTCGCGCACCCGGCGGTCGACCAACAGCAGGCGGACGCAATCGGCGTCAGCTATGCGGATGTGCACGCCGACCCGGCGAGGGCGCATGCGGAGATCGTCGCGAAGTTTGCGCAGTTGCACCGCCACTACGACGTGCTGGTGGTGCTCGGCAGCGATTTTGCCGGAGTCGCCACCGCCAGCGAGCTCACCTTCAACGCACGGGTGGCCGCCGACCTCGGGACGCCTGTGGTGTTGGTGGTACCCGGCCAGGGCCGCACCCCTGCCGACATCCGGATGGCCGCCGACGTCGCCCGAGCCGAGGTTGCCGCCGCCCACGCCCGGACCATCGCGGTGGTCGCCAACCGGGTGGATGAGGCAGCGCTGCCAGAGGTCCGCGCCGCGCTGGCCAAGGACTGTGAGCTGTCCGTCGGCGCCATCCCGGAGATACCGCTGCTCACCGCGCCGACCGTGGGTGCGCTGATGGGCGCCTGCGACGGCACCCTGCTCCGCGGCAACCCCGGCTGGCTGGAGCGGGAGTCGCTGGGCTTTGTGGTCGCCGCGATGTCCTTCCCCAACGTGCTCACCAGGCTGCACGAGGATCAGACGGTGATCGCCCCGGGAGATCGGTCCGATCTGCTGCCCGGCCTGCTGCTGGCCCACCAGTCAGAGACGTTCCCGCACCTGTCGGCGATCGTGCTGACCGGCGGCTACCTGCCGCCCGATTCGGTCCGGCAGCTGATCGCCGGTATCCAGCAGGACCTGCCGATCATCGTCACCCCGAACGACACGTTCGAGACCGCCTCCCGGCTGGCGAGCGTTCACGGCCGGCTCACCGCCGGCTCCACGGTGAAGATCCAGACCGCGCTCCGGGTGTTCGCCGAGTCGGTGGACGGGCCCGGGATGATCGCGGCGATGGACGTCGCCGAGTCGGATGTGGTGACGCCGTTGATGTTCGAGTTCCGGTTGGTCGAACGGGCCAGATCGGACCGGAAGCGGATCGTGTTGCCGGAGGCCGGCGACGAGCGCATCCTGCGGGCGGCTGCCTCGCTGCTCCGACTCGGGGTGGCCGAGCTGACCCTGCTGGGTGAAGAGAAGGTGGTGCGCACCAGGGCGTCTGCGCTTGGGGTAGATATCAGCGGCGCGCAGGTGCTGTCCCCGGCGACTCCTGAATTGTTGCACCGGTTCGCCGTCGAGTACACGCGGCTCCGCGCCCACCGCGGGATCGGACTCGAGGAGGCGGCCGAGATCGTTTCCGACGTATCGTATTTCGGCACCATGCTGGTGCACCTCGGGCTGGCCGACGGGATGGTCTCCGGCGCCGCACATACCACCGCACACACCATCCGGCCGGCCTTCGAGATCATCAAGACGGTGCCGGGCACCGCCATCGTGTCCAGCGTCTTCCTGATGTGCCTGGCCGACCGGGTGCTGGTCTACGGGGACTGCGCGGTGAATCCCGATCCGGACGCCGAACAGCTGGCGGACATCGCAATCTCGTCGGCCGCCACTGCCGCCCAGTTCGGCATCGAGCCGCGGATCGCCATGCTGTCTTACTCCACCGGCGCGTCAGGCACCGGCGCCGATGTCGACAAGGTGCGGCGGGCCACCGACATCGTCCGCTCCCGCCGACCCGATCTGCCGGTGGACGGCCCGATCCAGTACGACGCCGCAGTCGATCCGGCCATTGCTGCGGCGAAAATGCCGGGCTCCACTGTGGCCGGCCGGGCCACCGTGCTGATCTTCCCGGACCTGAACACCGGCAACAACACCTACAAGGCCGTGCAGCGCAGCGCCGGCGCGGTGGCGGTCGGGCCGGTGCTGCAGGGGCTCAACCGACCGGTCAACGACCTGTCCAGAGGAGCAACGGTGGACGACATCGTGAACACGGTGGCCATTACCGCGATCCAGGCGCAATCGCTGACCGCTGCCGGCGAACGGTGAGCCGAGCCATGACGAAGCCGGTGCTGGTGCTCAATTCTGGTTCCTCATCGATGAAGTACCGGCTGGTGCACCCGGAGTCCGGTGATGCGGCGGCGTCCGGGATTATCGAGCGGATCGGTCAGCCCAGCGGCGCCGCCTCCTTCCACTCAGCGGCGGGAGATCAGGACTGGAGCGGGCCTATACCGGACTATCGGGTTGCGCTGCAACGAATGCGCGCCTTCTTCGCAGACGCCGGCATGCCACTCGACGGTGACGCGCTGCTGGCAGTCGGCCACCGGGTCGTTCACGGCGGGTCGCATTACCTGGACCCGGTGCTGGTGGATGCTTCAGTGCTGCAGGCGATTCGCGACCTGTCGAGCCTTGCGCCGCTGCACAATCCGGCCAACGCGATGGGCATCGAGCAGTCGATGGTCGAGTTCCCGGGACTGCCTCAGGTCGCGGTGTTCGACACCGCGTTCTTCCGCACGCTGCCGTCCGCAGCTTCCACGTATGCGATCGACGCGGCGCTCGCCGCCGCGCATCAGGTGCGCCGCTACGGCTTTCATGGGATCAGCCACGAATACGTGTCGGGTCAGGTGGCGGCATTGCTGGGCGGTGACCCTGGGCGGTTGAACCAGATCGTGCTGCACCTGGGCAACGGCGCCTCCGCGTCGGCGATCCGCGGTGGCGTCGCGGTTGACACATCGATGGGCCTGACTCCACTGGAGGGTCTGGTGATGGGCACCCGAGGCGGCGATGTCGACCCCGGCGTGCTGCTGTACCTGAACCGGGTGGCCGGGCTCGGCGTCGACGAACTGGACACGCTGCTGAACCGGCGATCCGGAATGCTCGGGATGGCCGGTGTCGTCGACATGCGTGACCTGCACCGAAACATCGCCGCCGGCGACCGCGATGCTGCGCTGGCCTTTGCGGTGTATTGCCACCGGGCGCGCAAGTACATCGGCGCGTACTTGGCGGTGCTGGGCAGGGTCGATGCGGTGACCTTCACCGCCGGGGTGGGTGAGAACGACGCGGTGACCCGGGCGGGGATCGTGAATGGGCTGGGCGGGTTGGGCATCGCGGTGGATCCAGCGCGGAACCAGGACAGAGCCGTTGGTGCGCGGGTGATCTCGCCGGAAGGCGCGCCGGTGACGGTGCTGGTGGTGCCGACTGACGAGGAGTTGGCCATCGCCCGCAAGGCCGCGGCATTGCTGGCCGGCTGACGAGCGCCGGATTCGGGGTTTGCCGCAGGGGTCTGCGATGAACCTGCGACCGAAGAGCGGTGGGTTCAGCGTCGAATGAGACCGCGGGCACTCGCTGTCGCCACCGCCGCGGTACGGGAGTCGACGTCCAGCTTGGTGAAGATGTGCACCAGATGCGACTTGACCGTCGCCTGTGACACGAACAGTCGCTGGGAGATCTGCTGGTTCGACAACCCGTCGGCGACCAACTGCAGCACCTCGGCTTCCCGCTTGCTCAGTGCTACCGCAGGAGTGCGCATGCGGTCCATCAGCCGTTGCGCGACAGCAGGAGCCAGCGCCGATCGACCGGCGGCTGCGGTGCGCACCCCGGCCGCCAGTTCCTCCGGCGGCGCGTCCTTCAGCAGGTACCCGGTGGCTCCTGCCTCCACCGCGTCCAGGATGTCGGTGTCGGTGTCGTAGGTGGTCAGCACCAGCACCCGCGGTGCGCCCGGTCGGGCAGTGATCGCCGCAGTGGCGGCGGCCCCGCGCATCTGCTCACCGAACTGCAGGTCCATCAGCACCACGTCGACGTCGAGTTCGGCGGCCAACCGGACTGCCTCATCGGGATCGGCGGTTTCGGCCACCACCGTCAGGTCGTCCTCGGCCTCCAGCACGGCGCGCAAGCCGGCCCGGACCACCGGATGGTCGTCGGCCAGCAGCAGCCGGATCATTGGCCCTCCTCGGGGTCCGCGTCGATCAACTCGAAGGTGACGGCCACTGCGGTGCCCTCGCCTGGCGCCGATTCCACGGTCAGCGTGCCGCCCAGTTCGGCGGCACGCGAGCGCATCGCGTCCAGCCCGAAGCCACCGTCTGCTCCGGCATCCGCGGGAGGTTCGGCACTGGCCCCACCGGTCACCGTGCCGGGATCGAAACCGACGCCGTCGTCGACCACGTCGAGCACCACAGCGGTGTCCATGATGGTCAGTGTCACCCCGGCGCGGGTGGCGTCGGCGTGCCGGGTGATGTTCGCGACCGCCGACTGGGCGATCCGCAGCAGCGCCACCTCGATCGGCGTTGGCAGCAGCACCGGCAGGCCCTCCAGCCGGAATGTGATCGGCAGTCCGGTGCGCTCCGCGGTAGTGCTGCAGAGCCGCTGCAGCGCGGCCGGCAACGGGCGGCCCTGCAGGTCCGGCGGGGTCAGCGCGCGGACGAACCGGCGCGCCTCGGCCAGGTTGTCCTGGGCGGCCTGCCGAGCCTGCTCGATCTGCGTCCTGGCGGTGTCCAGCGCCGCGGCGGGCACCTCGCCGGACTCCGGCAGGGTCCTGGCTGCGGCCCGCAGTAGCAGTTGGATGCTGGACAGCCCCTGGGCCAGCGTGTCGTGAATCTCCCGCGCCAGCCGCTCCCGTTCGGCCAGCGCGCCAGCGCCGCGTTCGGCGGTGGCAAGTTCGGCGCGAGTGGCGCGCAGTTGGCCGATCAGCGCCCGCCGGCTTTCGCTCTCGGCCTGAATGGTCTGGTACCCCCACACGGTTGCCACCGCGACGGCGGCGCCGAGCACCGGCCCGATGACGAACCCCGGGTTCAGCGTGCCCTGGTGCCAGGCGAACCCGGCGATGGCGGCGATCGTGGTGGCTGCCACCGTGGAGATGCCGGCGGCCCACGGCAACAGGTGCATCAGCAGGAAGAACAACGGGAAGGCCAGCCAGATGCCGTCCGGGGTCAGCGCCAGCAGCACCAGCCAGGCGGCCAGCAGGCAGCCGAGCCAGGCCGCCGCCGCGCCGGGTGAGCGCTGTACCGCGGGCAGCAACGGTCCGGCTGCATAGATCGCGGCCAGGACCACTGCGGCGATGATGGTGACCGCCGGGTGCGCGGACCCGTCGGCGAGCGCGTGAACCACCGTCAGCGCCAGCAAACCGGCGACCAGCAGGTGCAGCAGTGTCTGCAGCAGCCAGGGGACAGCTACCGGGCTCGGCCTAACAACCGCGCCAGCCACGGGCATCGGATCAGACACGGGCATTGGATCAGGCGCCTGGCTCACCGTGGGGGCCGGATCGGCGGTGGGCGGTCTAGTCGGATCCATGGCACCGCGAGCCTATGACGGTTCTGGCCTGCTGGCATCCATCGAAAGGAGGAGGGGACGGGCCATCCTTCGACGCTGCGGATCCGTCCACGAGGGCGATGCCACAAAGCGTCGCGGCGGCGAGAGTTGATTCATCGGCCGCAGTCAGCGGCTGACCCGGCTGGGCAGCCGGTCCGCAGCGCCTTGAACCATGTCACTGAACCATGGCACTGAACCCCGGGCCCGAACCCTGCCGAGCAATGATCGTTCTCGAAGGGACACAGCCGTGTTCGTCGCCATCCGCGACCTGCGGTTCGCCAAGGGGCGGTTCGCCCTGATGGGTGCCGTGGTCGTGATGATCACCATGCTGGTGGTGTTGCTGTCAGGGCTCACCGCCGGCCTGGGCAGGGCCAACGTTTCGGCCATCACCGACCTGCCCGCCGACCATCTGGTCTTCTCCGCGCCAGCCGACGGCGCTTCCATTTCGTTCTCCGATTCCACGCTCGACCAGCAGGTGCAGCAGCAATGGGCGGCGGTACCGGGCGTGCTGCGGGCCGACCCGCTGTCCGTCGCGATGACCAGGGCCGAGATCGACGGCCGCAGCACCGGCGTTGCTGCCTTCTCGGTGACGCCGGGCTCGTCGCTGGCCCCCGCGCCGGTCGCACCCGGGTCGGTGGTGCTGTCCGACAAGGCGGCCGCCGACCTCGGTCTGGCCGTTGGGGACCGTCTGACGCTCGGCGGCAGGTCCGTCACCGTGCACGCAGTCGCCGGCGACGCCCAGTACAGCCACGCCGACGTCATCTGGACGGCGATGGCCGACGCGCCGGCCACCGGAAGCGTGACCGGCTCGGCCACCGTCATCGCGCTGACCACTTCGGGCGCTGACCTGGCAGCAGCCGATGCCGCCTTGCACACCTCGACAGTCAGCACCGCGGACGCGGTGTCCGGCATCGGGTCCTACGCCGCGGAAAACGGCTCGCTGCAGTTGATGCGGATCCTGCTGTTCGCCATCTCCGCGCTGGTGGTCGGCGCCTTCTTCACCGTCTGGACCGTTCAGCGCAGTCCTGAGGTCGCGGTGCTCAAGGCATTGGGCGCAGCCACCGGCTACTTGCTGCGCGACGCGCTCGGGCAGGCGCTGATCTTGCTGATCGGCGGCACCGCGGTCGGCACCGCGCTGGCCGCGGGGCTCGGCGCGCTCGCGGTCGGCACCGTTCCGTTCGTCCTGGACCTATCCACCCTGCTCCTGCCGGCGGCGGTGATGGTGGTGCTCGGCCTCGCCGGCGCCGCCGTCTCGTTACGCCGCATCACCTCCGTTGACCCACTCACAGCCCTGGGAAGTGCCCGATGACACAGAACTTGATGACACAGAACTTGATGACACAGCTTTCGAAGAGGCAGCCTTCTATGACGCCGAATTCGATGAAACAGGATTCGATGAAACAGGATTCGATGTCGCAGCATTCGGCATCACTGCAATTGAGCGACATCACGCTCACCTACCCGGACGGCGACGCGCGACTCACCGCACTGGACGCCGTCACCCTCACCGCCAAGTCCGGCGAACTGACCGCCGTGGTCGGTCCGTCAGGATCCGGCAAGTCGAGCCTGCTCGCGGTGGCCGCCACACTGATCACCCCGGACTCCGGCGAGGTCACCCTGGGCAGCCAGCGCCTCACCGGACTGTCTCGCGCCCAGGCGGCGCGGATCCGGCGCGAGCAGATCGGCATCGTGTTCCAGCAGTCCAACTTGGTGGCCTCGCTGACCGCGGTCGAGCAACTGACGGTGATGGCCCACCTCACCGGCGGTCGGCCCGCCGAGGCGCGGGACCGGGCGGTCGCACTGCTGGATGCCGTCGGCCTGTCCGGCAGCACCCTGGACCGTCGCCCGCACCAGTTGTCCGGCGGCCAGCGGCAGCGGGTGAACATCGCCCGCGCGCTGATGAACGACCCCGGCGTGTTGCTGGTCGACGAACCGACCAGCTCGCTGGACTCCGAACGAGGGGCCGCGATCTTGGACCTGCTGGTCCGGCTCACCCGGGAGCGCAGCGTCGCCACCGTGATGGTCACCCACGACCACAGCCACCTGGCCGGCGCCGACCAGGTGATCGAGATGGTCGACGGCCGGGCCGCGGTACTGACCGCCTGACGGTCACCATGTGCCAGTCCCGGCGCCGTTGATGACTCCTACGATGGCAGGACGCCCCGGCATCGCTGTGCTTGAACCGAGGCGAGAGTGCTGAACCCGAGGCGGGAAGGGACGACCGATGGACTTCAAACAGATGAATCCGGAGGTGATCGCGCAGTTTCGTGCCGGCGGAGCGTTCGGACGCATGCCGCGGGACCGGATGGTGCTGCTGACCACAACAGGAGCGAAAAGCGGACGCCCGCACACCGCTCCGATGATCTTCGTTCCTGACGGTGACCGGCTGCTGGTGGTGGCGTCCAACATGGGCGCACCCCGGCATCCGGACTGGTACGTCAACCTGCTCGCGAATCCGCACGTCACCATCGAAGTAGCAGATCAGACCTACCCAGGTCTGGCCACGCCGCTACCGCCTGCGGAGCGGGACGAGGTGTGGGCGAAGATCAAGGCAGGTAACGCGATGTTCGCCGACCACGAAGCCAAAGCACACCGCACGATCCCCGTCGTCGCACTGACTCCGGTGTCAACTGACTCTGGTGTTCACTGACCCGGGCGAGATCTGGAGGTGACGAACGCGGATCAGGGAGCGCAGATGGACGAGAAGGACCAGAGCGGGCACATTGCGGGGCCCGGCGCGCCGATGGGCCCAACCCAGTGGGACGACCGCTACCGGGCCTCCGGCCTGGTGTGGGGTGCCGGGGCCAATCGATGGGTCGAGCAGGAGACCGCCGACCTGGCGCCGGGCCGGGCGTTGGACCTGGCCTGCGGCGAGGGGCGCAATGCGCTCTGGTTAGCCGAGCGAGGCTGGCGGGTGACCGGCGTCGACTTCTCGCCGGTAGCCATCTGCAAGGCAGTTCAGACGGAGGCGGCCAGCGGGCCGAGGCCGGCTCCGGTGGCCTGGATGTGCGCGGACGCCACCACGTTCCGCGCCGACGGGCAGTTCGATCTGGTGCTGATCATCTACTTGCACGTTCCACCCCTGGAGCGCCGAGCGGCGCTGGCCGGTGCCGTAGCCGCGCTGGCTCCTGGCGGCGTGCTGCTGGTGATCGGGCACGACGCCAGCAACATAGAGCACGGTACCGGCGGCCCACAGAACCCCGACGTCCTTTACACCGCTGCTGATCTCGCTTTCGACCTGGCAGCACTCGATCGCACCCTGGTGGTGGACAGCGCCGTCAGCGTGCACCGGGAGGTCACCGGAGCAGACCGGCCGGCGATCGACGCGCTGCTCCGCGCCCACCGGCCCTGACCGGGTCGCCTGCCGCAGCCATCAACCGTTCGCCGATGGGGTAAATTGGACTGCTCGTGTTGTGGCCGCACCATGCGGTCGCCGTCAACCATGGAGTCCCATGTCGCTGAACGCCGTCGCCGAAGAGCAGGCCCACCTGGATGTGCTGTACCGGCGGCTGGAGCAGATGCGCGGCAGGGTGACCGCGCTGGCGGCCGATTCACGCTCGGCCACCGACGGCACTCCGGCCGGATTGTTCAACAGAGACGCGTTGCAGCACCGCTACACCCAAGAACTGGCAGGCTTGAGTGCCGCCGAGCACGGGCTGTGCTTCGGACGGCTGGACACCGATGACGGTGAGCACATCCACCTCGGGCGGCTGGGGATCACCGATGGCACCCCGGACCGGCGTCAGCTGCTGATCGACTGGCGCGCACCGGCCGCCGCGCCGTTCTACACGGCGACCGCGCTGAACCCGCTCGGCGTGGTTCGCCGGCGGCATGTCAGGACCCGCCTGCGAAAGGTCCGCTCGGTCTCTGATGAGTACCTGCAGGCCAGCAGCGATGGGACGGCGGAGGTGCCGGACGCGCTCGGGGTGGGCGGCGACTCCGCACTGCTGGAGGCGCTGAACGCGCCGCGTACCGGGCGGATGGGCGACATCGTCGAGACCATCCAGGCGGAGCAGGACGCCATCATCCGGGCCGACCGCAACGGCGTTCTGGTAGTGCAGGGCGGGCCGGGCACCGGCAAGACAGTCGTTGCGCTGCACCGCGCCGCCTACTTGCTGTACACCTTCCGCGAGCGGCTCGGGCCGCACGGGGTGCTGGTGGTCGGGCCCAGCCAAACCTTCCTGAACTACATCGGCCAGGTCCTGCCGTCACTGGGGGAGCGCTCGGTGGTGCTGGCGACCATTGGCACCCTGCTTCCCGGGGTCAGCGCCACCGCGGTGGAGGAACCGGCCGTCGCCGAGATCAAGGGTCGGCAGTTGATGGCGGCGGTGATCGATCATGCAGTTCTTGACCGGCAGCGGATGCCCCGTCGTCGTCGCACCATCGGCTTCGACAGGCAGACGCTGCTGATCGACGCCGCACTGTTGCGGCAGGCGCAGCGGCGTGCCTGGGGGTCCCGGCTGCCGCACAACAGGGCCCGATCGGTGTTCGTCCGCGCGGTGGTCGACGGCTTGGCGCGGCAGATGGCCGCCCGGCCTGGCGCTCGCGGACTGGACGACTCCATCCCGCTGGACCTGGCCGGCATCCGGCGAGAGCTGGCGGCCGAACCCGCGGTGGGCGACGCGCTGGCCGACCTGTGGCCGCCGCTGACCCCGCAGCAGCTGATCGGCGAGCTGTTCGCAGACCCTGATCGGTTGGCTTTCGCGGCGCCGTCGCTCTCGCCCGCGCAGCGCGCGCTGCTGCAGCGCAAGGACGGCAGCGATTGGACGGTGTCTGACGTGCCGCTGCTGGACGAGGCGGCCGAACTTCTCGGCGAGGTTTCCCGGGCCGACATCGCCCGCGACCAGGCGCGCCGCGCGGAGCTGGAGTTCGCTCGAGATGCGCTGGAAGCGATGGGATCTGCCGCCGAGGGCCAAGCCGATGCCGGTATCGGGTTCACCATCGGGATGGTCTCCGCCGAGGAGTTGGCCGGAAGGCATCAGGACGAGTCGGCCGCCGGCAGCACCGCGGACCGGGCCGCCGCCGACCGCGAATGGACCTACGGGCACGTGGTGGTGGACGAGGCGCAGGAACTGTCGCCGATGGCGTGGCGGATGCTGGTGCGCCGGTGCCCGCTGAAGTCGATGACGGTGGTCGGCGATGTCGCGCAGACCGGCGACATTGCCGGCAGCACCTCCTGGGCCAAGGCACTGAACCCGCACGTCAGGGGGCGCTGGCGGATGGCGGAATTGACGGTGAACTACCGCACGCCGCAGGAGATCATGGCGGTGGCCGAGCCGGTGCTGGCAGCCATCGATCCTGAGCTGGCGCAGCCGACTTCGGTGCGGCAGACCGGACTGCTGCCCTGGGTGGTGCAGGTCAACGCGGAGCGCGTGCCGTCCGCGGTGGCCGAACTGGTCGCCGAGGAGTTGGGACGGTTGGGCGCAGGCCAGTTGGCGGTACTGCATTCAGGTGACGCCGGTGAGCTGCTGGATGCGGTCCGCGCGCTGGTACCGGCCGCGGTCGGCGAGGCCGGCCCGGGCCGGTCCGTGGTGGTACTGGATGTGCGGCAGGCCAAGGGCCTGGAATTTGACGCGGTGGTGGTCGTCGAGCCCGCGCAGATCGTGCGGTCAGCGGCCCGCGGCCTCGGCGACCTGTACGTGGCGTTGACCAGGGCGACCCAGCGGCTCGGCATCGTGCACAGCGCGCCGCTGCCGGCGGTGCTCGCCGACGCCGAGCAGCGGATTCGCCGGGTACATGTCCGCGGGAACGGGTGAGCCGGCCGGGGCGTCCGTATCGGGTTGGAGGTGGACAGCGCGGTGTCAGATCACCCTGTCGCTGCCGCCGTCAATGGGGATCTGCGCCCCAGTGGTCGCCGGGAAGTCGGCCGAGCAAAGCCGCAGCACCGCGGTACCGACTGTGGCGCTGGTGATCTCGGTGTGCAGCAAGTTGCGCTTCTTGTACTCGTCCACGCTGAGCTGGTAGCGGGCGGCGCGATCGGCGAGCAGCTCCGGCGTCCACAGCCCGGTGTCGAAGACGGCGTCCGGATGCACCATGTTGACTCTGATCCCGTCACCGGCCCATTCCAGCGCGGCCACCCTGGACAGCTGGACAAGCGCGGCCTTGGACACCGAGTAGGCGGCGGCGCCCGGTCCGGGGGCCGGCACGTTCTTGGACGCGATCACCACTACCCGGCCACCCCGTGGCGCCAGCGCCAGCAGCGGGTGGGCTTCGCGGAACAGCACTGCCACCGAGTCGACGTTGACGGACATGGTTCGCCGCCAGGCGTCCTGATCGAGCTCGGCGATCGGCGCGCTGGCGGCGAATACCCCTGCGCTGGCCACCACCATGTCCAGGCCGCCGAACCGTTCCACGGCCGCCTGCAGTGCAGCGGCCACCTCGCTGAGGTTCGTCACGTCCACTCGCTGGCCGAGGTACTCCGGCCCGGCGAAAGCCTGCGTCACGCTGTCCGCAAGATCCCAACCGATCACGCACGCTCCCGCCGCCAGCAGTGCTCCCGCGCAGGCCCGCCCGATGCCGGAGGCCGCGCCGGTGACCAGTGCGATCTCACCGGCCAGTGCCGGTGGGGCGCCGGCCCGGCGCAACTTGGCCTGCTCCAGGTCCCAGTACTCCACGTCGAACAGGTGGTCCTCGGACAGCGCGCGGTAGCCGCCGAGCTGCTCACCGTCATCGATGATCGACATGGTGTGCTGGTAGATGTCGGCGGCGATGTCGGCGTCCTTGGCCCGGCGGCCGGCGGTCAGCATGCCGAGTTCGGGGTCGAGCACCACCCGTGGCGCCGGATCGAGTTGCTGCAGCGGGATGCCGCGTCGAACCTTGTTGCGCTCGAAGTACTCCCGGTACGCCTGGGCGTAGTCGGCCACATCTCGGCCGATCATCGGCAGCATCTTGGTCCGGATGATGTGGTCCGGGGTGGCCGGGCCGCGACCGGCGATCTGCGCCAGGTCCGGCCGGCCGACGAAAGCGGCAGTGGCGCTATCGCGGTGCCGGGACAGGATCATCGGCGCGCCGGCGGTGTCGCTGATTTTGCGGCGCAGCGTCGCCAGCTCGACAGCAGGGACATCGGGCAGCGGCGATGCGGTGGCCGATCCGTCTGATGTGGATGCGGCACCGGTGGTGTGCTCGGCGAGATACCGCTCCGCACGGTCGATCAGGGCGATGTGCCGCTGGTAGGCCTGCTGGGTGTCGGTGCCGAAGGTGAACAAACCGTGGCCCATCAGCACCATGCCGACAGTGCCCGGGCCGGCCTGCTCCGGCCAGGCGCTCGCGCACGCCGCGGCCAGGTCGAAACCGGGCATCACGTACGGCACCACCACCACGTCGGTGCCGAACACCTCCGCGATCCGAGCGTCGCCATCGGCCAGGTTGGTCAGCGTGACGATCACGTCTGCGTGGCTGTGCTGCACCGCGGGGTAGGGCAGCAGCGCGTGCAGCAGTGCCTCTACCGACGGGTCGGGGGCCGATGCGTCCAGCAGTGCGCAGCGCAGCTCGTTGACCATCTGCTGGTCGGTCAGCGCCGGCACCGTCAGCAGTTCGCGCAGCCGGGCCATCCGCAACGGGGCGAAGCCGACCGGTGCGATGGTGGCCAGGTCGTGGCCACTGCCCTTGACGTACAGCACCTCGATCTGCGCGCCGGTGACGTCGGTGACCTTCGACTTGATCGAGGTGTTGCCGCCGCCGTGCAGGACCAGCGTGGGGTCGGATCCGAGTAGCCGGGAGCCGTAGGCGCATTGCTCGACGGGCCCGTCGCCGGATGCTGCCTCGTCCCAACGGTTCTGCATGCTGGCTGCCTTCCTGGATGTCGGCGGTTGCGTCGACTGGTGCCGCTCTAGGTCAAGCGCCGCCGATGAGTTCAGTTGTCTGACAACCTAGGGCGGGCTGTGCAGGAGGTCAACAGCGGCCCCAGCCGGCAGTACCTGCGCCAGCGACTGTCGACAGCGTCGGTCCGCCGGATCGTGATCTGATCGACCGATGGACCCGAAAGGCACTCGTCACCTGATCGAGGTGCGGCGCCATGAGCGCGCCGGGCCGATCCCCGACGGCCGGCCGTTCGACATCCCGGCCGTCGCCCAGCTGCTCGCCGCGCCCTGGCAGGTGCCGCCGGGTGTGACGATCCTGGTGGGAGAGAACGGCTCCGGCAAGTCTACCGTGGTGGAGGCA
>CAJDUM010000028.1_pt1 | contig 34449 bp, 37 predicted proteins | sample 7390781 | NCBI WGS metagenome assembly CAJDUM01 (sample SAMEA7055661, study PRJEB34461) | soil metagenome | biome: terrestrial ecosystem; feature: Peninsula; material: soil | place: Antarctica | collected 2016 | reverse complement strand
ACGAGACTCGAGGCCACATCACAACTCCCAGCACCACAATCGCCACGATCGCCACGAATAGCCGCAATGCATGCGTGACCGAACGGCCGAAGGAAGGTGGCGCGAACTCTGCGCGAGGCTCGCGCCGACCGGCGTCGGATGCATGCCGTCCTGCCAATCCACCCGGCGCAGCGTCGCGGGTCGCTCGCGGCGCGCGTGGCCCAGGTCGCTGAGCCACTTTCCGGGGCTTGCCCATCACAGCCGCCCTGTCCCGGTGGACAGTGGGACGTTCAGGGCCTTGGCAGCCGCGCGCAACTTCCGTTCGGCGGCGGTCAATGCCTCGTCGGCCACCGCGACATCGCCGTCATCGGCCAGGGTTTGGCGTGCGACGTCATACCGTTCGGTGGCATTGGCAATGTCCTGCGCGACCATCCGATGCGGGTCCAGATCGTCCAGGTCGACGATCTGCCCGGCCACCGTCGCCAGCCGGGCGCTCAAGCTGCGTCGCGCCAGAGTGGTCGCGCGATCGGCCATCTCCCGCTGGACGGCCGAACGGCGCCTGCCCAGCCCTGCCCGAACAGCCGCCAACGCGGCCAGCGCGACCGCGGCCCAAACGAACAGCCACGGCGTCCAGCGGCCGGCAGTGGAGACCGGGTCGGTCGGCGGGTCAGGCGCCGTCTGATCCGTCACCACTCCTGTCCTGAGCAGGTTGACCCGATCGGCCAGCACATTGATCAGCCCGGTGGGCTGCACATCCCATCCGAGCGCGGGGCGTTGCCCGTAGCCGTATGTCCACAGGCGGGCGGACTGAGGCACCTCGTCGTCCGGGCCGACGACCTCCAGCCACCGGCCGCGCACCACGATCACCACGTCGCCCGGAAAGCGACGGTGCAGCGGTGTCAACAGATCGGTCAGCGGCGCCCCTGGGGCTCCCGGCGGCAGGAATGCGGCGCGCACCGATGTACCGAACTGGGCCGACCACGCCGAGTCGATCCGCTGCGGCTCGGCCAGTCCCGGGTCGTTGTAGATGCCGGCCGCGGCGAGGGCGGCGCCAATGGTTGATACCTGACCGGGGTTCGCCGTCACCACCGGGCGAGCCGGTGTGTCCGGGATGTCGGGGCGCTTGGTGCTCTTGGCGATCGCACTGAGCACCTGATGGGTGACGTCCAGTTGGGACAGCACCGGCTCCAGTTCGGATACGGAATCGGGCGTGACCAGGAAAATGGAGATGGACACCTGGAGGCCAGTCACTGCCACAAGGTCGATGCCTTCACTGCTCGACCAACTTCTCAGCTCGGACACCCGGGTGCCGACACTGCGGCGACTGTCAGAGTCCAGCGGCGTGAACGGCAGCAGGATGATCCGAACCGAGGTGCCGGCGATCGCCTGGGCGACGGCGTTGGTGTCCAGGTACGCCGGAGCACCTGGAAGGCGGGATACTGCGTCCAACTTGATGGCCGACTCGGCCTGTTCCAGGGTCCAATCGGGACTGTCCGAGGGGGCATCAGATTGGGCGGCGGCAGGCGCATCCGGCCAGGTCTGAGCATTGCGCTCAGTGTGGGCCGCCATGTCGGATCCGGCCGGCCCACTGCCGTCGGCGGCGGCTACGACGGGCGGACCGGTCCACGGTTCGGCAACCTGTACAGCCACCGGTCCCGCTTCGGCGCCCGATGCAACGGCCGATGGCAGGCCAATCCCCATCAGCGCGACCATTGCGAGCCCGAGAACGGCGGATACCCCCACGGGCAGCCGTTCAGCCACCCTTTCGCCGCGGCGGGCCGGCGGATTCGCACAGCCCGCTGTCATGTCGTCACCCCCGGCCGGCACGCGCCGATCTTACCGAGCACGCCCCCCACCGGGAACCGGGCGCGCAGCCGGAACGAGACCGGGGCCTCGCGCCGACGTCGCTGGCCGGTTGAACAGAGTGCTGAGCAACCAATCGGAAGGCAAAACTGCGCTACAGCGGGTCAGGACACCCGCGGTCCTCGGCGGAACCCGGCGAACCGGCGGGCACAGCCTCGGGCTCGGCATGCTGCGCGCGCTTTGCTCGCCGACGGCGCAGATGCCAGAGCACCAGCAGCGCGATGATCACCGCGATCACCGCGTATGCGACGTACTGATACCGACCGACGGCGTCCCATATCTCCGTCAGATGGGCTCCCGCGAGGTTCCCCAGACCGGCCCACAGCCCCACCCACAGCGCGGCACCCAACGCGTTGAACGCCAGGAACTTGGTCCAGGGCATCCGGCTGATGCCGGCGATGATCCCGTTGGCCTGACGCAGGCCCTCGATGAAGCGGGCAATGGTGACGACCTTGCCGCCGTGCCGGGTGAAGAAATGCTCCGCGCTGTCCAGCCGGTGCGGGGTGATGAACACGTACTTGCCGTACCGAAGGACCAATCGGCGCCCGCCGAACCGGCCGATGGCGTACCCGATGCTGTCGCCGATAACCGCGGCCAAGATGCCCACGACGATGACCACCCAGATGTCCAGCCGTCCGGTCCCCGCGTACACGGCGGCGGCGATCAGCACCGTCTCGCCGGGGACCGGCACGCCGAAGTCCTCCAGCATCACCACGGCGCCGACCGCGAGGTACCCCCACCGATCCAGCAGCGGGGCAATGGCGCCGAGGAATCCGGGCAACGCCGGGGGCGGGATCATCGCAGCCGACGCTCCCGCCGAGTTGGGCCGGTCGGCGCGGTCGGCATCAGTCCGGGCGTCCGGGTCGGGTCACCGGCTCATTCTGCTCCTCTGCACCGCACACAACACCACGATTCGCAGATCGTGCGGCACCGCTGCTCGCGCACCGGCCGAACCGAAGGCGCCGGTCAGATCCCGGGGCCCGGCGGCTGTGGCGGACCCGGCGGCGGCGACCCTACGGGTGGTGATCCGCCGGCCGGGGTGCCGCAGGACGGGCAGAACCGGGCGCCGGCCACGAGTTCAGCCCCGCACCCAGTGCAATGCGTCGGCGGCGCCGCCATTGCCGAGCCGCAGCCCATGCAGAACCGTGCTCCCGGCGGATTGGCCACGCCGCATGATGTGCAGGCCGGGCCGCCTGCGGCAGCGCCGGGCGGCCCAGCCGGAAGCTGGCCCTGACCGCTCGGCGCCCCGCCCTGACCCGGCCCGCCGGCTACCGCGGTGGTTCCCCCGCGGTAGCTCCCGGAAGGCGCCGGCCCCAGATACCCGCCGCCCGCCCCGCCGGCGAACCCAGCAGCAGGCGGCGGGCTCGGCATCGCCGGCTGGGCCGCTGCCACCCCGCCTGCGCCGAGCCCAGCGGCCAGGAATGCGCCACTCACCGCGCCGCCGCCCTGCGACATGCCGGCGCCGGCACCCAACGCCATCTCCCCTGCGGCGTACTGGTTGAAGCTGCCGGCCAGCCGCGAGTAGCTGGTGTCCTTGGCCAGGGTCTTCAGCTGAGTGGAGTCCTCCGGCGACAGGTTGACGTCGAAGTTGCCCATCCGGCTGATGGCAACTCCGTAGGCGGCCAACTGCTCGTTGCCGCGTTCGATCACTGCCTTCTCGATGTCCGGGCTGTAGGCGGAGAGCCCCAGAATAGGCCACCCGTTACGAACTATTTGACGGGTGATGTCCGTTCTCATCACCTTCAGCAGCTGATCGCTCACCCAGGACGACACGCGATCATTGTTGGTGACGTCAACGGTACTGATCAGGTTCGTGATCAGGGTGACTGGATCGATCACCCGCAGCGCATAATCGCCGAATACCCGCAATGTCACGATCAGCCCTGTCTGCGGGTCCTGCACATCGTCAATTCGCCCACCGAAGGTGAAACCGGTGAATTCTCGCGAACCGACGAAGTACAGTTCAGCGCGGTAAGCGCGACCGCCGGTGGCCAGGTCGATAAGCACGCCCAATCCGGGCAATTCGTCGGCGTCGATCTGATGCCGGCCCGGCCCCATTGTCTGGACCACCTTGCCGGTGTTCACGAACAGCGCGACCTCGTCGGCGTTGACTATCGCCCTGGTATACCGTCGAATGCTGACATCCGGCCACTTGTAGACGATCTGGCTTTTGGCGCCATCAGGCACCGCGATGAACTCAGCTCCGAACAGGGCCATCGGGACCTCCTTGAACGTGCCGCCATCGGCGCGCTCGACAGTACGCCGCCAATCGCCAGCGCAGGCGGCTTCGGGCGAGTACTTTCAGCGTGACGGTCGCCTGCCGCCGCCTTCCTGAACGGAGTGAACGTGGATCTGATCGCGTGTCAATGGTGCAGGGCGCAAAATCCTCCCGGTAGCACCAGCTGCGCAACTTGCGGTGCACCGCTCGATGCCCGGAACCTGGTGAGCGACTCCGGCTGGCGGGAAGCGCCACGGCTGCGAGATATGACGGAATTCCGATTCTCCTCCAGCGTCTGCCAGGTGGAGGGGGAACTCGTCCCGGTGGCCGAAGTGAATCTCGGGCAAGGCGATATGGTGTTTTTCGAACATCATGTCCTGCTCTGGAAGGATGACGGCGTACCGCTGACGGCGATGCCAACCGCGGGCGGATTCAAGCGGTCGCTCGGCGGAATGCCGCACATCATCTCCCTGGCGCACGGACCCGGCCGAGTGGCCTTCTCGCGGGACGCGCCGGGCGAGATGGTGGTGCTGCCGCTGCATCCTGGAATGGAGTTGGACGTCCGCGAGCACGCGTTCCTGGTGGCCTCGCACAGCATCAGTTACTCCTTCGTCCGGATAAACGGGTTGGCCAACGTGCTGCACGGTGGCAGCGGCATGTACATGGACCGCTTCGTCACTGCCGACCAGCCTGGACTGCTGCTGTTGCACGGTTACGGGAACGTCCTGGAGAGAATGCTCGGGCCCGGCGAGAAGATCATGGTCGAGCCCGGCGGATACCTCTACAAGGACTCCACCGTGCAGATGCAAGCAGTGCAGCAGAAGCTGAAGACGGGGTTGATCCGGCACAGCATGTATCTGGCGGAGATGACGGGGCCGGGCCGGGTCGGCATCCAGTCCATGTACGTTCACCACCACTCGGGGTGATCGGGCTATGACGACTGTTCCTGCACCCCCTGGGGCCACCTACATCTGCCGGTACTGCCGGCAGCCGAGCGACCCGACGGCGCCCGCCTGCCCACAGTGCGGTGCGCCGATCGATGTCCGAGCGGTGGTCAGCAGGTCCGGTTGGGAGCGCCAGCCGCCGATAGCCGACATGGCGCGCATCCAGTTCGGCCAATCCCGACTGCAGATCAGCGGAACCCTGGCGCCGGTCGCCGACTTCGCCCTCGCCGACCAGGAGTGGATCTACTTCGGACACCACCGGTTGCTGTGGTCGGACCCGAACGCGCAACTGGACACCATGCCGATGAAGGGTGCCTGGAAGCGAGCGCTGGGCGGCATGCCCGTCGTCATGCTGGCCGGCCGCGGGCCAGGGCACATTGCGCTGTCGGACAACGAGGCCGGCGAGATCGTCGCATTACCACTGCAAAGCGGCCAGGGCATCTGGGTGCGCGAGCATCGCTTCCTGGCCGCCAACGGCACCATCGCCTACGACTGGCGGCCGACCGACGTCTGGTTCGTCACCGGCACCGGCGACGATCGCGAGACCCACTACCCGATGGGGCAGATCGGCGACGTCTTCACCGCGGGGCAGGCCCCGGGGTTGCTGATGATCCATGCGCCCGGCAACACGTTCATCCGCGACCTGGCCGAGGGCGAAACGCTGCTGGTGCAGCCGACCGCTGTCGTCTATCACGACCTGAGTGTGCGGACCCACCTGCACATCGAGTACCCGAGTTCGCCGGGCTTCGCGGGCATGTTCCGACGATTCACCTATCGCACGCTGTGGCTGCGGCTGATCGGCCCCGGCCGGGTGGCCGTGCAATCTGTGTTCGAGCAGCCGGAGAGCCACGAGTCGATCACGACGAGCTCGTTCGCGACCACCAAGAGTTGGTGACCATCGCCCGCCCTACCGGGTTCCGGCCGCTCGCTCCCTGACTGCCAGGTCTGTGGTCAGCGCCCGCAGGTGTGCCACCGCGAACTCGTCCTCAACAGATCCGACGCTGAGAGATTGCCTCGCTTCGATGGCCCCTTCGGCGGTGGGGATGCCGGGACGAAATGCGGCATCCAGCCGCTCCAGGCCGGCGGCGTAGCTGGCGAGGGCGGCAACGTGGTCGACCAGCATTCCCCAGGCGGGGTCATCCGCGGGTTCCTCCGCACGGTCGTCGACCAGTCCCGCGTCTGGGCTGGTTCGCCGGGCACCGCTGTCGTGCCTTAGGTGGGCGATAGCGAAGGCCTGGCGGTCGATCTGCTCGAGTTCGGCCGGCAGATCCAAAGTCAGCCGGTGATCGTCCAACTCCGGCAACGACCAGGCATCGCTGGCGATGATCCGGCCGGCGTTTTCGCAGGCCAGTGTGACCAGCCTGCGCTCCCGGCCGCCCGCGAGCGGCCCGATCCACTGCTGACGCGATTGCCACACCTGTCCCGATGGCCACTGTCCCGATGACACCTGGCCCGATTCCCCAACAGATACAGCGCCACCGGTCACCGGCGGCCGCCGCCAACCGGCAATTCCGGCCCCGACGGCACCCCCGCCAAGCCCCACCAGCAGCACAGCGGCCAGCGCGATCAGCACCGTCGCGAGCACTCCGCCCCAGCCGGCGAGGACCGCCGCGATCAGCGCGAGCAGCGCAGCCAGGTCCACCCCGGCCAGCACGGCCATTGGCATGGCGACCCGCGCCAGGCGCCGGTCGTCGGCATCTCCGGGGTCGACCACCGTGGCCGACGTCGCAGGCAAGGGCATCGCAGGATGTACCCGCAGCTCGGGCAGGCGCAACGGCGAATCGCCGGTCCCGCTTCCCGTGAGCGCCGCCAGCACCCCCGCCCTGGCCGCCGCCCGTTCAGCAGCGGCAGGTTCCGCGACCGCACGTGCGGGTCCCCCAGGTTGGCGAGGGTCGGCCTGGTCCACGCCGCCATTGTGCCTCCCTGCAGATAGGGTCAGCCGCTGGGCCGCGGGCCGGGTCCGACATCCACAAGGCCGATGACGGTGCCCCGTGCACGATTCAGGTCGATGCCGATTCGAGCTGATGAATGGCCAACCCATCGCCGGCGGTAGCGGGACGTGCGGTGCGAGTTGCATGATCTTGGAGGGGCTCGGAGCGTTGTGGATGGGTTGTCACCGTCAAGGGTCAGCCACTATCAGGGCTCAGCGGCCCGCCGCCCGGTCGGTAGATCGCACGGACTCTGCCGCAAGAGAGAGCGGGAACAAGATGTCAAGAATTGATGGCAAAACAGCAGTCGTCACCGGTGCCGGCAACGGGATCGGCCGGGCAATCGCCCTGGCGTTCGCGGCTGCCGGCGCACGGGTCGTCGTCTCCGACGTGCTGGTCGAGGACGGCGCGCGCATCGTCGACGAGATCACCAATCTCGGCGGTGACGCCTACTTCGTTGCGGCGGACGTTTCCGACGCGCAGCAGGCGCAGGACCTCATCGCCGCTGCGGTCGAGCATTTCGGGGGACTGGACATCCTGGCCAACAACGCCGGGATCGGCGGCGGCAGGCAGCGGCTGCACGAGATCGAGCCAGCAGATTTCGACCGCGTGATCAACGTCAACCTGCGCGGCACATTCCTGTGCTCCAAGTACGCGATTCCACACTTCCTGGCTCAGCGCGACGGCCGGATCGTCAACACTGCCTCGACCTACGGATTGATCGGCGCCCCGAAATCTGCCGCCTACTGTGCTTCCAAGGCCGCGATCATCAACCTGACCCGGCAACTGGCGGTGGACTACGGGCCGGACGGAATCCGGGTCAACGCCATCTGCCCGGGTTACATCGACACCCATCTCGGCAGGCGCGGCCCGCAGCTCACCGCGGAGGAGTTCGAGGCTGCCACCGCCGTCCGCGAGAAGGCTGCCGGCATGCAGCCTTTGGGTCGGCAGGGCCAACCCTCCGAGGTAGGTGAAGTAGCGCTGTTTCTGGTGTCCGACTCCGCATCGTTCATGACCGGGTCGATCGTTCCGGTTGACGGCGGTTGCGTCACGACTTTCAACTACGGCGAAGCGAGTAATTAGCCTCCGCTGTGCCCTCGGCTATGCCCTCGGCTGTGCCCTCCGCTGTGCCCGGCTATCCGCGGGGCCGCAGCCGGCCGCCCGGCAGCTCCGGTGCCGGCAGTGGATCGCCGTCGTACCCGGATACCTCGCCGAACCTTCCCCGGCCGACCGGCTCACCGGAGATCGACCCCTGCCACTGCGCCCTGGCAACGGCGACGAAATCGTGGTCGGCGCCGATGAAGTTCCACCACATGACGAACGGCTCGTCGAGCGGTTCGCCACCCAACAGCAGCACCCTGGCCGGTTCGCCGCCGGCTGCCAGCAGCCGGACGCGGTCGGCGCCGGCCGGCAAGCAGGCGAGGGAGTGCGCCGGCACCGGGGTGCCGTCGAGTTCGACGGCACCGGTGTCGACCAATACGCCGTGTTCGAAATCTGATCGCAGGTCCAGGTCGATGTCCACGCCGGCGGGCAGCCGAAGTTCGGCCCCCAGCACCGGCGAATGCGCCCCCACCGGCGAGGTCTGCCCGGCCAGCGAGCCGAGGAACACCTGCAGCGCGACACCGTCGCGGCTGACAGTCGGCGGCAGGTAGTGCTCGAACGCCGGCCGTATGGCACGTCTGACGGCGGGCAGCGCGATCCACAGTTGGACCCCATGCAGCACGGTGGTTGCTGGGGTGGACATCTCGGAGTGGGCGATCCCGCGGCCTGCCGTCATCAGGTTCATTTCACCCGGCAGCACCAGCGCGACGGAGCCGATGCTGTCCCGATGCTCGATCTCCCCGGAGAACAGCCAGCTGACGGTCTGCAGTCCGGTGTGCGGGTGCGGGGGCACGCGCATGCCGCCGGTCGCCGCCACGTCGTCGGGGCCGTAGTGGTCCAGGAAGCACCACGGCCCGATCAGGGTGCGGCTGCGGTGCGGCAAGGTGCGGCGGACCGTCATCGCCCGGATGCCGCCGAGCGGGACCTCGCGCGGAGTGAGGATCTGCAGCGACTGCTGCGCCGAATCGGTGGCGGCGCAGCGCACCTCGGCCGGGTCCAGCTCCAGGTTGGTCACGCAACCCACACTATTGGGGCAGGCAAGCCGGCCGGATCGAGTTGGATCTACTACCACCCGGTCGGCTACCGATGCCGTCGTGTCTGGAGCCAGGTCCAGGATCGCCCCCACGCGCTCTGACCAGGGCTAAGGTCGACGCCACCGCAATCAAAGGAGCCAGATGCCCCATACCCGGTACGTGCAGCCCGGTTGGTTCACCCGCGTGGTGTTCAACGGCGGTGTGCGGGCGCTGACCCGAATCGGCATCAGCATCGCTGGCTCGCGCGAACTGCGAGTGCGCGGTCGCACGAGCGGCGAATGGCGAGCCACGCCGGTGAACCTGCTGATATTCGACGGCAAGCGGTATCTCGTCGCGCCGCGTGGCAACACCCAATGGGTGCGGAACATCCGAGTCTCGGGTGGCGGCGAGCTACGGGTCGGGCGCCGCGTCGAGACCTTCCGTGTGGCGGAGATCGCCGACGACGCCAAGACTCCGGTATTGCGCGCCTACCTTCGCAAGTGGGCATGGGAGGTTAGGGCATTCTTCAAGGGAATTAGCAAGTCCTCTTCTGACACAGATCTCGCCCGCATAGCGCCCGGGTTCCCGGTGTTCCAAGTGCTTCCGCCGGTCTGATCGGCCAGCAGGCTGACCAGCCGATCGTTGGTATGCGTCGCGGTCGCCGGCCCACGCCAGATGAGGCGGTCGGCTCATCCTGACGCCAGCCACCGGGCACCTCAACGATAGTGAACCCGGCGAGCGGCCCGCTATCGTTGCGCTGTGACCGGCCAACGATTGCCCGGAGGGGTGGTGCATCGGCTTCCCGCCGACCTCCGCGCCGCGCTGCTTGCCAACACCACAGCGTTGGCTGCCTGGAAGGACATCACACCTCTGGGCCGCAACGAGTTCATCTGCTGGGTGACCGATGCCAAGCAGGAGGCAACCCGCGAGCGCCGAATTCGCCGGACGCAGGAGGAACTGGGGCAGGGCCAGCGCCGACCGTGTTGCTGGCCCGGGTGCACACATCGCGAGCGGAACGGCAGGTAGCGGTCGGTCCGGACCAGGAAGCGGCACTTGACGGTCGCGGGCAGTCATACGGGCGCTCAGGCAGGTGTACCACCCGGATCTGAAGTGGTACACCTCCCCATGCCGACCGTCCGACCACGTCATCAGATCACCGAGACACCCGCGGTGGCGCGCGTTGGAAGTTGCGGCGCAGCAGTGGCCGGGCGAGTCACGTTCCAACCTGCTGCTGCGGCTCCTGAGTACCCGAAGTGCAGATCGATTCCGGGCTGAAACTGCCCGAGTGCTGCGCGCTGGACACCGCGCTGAGCACCGGCTCCATCCTGGCCACCTTCGACGTCGATCTGGCCAAAGCAGCACGCCGCTACCACCTCTCGGTCGCACCGACGCGCTAAGGGGCTGGTCGGCCGCCGATTTCCTGGGTCCGCTGCTCGCGCAGGATGCGCAGATTCACGGCGGCCCAGGTTCGGAATGGCCGCCAGGCCTCGGAGACCTCGGCGAGAGTGTGGCCCGGGCCGTAGCGTTCCGCGATTTCGGCGTCCAGGCGCCGTTCGTGTTGCGGGACGCCATCAGGCGCGTTGGCGCCGCGGATCACCACGTGTTCTGCTCCGAAAGGACCAAGTCCCTTGATCTGTTGAACATCGCGGATAGCCTGGCTCGGGTCCACCGACCGCAAGGTAGGGCCGTCGAGTTGTCCGTTCAGCGCGGCGTCCGCGACGGCGCGCAGATACTCGGCCTTGCGGCCGGGCAGATCAAGGTCCAGGCTGCGGAGCAACTGTGGGGGCGGGAAGGCACCGGCGAGCCCATGCCGGGCCACGAGGTCGGCGCGCAGCCGTGCCGCTTGGACGATGCGGATCCGCTGGGACAGCACCGCCCAGGCGGCGGCCTCATACGGCGAGTGGAAGCCGCATGGCCGAAGGCCGGGTAACCGTGCCTGCGCGTCGGCGATGACCGGGTCCCGGCGGGCAACACCGGGCCAGGCGCGGGCGTCCACGTCCAGTGACAGGAATCGGCACGCCTGCGCCGCGGCCGCGTCCAGGTCGCCATCACCGGTGACGGTCACGGTCGCTGTACTGCCATTCTGGGTGACCGTGACTTCCGCACGGCGCCAGTCGCTCTCGACCAGGAACACCGATCGAAGCTCATTCTCTTCGGAGCCGACTTGCGGTGCCAGCGTCGCCGGGGTGAAGCCCTCCCAGAATGCTCGGCTGGTGGCCAGCGACCACGGCCCGAGAACTTTCACCCTCACCTCCAGGCTCGTCATCGCCTACCGCTGTTCCTGCTGGGCAGCAGACGTTGTCCGGCGACCGCTCCAGTTGGCCAGCCGCTCTGTTGGCCCAGCCCCGTCGGCCGGCTCGACGGCGAGAGCGAAAGGCATCTGTCCGCCGCGGGGCTCGGCCGGGATGATCCGCGCCGCGATGGCCAACACCGGCGCCGCCACCTCCGGGTCCGCCTCCGGATCTTGACCGGTCGCGGTGGCCAGATCCCAGCCGTGTACCAGGGTTTCGTTCAGGTATCCCCACAGCGCGGCGCTGCCGGGAATGGTGCCCCAGGGCGCCTGCACTGTCGCGGTCAGCATGGCGTCGTCCTCCCACACGGCCCACAGCTGCCGGACCTCGTCCGCGTAGGCCGTGGACCACTGGTCGTCGCCGATCCCGGTGACCACGTGCGGAACCGAGAACGGTGCGCCGCCCGCGCCGATCACCCGAGCCCGCTGCACGGTGGCCACCAGGTGACCGGCCAGCGCCCGCACGTCGAACTCCGAGCAGGGTGTTGGCAGTTCCAGCTGCTCGGGGCGCACTCCTGCCAGCAAGCTGGCGACCCAGATCAGACTGCGGCGGTACAGCGGGCGGGGATCGGGTGGCGTGCTGGACATGGCGGTGGCCTCTCCTTCGTAGTCGCCGGTGACGAAGCGCCGGCGAGGTCGAACTTCGTAGTCGACGAGACCAGCATTTCGCGGATACATGTCATCTGCTGTCATGTATTCCTGAGATACTTTCCGAATGCGCGCGGACCGCCTGCTCTCGCTGATGCTGTTGCTATCCCGTCGCGGCCGGATGACCGCAACGGAGCTGGCAGCAGAGGTGGAGTGCTCGGTCCGCACCGTGCTCCGCGACATCGACGCGCTGTCAACGGCGGGGGTACCGGTGTACGCCGAACGCGGTCGCCGCGGCGGATTCGCTCTGCTGGAGGGCTTTTCTACCGACCTGACCGGGCTGACCCACCCGGAGGCCACCGCCCTGTTCGTCGCGGGGTCGCGGGCCACCTCCGCCTCGCTGGGCATGGCGCCGGCGCTGGCCTCCGCGATGCGCAAGCTGACCGCCGCGATGCCGCCGGCTCAACGGCGTACCGCCGAGCGCGCCACCCAGCGGGTACTGGTGCAACCCGAAGGGTGGTTGGCCGACCCCGAACCGGCGGGCACCCTGCCGGTGATCCAAGAGGCGGTGTTCACCGATCGTCGTCTCAAGATTCGATACGCGGTCCGTGACGAGCCGGCGCAGTGGCGCACCATCGACCCGGTCGGCCTGGTCCACGCCGCGGGACGCTGGTATCTACTGGCCACCCACCGTGGCGCCGACCGCACCTACCGGGTCTCCCGCGTCACCCGCGCGGTGATCCTGGAACAGGCTGCCCACCGGCGACCCGACATCGACCTCCAGCAGGCGTGGCAGCAACGCCGGGCGGCATTCCGAGCGACCCAACCCGGGTTTACCGTCCGAGTCAGGGTCCGGGCGCGGGTGCGAGGTCGGCTCGTCAGCGCAGCGCTCGCGCTGATCGACGAGGCGGCCGACAGCGGCGGCTGGCTGCTGCTCAACCTGACCTTCGCCGATCAGCACCATGCTGCCGCCGTCATCTGGAGTCTTGCCCCCGACGCCGAGGTCGTCGAACCGGCCACGCTTCGGGAGCAGTTGATCGCACGCGCCGAACAGACCCTGCGCCACTATCACCAACGGTGAAGAGATGGCCGGGGAGCCACCCGGACCGCCGAACACGATATGCATATATCGTCATCCGGGACGGAACGGACACAAGTCGAGTTGGTGGAACTGCCCGGCATCAAGGGGAGCCGCAGCGTTTCTACCGTGCAGGCTGACTTCTGCTGACATCACTTGGCTACGGAATGTGCGCGAGGTGGTGTTCGAGTCCGTGGTGGGCAGCAACGGCCGCGAGCTTCTTGTCATGCGTCCATAGGCGGGCTCCGGTGGTGAGCAATGTTCCGGCGAGCCGATGCGCGTCGACGTACCCGATCCTGCGGCCGAAGAGCCGATAAGTGCCGATAAAGGTAAGCAACTCGCCGTCCGTTGCCACCGTCGCTTGCGGGAGATCGCAGAACAGCCCGATGATCTCCGCCCGACCCGCGATGTTTCCGAGGGCGATCGTCGCCGACCAGCCAGGTGGTGGGCCCGTGACCGTCCAGCAGCAGCGCGGACAGCCTTGGGGCGCCGCGGTCGATCACGGCGTGCGCCGGGTTCAGTGGGCATCGATGATCGCGCAAGTGCTTTACTCACGATGTCAAACCTGCGGAGGACCGGGATGAGCGCAGCACGATCGGCAATTGGGGCACTGACGGTAGCGACGCTGTTGCTGGCTGGATGCAGTAGCAGCGCACCCACGTCGAATGTCCCTGCTGATGGGACGCCGGGCGTCACGGCTGGCTCCAGCGCCGGCGCCGCGTCAACCGGTGCCGCGTCATCCGGGGATACGTCAACCGGTGCCGCGTCAACCGGTGCTGCGTCATCCGGGGATACGTCAACCGGTGCTGCGTCACCAGGTGCAAAGTCAACCGCTGCCACGTCCCAGGGTGGCAGCGCCGGCGGCGCACCAGGCTTGATCACCCTTCACATCACGGCGAGCTTCACCAGCCCGTACGCGATCACCGACACCTACCAGTGGACGTTCGATCCCACCAGCTACGCCGAGAACGGCGACGACTCAGCCGTTCCGGCGAACTGCGCCGACATCGCCAAGGACGGCACGCTCTCCGGCGGCCAGGGCAAGCAGCCGACGTTCCAAACACCGATCCCGGCTGGTGACGGCACTATGGCCAGCGGCAAGAACTCACTGTCGCTGCAGGCAGACGTCGACAGCTACAGCGGCCCCAAGACATACACCGGTACCGAGGTGGATAGTGCCAGCGGGATGGAGATCAGCAACACCCCGAAACTGCCGGATGACGGTGGGGGTGATCTGAACTTCGGCGACACCGAGCAGAAGAGTTCCATCACGGTGAACGCCGACGGGTCCGGCACTACCACGATCGTCGGCTGGCAGGACTCGGGCGGTCGCACCGCTTCAGGCACGCTGACCTGGACGTGTTCAGGGTAGGACTGCCCTGAACAGGCTCCACCGTCGTCATTACACGCGCCTTGGTGCAGCAGCGATGGCATTCTTCGGCGGGCTGGCCGCGGGTGAGCGGGGATCCTGGCCGTGCGTGCTTGCCGGCTGATGGCCGTCCGTCGTCGATTCGTTGTGAAATTTGCCCGTCGGAGCCTGCTATGAGCGTGCATGCGCGGACGATCGAAATCGTCGACGCTGCTCCCGGCGCATCCGCCCGCTACGGTAAGTCTCCGCCATGTCGAGAATCCGGGGCCAGGGATGGTCGCCGCGGCAATCAGTGCGGCGCACGAACCTCGATAGTTCCGTCCGCGACCCGGGTCTGATAGACGGGCTGTGGGACGCAGGCGGGGCCGCGTTCGATGCTCCCGTCGCTGAGCCGGAAGACGCTGCCGTGCCACGGGCAGGTGACGCACCCGTCGGCGATCGTGCCCTCATCGAGCGGGCCGCCCATGTGCGAGCAGGTCGCCGCGATGGCCTGGATCCCACCGCTGGCTCGGTGCAGCAGCACACCGGTGCCATCCGCATCGACCTTGCGGTGCTCGCCGTCGGCGAGTTCGGCGTCGGCCAGCACCGCTGTCCATTCCTCGGGTTGATGCTCCCAGGCGACGCGGTTGACGTTGACTCCCTTGGTGAAGCTCAGGTGCCCACCGAGGTAGCCGCCGGCGGTGACGGCGCCTAGCCCGAGCAGCCCGAGGGCCTTACCTGCTACGCGGTGACCGCGGCGGCGGGCCAGCGCCGAGGCCACGTAGAGCAGCAACGCGCAGCTGTTCGCGCCGGCGTGAACCAATCCGATGCGCGTGTCCGGTCCGTAGGTGTCCGACCAATCGTTCAGGCCGCTGGCCGCGGTGGGCAGCGCCGCGGCGATGCCGGCGAGCACCAGCAGGTCCGCGGCCGGTTCGCTAGCTCGGCCACCGACCGCATCCAGCAGCGCCGACGCGCCCCAGGCGCCGATCGGCACGTCGGTGAGCATGGGGTGCAGCGGATGCCCCAACGGAGTGCCGCTGGCCAAGTTCCGCACCAGTCGCGGCCGCACCGCCTTACCCGCCAGCGCGACGAGCGGCTTGGTTACGGCGTCCAAGGCGTTCGCTCGCTCGATGCGATCGATGATCGCCGATAGGACCTTCATCACCATCACTCCCCACTGGCCAGGGTCACGGCTTCCGACCAGTCCGCATCGGTCGCCGTCGCGCAGGGCCGACCTCGCGGCCGGGCCCGCCTCTCTTTGGAAAGGTGCGTCATTCCAAACTAGCGGGATCTGGCGATGGCGCCACTTATGGGTAGCCGACAGCCAGTTGTGATGCCCATTGAACGCTCGTGAACGCCTCGTCCTGCCAACCGTTAGCAACCCTTGGCGATCGCGCCACTACTGGGCTGGCCCTGGTGAGCGGCTGCCTCAGTCGTATGTGGCAGCCCTACATGGCAGCGTATGCGGCAGCCCTACGCCGCGCTGTCCTCGGCGTCGCCGCTAGCGTCGTGGTGACCAGGAAGAACATCGACCTCGGTGACGTGCCAGACAGGGTGATCGCCTGCGGTCTCAACGTTGAATCCGTAGTCGAAGACTAGGCCGCCACCGTAGGTCGCGCCGACCGCGATTCCCAACGCGGCGATGACGGACAGGACCATCAGCCAGGCCGGCGTGCTGGCGCTGTCGGAATACGCAGTCAGCCGAACCAGCACGTTGACCAAGGCGATCACCGTCACGCTGAGCATGATGATCGCGTGTGCGTTGATGGTCCGTCGCGCCTGCGTCCCCGGCTCGCTGGAACGGTGCCAGTCGGCCCAGCCGGTCAGCGCTGCCAGCAACGAGACCACGACCCCGCCGACAATCGTCCAGCTTCCGGCCAGGAATAGCTGCCGCCCGACTTCGACATGACCGCTACCCAAGATCACCGACAAGATATCGAAAACCGCGGCGAATATGTAGGCCGCGACTGGGATGTCGGTCAATGGCGGGTGCAACGGCTTGCCCGCCAGCCCTCGGAGCCCCCTGTTCTCCCGTCCAGACATGGTGAGCGACGGACGAAACGAGAAGTGGCGCATTTTGATTCCTCCAGTTGGACGTGTGCGTCAGGACCCTGGTGTGGGTGCTGCCGCGTGAGCGCGAGCGTTCGATACGGGTGTCACTATCGTGGGTCTCACTGTCACCTCTGTCACTGTCACTTGTGTCACTGTCAGGTGTGTCACTGTCACGTGTGTCACGGCCGTGAGAATGACCCTTGAGCAAGCGCGAAGAACTCGCTGCGGGAACGGTCGTCGGTCCGCAGCACGCCGTGCAGCGCCGAGGTCACCGTCCGGGCACCAGTAGCGCGCACCCCGCGCAGCGACATGCATTCGTGCTCCGCCTCGATCACCACGCCGACGCCGGCCGGCGCCAGCTCCTGCTGCAGCCAGTTGGCGATCTGCTGGGTCAGCCGCTCCTGCACCTGCAGGTCCCTGGCGAACATCTCTGCCACCCTGGCCAGTTTGGAAAGGCCGAGGATCCGGTTACCCGGCAGGTAACCGATGTGCGCCACCCCGCGGAACGGCAGCAGGTGGTGCTCGCAGAGGGACTGGATCGGGATGTCCTTGGCCAGCACCAGCTGGTCGTATCCCTCGTCATTGGGGAAGGTGGTCAGGTCGAAGGCCCTGGGAGTGAGCATCTCCAGCAATGAGTCCGCAACCCGGCGTGGAGTCTCTGCAAGGTGGACGTCCCCCGGATCACGTCCGAGCGCGGTCAGCAGCTCAGACACCGCCCGGATCGCCCGATCGCGGTCAGGCGGGCGATGAGTGTGACGGATGGTCACCGATGGTCGTCCGGCCGCCTCGGAAGGCGAAGCGTCGTCGATCAGGGCATCGGCCTGGACGACCGCCTGACGGGTGGAGTTCCTGTCGTCAACAGACTCTAAAAGGCGCATCCCCCGATGTTAGATTGAAGATATCTCTTCCGTCAACCCGCCTTGCGTTTACACTGGTCACATGAAGCACGCACTTGTGAAGCAATCGTTGCCGCAGCGGGTCGCCGCGTTGTCGGCGCTGGACGACCCGACCCGGCTGGCCCTGCGGGATTTCATCGCGCACGCAGACGGGCCGGTCAGCCGAGACCAGGCCGCGACCGCACTCGACCTACCCCGCAGCACAGCGGCGTTCCACCTAGACAAGTTGGTAGATGCCGGCCTGCTAGAGGCCACCTTCCGCCGGCTGAGCGGCCGTACCGGGCCCGGGGCCGGCCGACCGGCCAAGCTTTACCAGACCTGCACTGCCGAAGTCACCGTCTCCGTCCCAGCGCGGCAGTACGACCTGGCAGCCCGACTGATGGCTGAGGCTATCGAGCAGTCCGGCCGGACGGGCGAGGCCGTGCAGGCCGCGTTGCCGCGGGTCGCCGCCGAGGCCGGCCGGTCTATCGGAGCCTCCGCGGGGACCTTGCAGCGGGCGCTGGAGGAAAACGGGTTCGAACCCCGCAACACCCCCGATGGCTCGACAATCCTGGGAAACTGCCCGTTCCACCGGCTCGCCCAGCAGCACACCGAGCTGGTCTGTTCGCTGAACATGGAACTGCTCCGCGGCGTGGCGGAGGGCTGCGGCGACTGCCAGCACACTTTGGTGGCCGACCCTGGCCAAGGCCGCTGCTGCGTGCGGATCGATCCGGTCGAGCGGGACTGACCGCCCGGGCGCTCCGCGCAGTTGCGCAGCTGCAACTCGCGCTGGAGCGTTCGCGATATCGACCAGCACGCACGTCCGATCTCATGGGTACCGGTGACGGCAGCGGCGGCCATGCGCCACACTGCTACCAGCCTGACGGTAGCCACCTGCCCAGGAACGAGGGAGCCCGATGACTCGTCGTCTCGGCATCGGTGTGATCGGCGCCGGCGGCATCGCGGCCATGCACCTGCAGTCCTATGCGGCCAACCCGGCCGTCGAACTCGTCGCCGTTCACGACCGCCACTCCGAACGCGCACAGGCCCAGGCCGACCGCTTCGGCGCCGCTCACGCCTATCAGTCCTTGGACGACCTACTGGGTGATGCCGCCGTCGATGCGGTCAGCATCTGCACCGGGAACGACAGTCACGCGGAGCTGGCCATCGCCGCGCTCGACGCCGGTAAGAACGTGCTGATCGAAAAGCCGCTCGGCAGGACGGTGCGCGAGGCCGAGGCAATCGCGCAGGCAGTTGACCGATCAGGCAAGTCGCTTCAGGTGGGCTTGGTGCGGCGCTTTTCCGCCAACGCGAAACTGCTCAAGACGTTTATCACCGCCGGCGAGCTGGGAGACATCTACTACGCCAAGGCGTCCTACATCCGCCGGGTCGGCAATCCAGGCGGTTGGTTTGCTGACTCCTCCCGATCCGGCGGCGGTCCACTGATCGACCTCGGCGTGCACGTCCTTGACCTGGCCTGGTACATGATGGGAGCGCCGAAGCCCATCACGGTGAGCGGCAATACCTACGCCCGCCTCGGCAACCGCGCGAACATCACCAACCTGCAGCGGTGGAAGGTTCCCGGTTACGACCCTGCGCGCAACGACGTCGAGGATCTGGCAAACGCGATGATCCGCTTCGAAGACGGGCAGTCGATTCTGCTGGAGGCCAGCTACTCGCTGCATGCCCCGGCGGACGAGCTCCGCGTCGCCGTCTACGGCGACAAGGGCGGCGCCGAGCTCGAACCGAGCCTTCGCCTGACCACTGAGCGGCACGACACCATCCTCAACATCGTTCCGGACGTCGACCTGCTCACCTTCGACGTCGAGGAAGCCTTTGCGAACGAGGTCGATCACTTCGTGAAGCTGTGCCTTGGCCAGGCGGCGGACGTTGCGCCGGTGACCCAGGGCGTCCAGATCATCCGGATGCTGTGCGGCATCTACGAGTCTGCGGCGCTCGGGCACGAGGTGGTTCTCTGAGTCTTGGACGTGGCTCGACTACATCGCAGCTACCAGCGCTGCCCTCAGGGGTGCAACCTCTCGCTACCACGTACCGTCCTGGAGGTATGACGAAGGAAGCGTTCCGCGTCGACCGGCGTCGATTCCTGCTGATTGCCGCTGCCAGTACGGCCGCCCTGGCCGGCTGCGCCGCCCACCCGGGTTCGGTGGCACCGTCCAGCGGGGGACCGGCCAGCGGGGGACCGGCCACCGCTGCACCGGGCACGACCGGCGCCACGCCCAGCACCTCGAGCCGCGAAACTCCGGCACCGAGCACCGGCGCACTGAGCAGCCCAGCGCCGGACACCACCCCGACTGCCAGCTCAACAACAGACGCGCCGGCGCCGGTCCAGGCGTTGCGCGGGACCACACCGCGCCGTACCAGCTCTGACCCCGCCGCCGCCGCGACCGCGCTGCCCGGCTTCGGACTCGACCTGCTCCGCGCGGTCGGCGCAGCAGCGCCGAACACGGCGATCAGCCCGTACTCGCTGTACGCCGTGCTGGCCATGGCCAGGGCGGGCGCCAAGGGCGCCACCGCCGACCAACTGGATGCGGCGCTGCAGTTGACGGGCACCTACGCCCAGGGCGGGGCACTCACCGCCGTCGACGATGGCATCGCGGCAGCCATCAAGGCCGCGGGCAGCGCAACCCCCATGACGATCCTGGCGGCGAACCAGACCTGGGTGCAGCAAGGCTTCCCCGTCCATCCGGAGTACCTGGACACGCTGGCCAGCCAGTTCGGCGCGCAGGCCGTTGCTGCCGACTTCGCCGCCGATCCGGAGGCGGTACGCGCGGCCATCAACACCTGGGTGTCCCAGCGGACGAACAACTTGATCCCCGACCTGTTCCCGTCGGGTTCGATCAGCCGAGATGTGCTGCTGGCGTTGGTGAACGCGCTGTATCTGAAGGCCTCCTGGGAGAAGCCCTTCACCAAGAGTCCCCAACCCACGCCGTTCACCACCGCCGATGGGCGATCGGTGCCGGCGGCGATGATGTCCGCCGGCCACCCGCTGCAGGGCGCCTCCGGGAAGGGCTGGACCTCGGTGAGCGTCCCGTACTCCGGCGGGGGCTTGGCGATGACGCTGCTGCTGCCCGACGCCGGCCAGTTCGACACCACGCTGAAGTCCATGGACGCCACAACCATCACCGCAGCCTCCGCGGCAACCGACCCGGTCCAGCTCACCATGCCGACCTTCACCATCCACTCCGTACCCGCTGTCCAACAAGCGATCCAGCAGATGGGGGTCATCGATCTGTTCACGAACTCGGCCGACCTCAGCGGGATCGCCGGCAAGCCCGGCGAACTGATGGCGGGCAGCTTTGTCCACCAATGCGTGATCAAAGTCGACGAGAACGGCACGGAGGCCGCCGCGGCCTCAGGAATGTCGATGGTGCCCACGTATGCCCTGGCCGACCCGCGAATCATGATCATCGACCGGCCATTCCTGTTCTGGATCCACGAGAGCGCCACGGGGGCACCGCTCTTCCTCGGGGCCGTCTCCGACCCCACTGCCTGACCGGTAGTAGATCGCGTCCAGCTCTCGAGCGCCCAGGTCCAGACCGGCCGCCGAGGACGAGGCCTGGTTATGCATGCATAGTTCATGAATACTCGCTAGGCTATCTGATATGAGCAACGAGATCATTCAGGTCCGCGACGTCCCAGCCGAAGATGTCGAGGCCTTACGGACGCGAGCGACTGCGCGAAATATGTCGCTGTCGAGCTACCTCCGAGAACTGATCCACGACGACACGTCGCGTCCGGCCATGAGTGAGGTCCTCGCACGGATCGCCGCTCGCGACAACGTCGAGGCCGACGGTGACGACATCCGATCGTTCATCGCGGACGACCACCGGGGATGACCGTCGTCGACGCATCGATCGTGGTGCGTTTGTTGCAGAACCGCTCGGGCGACGACGGATTGCGCGCGCGGTTCGGCCAGCACCGGTATGTGCATGCTCCGGCACTGATCGATGCTGAGGTGACCTCCGCGATCCGCGGGCTACTGCTGACATCGAAGCCCTCGATCAAGATCGGTGTGGTACGAGCAGAGCAGATGCTCGACGACTTCGCGGACCTGCCGCTGGTTCGCCACCCGATGCACCCTCACCAGCGAAGGGCCCTGGCGCTCCGACACAACTTCACCGCATACGACGCCTTCTACGTGGCGCTGGCCGAGTCACTGGACATGCCGCTACTCGCCGACGACCGCAAATTCGCCGGCGCCGCCGGCCATGCGGCCGTTATCGAAACTTGGAGATAGCGCCTGACGTCACCAGAGAACCGCGGGGTGACAGACAGCGAATCGCGGCCATTTTCCGGCCGGTAGCTGCGGCTACCCTGGAGGGTATGACAGCAACCGTCGAATCCGAGTCAGCGCAACCGTCATCGAGGCCACAGCCGTCGATCTCAAGACCAGCCGCGCTGCCCGCCTGCGCCGACCACGACACGCTGCCGGACAGCCCGTTGCTGCGCCGGATCAGGGAGTCGGTGATCGGCGACGACCAGGTGATGCCGGGTCCGTACGGTCCGCGCCGGGTCACCTATGCGGACTACACCGCATCGGGGCGCTCGCTGGGCTTCCTGGAGGACTTCATTGCCGCGGAGATCCTGCCCCGCTATGCGAACACCCACACCGAGTCCTCCGGCACCGGGCTGCAGACCACCCGGTTGCGGGAGGACGCCCGGCGGGTGATCCGGGAGGCGGTCGGCGGTACCGAGGACGACGTCGTGCTGTTCTGCGGCTCGGGCTCCACCGGTGCCATTGACAAGATGATCGGGGTGCTGGGCCTGCGCATCCCGCCGGATCTGGACGCGAAATACCAACTGTCCTCACACATTCCGGCAAACGAACGGCCGGTGGTGTTCATCGGACCGTTCGAACACCACTCGAACGAGTTGCCCTGGCGCGAATCGATCGCCGACGTGGTGCAGATCCCCGAGGACGCCGACGGCCACATCGACGCCGTCCGGCTGGAGGCTGAGTTGGTGCGCCACGCCGATCGGCCGCTGAAGATCGGCTCGTTCTCCGCGGCGTCCAACGTGACCGGCATCGTGTCGGACACCTGCCGGATCGCCGACCTGCTGCACCGGCACGGGGCGCTGTCGTTCTGGGACTTCGCCGCGGCCGCGCCGTACGTCGACATCGCGATGCACCGCGGCTGCGAGCAGCACCCGCTGGCCCGCAAGGACGCGATCTTCCTGTCCCCGCACAAGTTCATCGGCGGACCGGGCACTCCCGGCGTGCTGGTGGCGAACCGGGCGCTGTTCACCAACACCGTGCCGGTGGTGCCCGGCGGCGGCACCGTTAGCTTCGTCAACCCTGACGAACACCGATACCTGTCCGATCCCGAACACCGCGAGGAAGGCGGCACGCCGGCCATCATCGAGTCGATCAGGGCGGGCCTGGTGTTCGACCTGAAGCGGGCCGTCGGCGTGCCGGTGATCCGCGCGCACGAGGAGCATTTCCTGCGCCGTGCGGTGACCGCCTGGCGGGACCACCCGGCCATCGAGATCCTCGGCAACCTCGACGCCGAGCGGCTGTCCATCGTCTCCTTCGTGATCCACCGGCCCAGCGGTCGCTACCTGCACCACAACTTCGTGGTTGCGCTGCTGAACGACCTGTTCGGCATCCAGTCCCGCGGCGGCTGCTCCTGCGCCGGGCCGTACGGACACCGGCTTCTCGGTATCGACCTGGAGCACTCTCATGCGTTCGGGCGGGAGATCTCCCACGGCTGCGAGGGCATCAAGCCAGGCTGGGTGCGGGTCAACTTCAACTACTTCGTCGCCGAGACGGTGGTCGATTACATCATCACCGCCGTCGGAATGGTCGCCGATGACGGCTGGAAGCTGTTGCCGGACTACACGTTCGACCCAGCAACCGGGCTCTGGCGGCATCGCGCGGGGCCGGCTGAGCCGCCGCTGCGCCTGCACCAGGTCAGCTATTCCGATGACGGGACCATGCAGTATCCGCGGCACCGCGACCGGGCGCCGGAGTCGGCGCTGGCCGGATACCTGCAGGAAGCGCAGGCATTGTTCGAAGCCCGCGATGACTGCACCGCCGCCTGCGAGGAGCCGGGCGGGCGGGTGTCGGAAGACTTCGAGGAGCTGCGCTGGTTCGAACTGCCCGAGGTCTGCCTAACGGCGTAACCGGTGCCGTTCGGGGATGATGCTGATCGGGCTTCGATGGTGGCATAGCGGTGCTACTCCGGTAGCATCAAGGCATGAAGCTCAGCGTCAGCCTCCCCGACGAGGACGTGGCCACCCTCGATGAGCACGCCCGCAAGGCCGGCCTCCGGTCGCGCTCGGCAGCAATCCAGCAGGCCGTCAGGCTGTTGCGCCAGTCCAGGCTCGAGGAGGACTACGCGGCCGCTTGGGAAGAGTGGGACGCCTCCGGGGAGCGTCAGACTTGGGAGGCAGCGGCGGGCGACGGGCTGCGCTGATGCGTCGTGGGGAGGTTCGTCTCGTCGATTTTGATCCGGTAACGGGCAGCGAGGCCAACAAGCGTCGCCCGGCCGTCGTAGTCAGCAACGAACGCGCCAACGCTGTCGCCGAGCGCCTCGGGCGAGGCGCCGTCACGGTGGTTCCCCTGACAAGCAACACCACGCGAATCTTCCCGTTCCAAGTTTTGGTGCCGGCGGACCAGGGCGGCCTTCGCGCCGACTCCAAGGCCCACGCCGAGCAAGTCCGATCCGTGGCGGTCGAGAGACTGGGCGCGGTCCTCGGTCAGATCCCGGCATCGATCATGATCGAAATCGACGAAGCGCTGCGCCTCCACCTCGATCTATAGGCGGGTACCGCACGCGGCACGGCACCGTGGCTACCTGTGCAACGACCCGACGCGACTATCCTCTTGTCAGAACTCGAGTTGCCCTGCAACCAGAGTCTCTAGGGAGAAGCCATGTCGGACAAGGGGTACCCGACGCCCCGGGGTGGCTGCATCGTCCTGACAGTCCTGCTCGCCATGGTGACCGGTTGCGCAACTTCCGCCACCTCGGCAACCGCAGGCGGCACGTTCGGAGCCGCCGCCTCGGCAACGAGCAGCAAGGCCTCGTCGCCGGCCACGTCATCGCCGGCACGATCGACCCCGTCGATGTCGTCGGCCCCCACAGCAGCTACGGCACCACCTGCGAGCCCCACGTCACCAGTGAAGTCCACTCACTCCGGCGCAGCATCATCATCAGCTCCAGGGCGGTCGACGACCCCACCGAATGGCGTCACCTTCGAACTGCTCGTGCACTGCGGCATCGTCTGTCTGCAGTACCAGGGCGAGAACTACCGGGCTGTTTCGCCGCAAGACGCGCCGGGCAGACTGCCCGGCACTGACGGGATCGTCCGGGAGACCGGCTACGTTCATGGCTTCCTGCAGATCATCCAGCGAACCGCAATCTTCACGGTCGTAGATCCCACCGTGACGATCAACGGCCAACAGATACAGTTCCGGCTGCTCGAATCCGCTACCGATCCGGTGCCGCTCTGCGCCTGACCCGTCAGCAATTCCTGGCCCCGATGGGGCCCGCCGTCACTGGGGAACGTGTCGAATCAGAACCACGAACGGTGGCGGAGTTACCGAGAGTCTCCGCGTGGACGCTGCGTCCGACGTGTCGCCGCCTCCGGGTGGCCATGAGCTCGCTGTTGCTCCGCGAACGCGGCCAACACCGCCCGCCGTTCGTGAATGACCCACCACCCCAAACAGACCACAGCGGCCATCTCGGTCACTGCCACGCCGCGTTCTATCAGCCCAACCCAGGGGAACAGCCCGTCGCGGTGAAGCACCGACAGCGCCGACTGGCCGGCAAGCAGCACGAACCAGCCGACCGCGATCCACATCAGCACCGTGGCCGCTCGCAGCGGCCTGGGCAGCCGCAGGTGCTCGGTCCTGGCACGGCGGCGCAGCTCCCGCACGATCAGCAACACCGCCAGCGGCAGGGAGACGAAGGCCAGCAAGGTGAACGACCAGTGAATGCGCGACTGCACAGAACTGTTCGGCCCGATCTCGGTCTTGGTGATCACCGTCAGGCCGACCAACCCGATGCACCACAAGGCGTACCAGATCGCCCAGGGCTGCCGCCAGGACACTAATCGGGCCACCAACAGCGCCGCGCCCAGCACGGTCGAGGCCACCGCCAGGATGATGACACCCACCGAGAACAGCCAACCGCCGGGCTCGAGTGCGAACGCCGAGATGGTGGCCGTCAGCGGGTCCAGCCGCCGACCGCCGGGGACCATCTGCATAACGACTTCCAGCAGGGTCGCGATCCCGATCCCGGCCAGACCCGTCACCGCAAGCCGGTGCGCCGCAAGCCCGTAGTCGCGGCCGGCGCCCGGGCCAGCGCGTCCGGGCCCGGTCCGGCCGGCCACATCGGGGATCGTCACGGGGCTCCTGGACGCTCGAACCGGGCCCTGAGGCGGCCGGTTTCGACACCCCTCGTCGGCGACGGGCCACACCTATTTCTGCCGAACCCACGGCAACCGCCGACGCCCAGCCGTCTCGAAGCCGCCACAGTCGTGGAGCGTACCGCGAACCCACCGGGCCTGGTCCGGCCAACGACTAATTCCGTGGGCGGTGAGGGCGACTGCGACGGGTCTAGTAGTCGTAGCGCACGATCGCGCGACGCAGCGAAGGCACGTGCTCAACACGGAATCCCGCGGCGAGGAACCAGGTGAGCGCGCGACCTCCTGCGGCAACACCCAGATCGGCTCCGCCGCCTCGGCGATCCCGTCAGGAGCCGAATGCGGTTCCGACCGCGGTCCTGCCGACCGCCGACAACGCGGCATACCCGTAGGTTCCCGGCCCCTGCAGTTCCCGTGCCGCCTGCACCACGGCGCCGAGCGCGGCGAATGCGAAGGAGCCACCCACCGAGATCCGCCGAACCCCGGCCTGGGCCAGCTCGGGAACCGTCGGCGCGTTGCCCATTGCCAGCACGTTGACCGGGCGGTCCACCGCGGCGACCAGCTGCCGGATCTGCGCCAGGTCGGTCAGCCCGGGGGCATACAGCACATCGGCGCCGGCCTCCTGGAATGCCTGCAGCCGGGCGATCGTGTCGGCCAGATCCGGCCGGCCGTGCAGGAAGTTCTCCGCCCGCGCGGTCAGCACCAGGTGAACAGGGCCCCCATGTGCCGCCTCGGCCGCCGCCCGCACCCGGTCCGCGGCCAGGCCGGGGTCGTAGATGGGCGCGTCGTCATCCCCGGAATAGTCCTCCACCGAGCAGCCGGCCAGGCCGATGGACACCGCGTCGGACACTGTCGCCGCCACCCCCGCCGGGTCGTCGGCGAAGCAGTTCTCCAGGTCCGCCGACACCGGCAGCGCGGTGGCCGCGACAATCTGCGCCGCATGCTCCAGCGCCTCCGCCTTGCTGACGCTGCCGTCAAGCCGGCCCAGCGTCGCGGCGAACCCGCTGCTGGTGGTGGCCAGTGCGGTGAAGCCGAGGAATTCAAACAGCTTGGCCGAGCCGCGGTTCCAGGGATTGGGCAGCAGCAGCGGCCCTGACCCGTCGTGTAGTTGCAGGAAATGCCGACACAACGATGCGTGGTCCATACCTGCAATCTAGTTCCGGCCCGAGGATCGGCCACCGACAGTCCGGCTCACACTGCCTGCCGCTGACGATCCGTGTTAGCGAGGACGCCGTTTCGTCAACTCCAGGCAGGCCGATCCCGCTACCAGATCCACCAGAAGCCGACGATGGCGTGGTCCAGCCGGGCGAGATAGGCGTGCACGGAACCATCCGGCTCCACCGGGATCGGCTCACTGGTGTCCGGCTCGCCGTCCAGGCTCGCCCAACTGCCGAAGTACACCACCGACGGCACCCGGTCCGGATGGAACTGCACGAGCAGGTCGACGTTGTCCACCCGGTCCAGGACGGTGCGCCGGAACTCCGGCTTCGGCGGTTCCGGATACGCGAAACGTGTCTCGTAGTCCAGGATCGTCGTCTCCCCCTGGCGCAATGGCCGGGTCAGCTCGAAGGTCAGCCCATAGAGCCCCTCGGCGATCTTGACGATCGGCCCGGCGCAGGTTCCGCCCTGCAGCACATCGACGGTCAGCGCGGCGGCGTCGAACAGGTATCGGTAGGAATCGACACCGTCAACTGTCGCCTGGATCACCTGGGTGGTCCGGTGCCGATCCGGGATACCGTCGGCATCCAGGTGGTGCCGCTCGGACAGCGACACAGTCCGGTAGCCGCGGCGCTGATCGGACGCCGCGGCCAGGCCGAGGTACCGCCCGCTGAGCACCCTGACCCCGGTAGATCCGGACAGCAGGGCCGCCATTCGCTCGACGTCGAAAGAGTCGAAGGCAAAGGCCCCGGCGAACCAGCGCACCGTGGTGGGGCTCAGCACCTGGCCTGCCATCGCCCGGCGCACCCGGTCGCGGATCTTCCGGGCCGGCGCGGGATCCCGCTCGGAAAGCTCCCCCTGGTCGACCAGCCAGCCCGCCAGCACCGCGCACACCGCGGGCTGGTGTATCTCCCCGGGCGGGCTGGCCGTCAGGCTCGCCCGTTCCCATCGCCTGCGGTAGGGGCCGGGCTCGGCCAGCAACCGGACCAGGTGTGCGGCTGCCTCCTGGGTCCCCACCCGCCTCACCCCCCAGCGGTGCACCATCGGTGCGCCATCTCATTCCTACTCTGGAAACTGTCGCCGGTGCGGCCCCAGCGCGCTGTGAAGTCGCTGAGAGTGCCGACCGTCGTCGGGACGCTGTTCGAACACAAGGCGGAGGGGCCATGAGCAGTAGCACACGGGGGAGCGTCGGGGAGCCGCGGGCACACCCGCGGCTGCCCGAAATCAACGGCGCCGACCTGCCTTTCGGAATCGCATCTGCCCGCCCGGTGACCTGGACCAACCGGGTCCACAGCCGCACCGACCCCGGGCCGCTGACGCGCCACTCCGGCAGCGAGGACGCCGGCCCCACCGCACGCTGGAGACCCGAGCATCTCTCGCGCATTCGCTGACCCAGCACCCCGAGTCGACTGCACAGCCACGCCCATAGCGCGCGCTGGGGTGGTCGACCCGAGCGAGTTGGCGCCGCCGCCCGCTCACTAGGGTGCAGGTGTGCGCGGTGAGTACAAGGTTCCTGGCGGCAAGCTGGTGGTCGTTGATCTCGACGTCGCCGACGGCCGGCTCGCTAGGGTCCGGCTGTCCGGCGATTTCTTCCTCGAACCGGACTCCGCGCTGGAGGACATCGACGCCGCACTGATCGGAATGCCGTCGGACTCGAGTGTTGCCGACCTGGCCGCAGCGATCACCGGCGCGCTGGGCCGCTCGGTGCGGATGATCGGTTTCAACCCGCAGGCCGTCGGCATCGCCGTGCGCCGGGCACTCGGCAAGGCCACCGGGTGGGACGATCACACGTTCGACCTGATCGGGCCGGTGGTGCTCGATCCCGTCATGCACATGGCCCTTGACGAGGTGCTGCCGGCCGAGGTGGCCGCCGGGACCCGTCAACCGCTGCTGCGGTTCTGGGACTGGGACTCCTCGGTGGTGGTGATCGGCTCCTTCCAGTCGGTGAAAAACGAGGTGGACCAGGCGGCGGCGGAGCGGTACGGCATCACGGTCGCCCGCCGGATCTCCGGCGGCGGCGCCATGTTCATGGAGCCGGGCAACTGCATCACCTACTCGCTGGTGGTGCCGACGTCACTGGTGGAGGGGCTCAGCTTCGAGCAGTCGTACGCCTTCCTGGACGACTGGGTACTCGGCGCGCTGGCCGAGGTGGGAGTGGCCGCCCGGTACGTCCCGCTGAACGACATCGCCTCGGACAAGGGAAAGATCGGCGGCGCGGCGCAGAAGCGATTCGCCGCCGGGGCCGTGCTGCACCACGTGACCATGGCCTACGACATCGACGCGTCGAAGATGGGTGAGGTGTTGCGGACTGGCCGGGAGAAGCTGTCTGACAAGGGAATCACCAGCGCCAACAAGCGGGTCGACCCGATGCGCTCACAAACCGGCATGGCCCGCGCAGCCGTGATAGCGGCGTTCCTGGAGCACTTCCGCGGCCGGTACCGCACCCGTCCGAGCAGCTACACCGACGCGGAACTGGCCGCTGCTGCCGACCTGGTCCGGACCAAGTTCCGGACGCCGGAATGGACCTACCGGGTCCCCTGAGCATCGAGGCTGGATTGTCGTCGACAGTCACCGCCCTGCCGAGCCAAGCAACCTCGCGCCAAGCAATCACGAACCAGGCAATAAGGAATGGGAGCGATCAGCATGGCAGAGCACATCCTGGACGAGCAGCTGCTGGAGCGCATCCGCGGCCGCGCCGCCGACTACGACCGGGAGAACCGCTTCTTCGACGAGGATCTCCAGGAGCTGACCGAGGCCGGGTACCTGGCCGCGATGGTGCCGACCGAGTTCGGTGGCGGAGGGCTCACCCTTCGCGAGATGACCCTTGAACAAATGCGGCTGGCCGGGGCGGCCCCGGCCACGGCACTGGCGGTGAACATGCACCAGGTCTGGGTCGGCGTGGCCCGCCATCTGCACAACCGCGGAGACTCAACTGTCGACTTCGTACTGCGCGAGGCGGTCGCCGGTGAGCTGTTCGCATTCGGCATCTCCGAAGCAGGAAACGACCTGGTGCTGTTCGGCTCTGGTTCGCAGGCCCGGCCGGACGGTTCCGGCGGGTACACCTTCCATGGGATGAAGATCTTCACCTCGCTCTCCCCGGCCTGGACCCGGATGGGCACCTTCGGCACTGACACCTCCGGGGATGATGGCCCGCATTCCGTCTTCGGCTTCATCAGCCGGGACGGCGGCGGCGTTGTGGTGCGTGACGATTGGGACACCATGGGGATGCGGGCATCTCAGTCCTGCACCACCGTGCTCGATGGGGCACCCGCACCGGCCGACCGGATCGCCCGGCGAATCCCGCCGGGCCTGACGGCCGATCCGTTCGTGTTCGGCATCTTCGCTAACTTCGAGATCTTGCTGGCCTCGGTGTACACCGGGATCGCGCAGCGCGCACTGGATCTCGCGGTCGCCACCGTCGGCAAGCGGCGCTCGCTGAAGAACGGCGGCGCGCCGTATTCCAACGACCCGGACATCCGCTGGCGGCTGGCCGACGCGGCGATCGAACTGGACGGAATCTTCCCGCAGATTGCCGCTGCCGCAGACGATGTCGACAACCTCGTCGATCGGGGCGAGCGGTGGATGCCGCAGCTGTCGGCGGTGAAGGGCAGGGCCACCGAGGTGGCGTTGTCGGTGGTCACCAAGGCGGTGCGGGCCTGCGGCGGGTCGTCCTACTTCAGCTCCAACGAACTGTCCCGGCTGTATCGGGACGTGCTGGCCGGGATCTTCCACCCCAGCGACGACGAGTCCCTGCACGGCGCCTGGGCCAATGCGCTGCTCGGCCCGGTGCTGCCGTGGCCGCCGAAGGCCGGGACCTCCTGATCGCGAACATGGCTGAGGGTCATGTACACGTCATGGCAGCAGCGTGAACGCTTCGACGTGTTGGGGCCGCACGATGGAGAAATGACGGCGGTCGACAGTGGCGATCTCGACAATCCCCAGTCGTTCGGCCGCTGCGACGACCGATGCGTCGACAGTTCCCAGTGGCAGGTCCCGGTAGCGGGAAACCAGTTCGGCGATGCGGAGCCAGTCGGCTGCTGCCACGGGTTCGACGGTGAACGCGCCCATTGCCAGGTCGCCGAGGAAGCGCACCTCGGGTCCGGGGCCCAAGCGGGAGCCGAGCAAGTAGACCACTTCGGTGATGACGAGGGTCGGGACGATCAGCGGACCCGGATGGGTCTGCAGGAGATCCAGCGATGCCTCGTGGTGAGCATCGTCAGCATCGACGTAGGCGTACAGCGGTCCGGCGTCGACGAGCAGCGCGGCTATGGCGCTACCTCTGCAGCCAAAATCTCCTCGATACGCTCAGAGATGTCGCTACGGCCGCTGCGCCCAGCGCCGGCGGCGCCAAAGGTGCGGCGGCCGCCGGACTCGCCGAGGTAGGACTCCAGCGCCTCGCGACTGATCTCGGAGATGGTGGCCTTCCGACGCGCGGCCTCGTGCCGCAAGCGGGCATCGAGGGCATCCGGAATCTTGACGGTAGTACGCTTCATGTATGCTAGCATACACCGAGCATCATTCGTTCCCACAGTCCCCCGGGAACCAACAACTGGCCATGGGTGCGATCAGTCCTCGGCGGGGCGGGACCGCTGGGCCTTGACGGTGGACCTGACCCGCTTCCCGGCAAGCCGCCGCTCGACTGATCCTTTTGTCGGCCGGGTTGCCCGACGTCGGGGCGACGGGGGTGCCAGCGCTGTTCGGAGAATCTCGGCGAGGCGGCCGAGCGCGAGCTCTCGGTTCCGCAGCTGGGCACGGTCCTGCGCGGCGACCACCACCACCGCGCCGCCGCGCAGTTCATCGCGCAGCCGGTGCAGCATGAGCGCTCCAAGCGACCCGTTGAGGCCGGCGAACGACGGCGAAGCTTCCGGCACCCAGCGGAGCTCCACCCTGCTGTCGGCGGTGTTCACTCCCTGACCGCCCGGTCCTGACGATCGGCTGAAGCGCCAGGCCAGCTCGTCGGGCGGGATGCTCAGCGCTGAGGTGACGACCAGCGGGGCGTCGATGCGCGGTCGTCGGCTGCGGCCAGTGCGGGCAGGAGTCGCCTGGGGCTCCATTCTCGATGGTCGGTCTGTCCCGCTCGATGCGTCGGCGGGGGTCATTCGCCCACCCCACACCCGGCGGCGGACCGCCACCCTCGCGTATCGATGTGCCCGGCGGTCGAGCCCGTGGGGCATATCGTTCCCATGCCCGGCATCGTTGCACGGAACGGCCCGCATAGGTCGCTGATGGTGTCGAGACCCCCGCGACCTGCGATCAGCCTCCGGCATTCGCAGCGGCGGCCAACGCCCCACACGCCGGCAGCTCGACGAGCGCAGCCCTGACCCAGCCTGGAATGTCCTCCAATGCGACCCCTAGTTCCGCGTTCAGCGGGCGGACCTTTTCCTCGGTCGCGTCGATCGCGTCCGTCAGGTCGGAAGGCGTCGAATAGCTGCCCGCTTCGATCGTGTCCGCCCCGTTGGAGTAGACCGCGGCGAGCCCGCTGAACCACTTCGGCATCGCGGTTGCCATCGCATCGCCACCGTCGAAGGTCGGCGGATTCAGCGACGTCAGGTCGGCCGCGGTTTTGTCCGCGCCTTCGGAGATGCCTCGGTAAGTCCGCACCACCGTTGCGATGGTCTCGCTCTTGCTCATCCCTTTGGTGTCCGGGCTCACCTGTCCAGCGATTTCGGCAAATCCATTGCAGAACGCAGTGACCCAGGTGACGCTCGTCGCATCAAGCTTCTGGTCGGACCCCGTCGCCACGGTGGTCGCCGAGGTAGGCACAGCAGAGGTAGGCACAGCAGAAGTTGTCTCGGGCGATGTCGGGCGGGATGTCGCAGAGGTGGAGGTCGACGTCTTGCTCGATTGCGCAGTGATCTCGGAGGATTGCGGCAAAGTAGAGACGGAAGTCCTAGGCGCCTTGGCACTTGATGCACTCGTGCCCGGGGCACCCGTGGACCCCACCGTGGCAGTTCCTGCCACGCTCGACCCGCACCCGGCCAACAGCAGGGTCGCCGCAGTCACTCCGGCCAACGTCAGGCGCCCGGCAGCGTTTCGCTTCATCTCATCATCCCTCTCCGACTTTGGCGACATCCGTCGTCAACGGGCCTGCCTATCACGATCTGTCACACTCGGTCCACCTCAAGTTGCTGCACGGTGACAGTTCTCACGGTCCTGGCCAGACTCATATGCGGCAGCCGACCGCTGGTCGATTGGTCCATCACTCGCTCGCTGCCGCGTACTGACCACGCCTGGTCGCAGGGCGCGGCCGGCGCTGAACCGATGACGGTGCGGTAGCCCGGACCTACCTTCGGGTCAGCCGCTCGTCCTGGGGGCCGCCTTGGTCGACACAGCGCACGCCGGAAGGTCGTCGATCGCGGAGCTGACCCAGGCAGGAACGTCGCCGAGCGCCGCCGCCTCCTCGCCGTTCACCGGCTCGATCTTGGTCTCGATCGCATAGATCGCGGTCTCGAGGTCGGTCGGTGTGGAGTAACTGCCCGCCTCGATCTCGTCAGCACCCGTCGACGCCCGGATCGACGCCGCCTCGTCGGGGCTGTTGCGGCCGGCCTGGGCCGGATCGCTCCGGCCCGATCGCTCCGGCCCGTCCGGACCGGTTTCGTCGAGCGATAGTCTCTGCGGGTGTCCAAAGTCCTCAGCTCCCTGCCCCGTAACGAGCGGGTCGGCATCGCCTTCTCCGGCGGCCTCGACACCTCTACCGCCGTCGCGTGGATGCGCGAACACGGCGCCGTGCCCTGCACCTATACGGCCGACATCGGCCAGTACGACGAGCCCGACCTGGCCGGCGTGCCCGACCGGGCTAAGGCCTATGGCGCCGAGATCGCCCGCCTGGTGGACTGCCGCGCCGCGCTGGTCGAGGAGGGCCTGGTCGCGCTGACCTGCGGGGCGTTCCACATCAGGTCCGGCGGCGTGTCGTACTTCAACACCACGCCGTTGGGCCGGGCCGTCACCGGCACCTTGCTGGTCCGCGCGATGGCCGACGACGACGTGTCGATCTGGGGTGACGGATCGACCTACAAGGGCAACGATATCGAACGTTTCTACCGCTACGGGCTGCTGGCCAACCCGCGGCTGCGGATCTATAAGCCTTGGCTGGACGAGGCTTTCGTCACCGAGTTGGGCGGTCGCGCCGAAATGAGCCAGTGGCTGCTCGCCCGCGGCCTGCCCTACCGGGACAGCGTGGAAAAGGCCTACTCCACCGACGCCAACATCTGGGGGGCCACCCACGAGGCCAAGCGGTTGGAACAGCTGGACACCTCGGTCGAGATCGTCGAGCCGATCATGGGCGTCGCCTACTGGGACCCCTCGGTGAGCATCGAGACCGAGGACGTCTGCGTGCGGTTCGTCGCCGGCCGGCCAGTGGCGATCAACGGGCGCGAATTCGATTCCGCGGTCGACCTGGTCCACCAGGCGAACACGATCGGCGGCCGGCACGGCTTGGGCATGTCCGACCAGATCGAGAACCGCATCATCGAGGCGAAGAGCCGCGGGATCTACGAGGCGCCCGGGATGGCGCTGCTGCACGCCGCCTACGAGCGGCTGATCAACGCCATCCACAACGAGGACACCATCGCCAGTTACCACAACGAGGGCCGCCGGCTCGGCCGGCTGCTGTACGAGGGCCGCTGG
>CAJDUM010000029.1_pt1 | contig 35420 bp, 30 predicted proteins | sample 7390781 | NCBI WGS metagenome assembly CAJDUM01 (sample SAMEA7055661, study PRJEB34461) | soil metagenome | biome: terrestrial ecosystem; feature: Peninsula; material: soil | place: Antarctica | collected 2016 | reverse complement strand
CGGTGTTACCGGCCCGACTCCTCCGGATTGTCGGTACCGCACCCCCCACCGCCAGGCACAGTGCTGTGTTGATGCTGCTCGGCAAGGGATTGCAGGGCCCGGACCTGCTGCTCACTGCCCGGGCCGTGACGCTGCGCGCACACCCCGGCCAGCCCGCGTTCCCCGGCGGGGCCAGCGAGCCCGGCGAGGACGCGGTGGCCACGGCGCTGCGCGAGGGACGCGAGGAGACCGGCCTGGATCCAGGGTCGGTGACCCCGGCCGCGTTGCTGCCCGAGCTGTACTTGGGCCCGTCCGGATTCCTGGTGCGGCCGGTTCTTGCGCAATGGGACCGCCCTGGCCCGGTGCAGGCGGTCGATCCGGCCGAGACCGCGGCCGTGGCCAGGGTGCCACTGGCCGAGTTGTCGGACCCGGCCAACCGCGGCCAGGCTCGACACCCCAGCGGATACATGGGCCCGGCATTCACCGTCGCCGGGATGGTGGTCTGGGGGTTCACCGCGGCTCTGGTCGACCTGCTCCTGGACCTCGGCGGGTGGGCCCGCCCCTGGGACACCGCACGGATGATCGCACTCGGCAGCCGGGACTGACGGTGACTCTGGTCGACGCGGTGATCATCGTGCTGGTGATCGGCGCCGCCGTGTCCGGCTACCGGCAGGGCCTGGTGACCGCGATGCTGTCGCTGGTCGGTGCCGTCGGTGGGGCAGTGGTCGGAGTGCGGCTGGCCCCGTTGCTGGCCGGCAAGCTGGACGACACCTCGGCCAAGATCGCGGTCGGCGTGGCCCTGGTGGTGGTCGGCGTCGGGATCGGCGAGGTCGCCGGCCAGTCGGTCGGCTCCCTGCTCACCCGCCGGATCACCTGGCGTCCGGCCGTCGCAGTGGACCGCGGGCTCGGCTTGGTCGGTCATGCCCTTGCGGTACTCGTGGTCACCTGGGTGATCGCGATTCCGCTGGCGACGGCGCCCTACCCGTGGCTGTCCTCGGCGATCCGCTCGTCGGCGGTGCTGACCGAGGTCAACAAGGTAATGCCGGCCGGAGCGGCGGGCGTGTCCAGCCGGCTCCGCCAGTTGTTCAACGACTCGGGCTTCCCGGCCATCCTGGACCCACTGGCACCTGCCCCGGACACCCCGGTGGCCGCACCGAACGACTCACTTGCCGTCGACCCAGCGGTCGCCGCGATCCAGCCGTCGATCCTGAAGATCAGGGCCGTCGCGCCGTCCTGCTCACTGCGGATGGAGGGGTCTGACCTTCGCCGACCAACGGGCCGGCACCGGCGACGATTCCGTGGTGGCCGGCTATCCGCTGGACGGGCCGTTCACTCTCACCCCGGCCAGGGTCAGGGCGGACATCACGCTGCGTGGCCCGAACATCTACGACGACCGCACGGTCACTCGCGACGTGTACACGCTCCGCGCGCCGGTGCGGCCCGGGAACTCCGGCGGGCCGCTGCTGGCTCCGGACGGCAGCGTGCTGGGTGTGGTGTTCGGCGCCGCCATCGACAACCCGGACATCGGTTTCGCGCTCACCGCGGCGGAAGTGCAACCGGTCGTCGCGGCGGGCCTGGTGGACGACACGCCGGCCGCTACCGGCGCCTGCAGCCAGGGCTGACCGGCCGTTGGCCGACTACCAGGCGTTGGCCGGCTTTTCGGCTACTGGCCGACTGCTGTGCCCGAGCCGCGCGCAGTGGTGGGTGTGCCGCCGCTGCCGGCCGCCTGCTTCAGCGCCGCAGCGGTGTCGGTGAGCGAGGTGATGGTCTTCTCCGGCTTGCGGATCTTCTTGACCCGCTTGATGCCCAGATAGGCCAGTCCGCCGGCGGTGGCGAGCATGACGAAGAAGACGATGGTGAACGCGGCCCAGCGCGGCAGCCAGATGTTGATGATCTCGCCGATCATGAACCAGAAGAAGAACAGCGAGAACAGCGCGATGGCCGCGGCGGCGGCGAAGAACAGGCTGCCCCGCACTGCCTGCTTGACCGACGAGGTCAGCTCCAGCTTTGCCAGTTCCAGCTCGGAGCGGATCAGCGTGGACATGTGCGTCGAGGCGTCCTTGACCAAGCTGCCGATCGAGCCGGCCCGATCCACAACTGGCTCCTCTACCAGGGGGATCAACGAGGGCCCGATGGGTGGGCGCGAGTAGTCAGTCGGCGGTCGCGAGGTGCCGGAGGTGGCCACGTCCCTCTCCTGTCCTGTCCGGGGCGCCACCGATCGGCGATGCCCAGCCGCTGCCTGCGGGCAGCACTCATCGTGCCACGGTGGCCGACCTGCCACAGCCGGGCCCGGTCACGGCCGGGCCCGGCGCGCTCAACCGTCGGTGCGGTCACCGCTCGGGTCAGCCGATTCCGACGGCGATGCGCGGATGCGCGGCAGGGGTCAGCCACGTCATGATCGCCACCAGCGACGCCTGGTCGATGGCAACGCAGCCGTCGGTCGGTTGGTGGTCCGGGCTGATGTGCAGGAAGAATGCGCTTCCTCCGCCCGGCACCGCCGGCCAGCGGTTCACGTCCATCACCACCGCGTAGTCGTAGTAGGGGGTCTCGTAGTACAAGTGCTCCGAGACCGCCGTGTCGAACGGGCAGGATGCTTTGGGGCAGACCTGCAAGGTGTTGTAGGTCGGGGCGTTGACGTCAGAGACCCACCAGTCATCGGGTGTCGTCTGGTGATACGGCAATGTGGTGCCGGGATCCGGCAGTGCGCCGAAGGACTGGGTCATCGTGTAGGTGCCCTGCGGCGTGCGCGGTGCATCCTCGCTCGGTTGACCGATCCCGGCCTTTCCCAGGTAGGCGGTGTAAGGGCCGAGGACCACTGCCCAGTGTCCGTCGCTCTGCTTCTGCCAAGCCCGTAGCGTTCCGGTGGTGACGCCGGCGCCGGTCACCGACACCGTGACGATCTGCGTTGCATCGCCTACCGAGACCCCGATGCCGAAGTCGGGTGCCGGGGCGGTCGTCACGGTGGCGATCGGTGGCGGGCTGCTGGCCGGGGGTGCTTGAGTCGGGGGTGCTTGAGTCGGGAGTGCTTGAGTCGGGGGTGTCAGGGTCGGTGTCGCCTTGGGCGGGCTGATCGTCGCGGGATCGGCCGTGGAGTGCGGGGTCGAGGCTGCCGCCTTGGTGGGCCTCGGCGTTGTCGTCCGTGGCGGTGTCGACGACGACGCCGCTTGTACCCGAACGCTTCCCGACTGTGTGGGTCCGGATAGTGCTGGTCCGGACGATGCTGGGCTCGATAGCGTGGTGGTCGACGACCCGGTGTTTGACGGCAGCGGCAATGTCGAGCTGGGAGCTGCGGCCGTTGTCATTGCCGCCCTGGCAGGGCCGGCCAACAGCGGCGGGACCGTCACTCGCAGGTGTGCGAAGCCGACGCTCAGTGCTGTCGTGCCGGGCGCTGTCGTGCGCACCGCGGTCGGCGGGTCGGCCAGGCTGGCCGAGGATGGCTCGTCGGAGGGCAATGCGACGAACAACCCCAGCGCGGTGGCTGCGGTTGCTGCGAGGACGAGCGCGCGGCGGAGCACTGTGCCACGGTATCCCTGACGGAGGTCGCTGCGGGGAATCGGCGGGAAGATGACGCCGGGCGGGCTCGGCAGCCTCGCCTCCGACTAGGTCTCCGCGCCTGCATCCTTGCCGGCGACCGGGTGCCACCCCCGACTGTGCGAACACCACTTGTCTGACGGTGCCGGTGTGGTCAACTGATACCTACTCGGTATCGCGTGGTCATACCGAAGGGTGTGTAGTGGCAGAGCAATGGAGCACCGTCAGCCCGTGCATCTTTGATGGGCCCGTTTCGCCGGATCTGCTCGTCGGGCAAGACGAGGAAGCAGCCAGGCTGCGTGAGTGGTCGCGTGCCGGTCGGTTCGTCGCGCTCACCGCACCACGGCGCATCGCCCTGCGGTGACCTCGATCAGACCCGCTCGCCCAGACCCGCTCGCCCAGACCTGATCGCCCAGATTCCTCGCTGGACCCCTCGACTGTCACGGGTCGCGCCACTGGCCTTCTGCGTCGGGGACTCTTCACCTGTTGCGCATTCCGGCCGGCGCCGCGTCGCGGTTGAGCGCCGTCTACCTTGGTGGCGGTGACGACTTCCGACTGGCCCGACCTTATCGCCTTGCCTGGGGTCGCCGAGGCCGTCGAGGGCGCACGGACCGCAATCGCGACCTTGCACCGGCATCCGGCCAATAGGCGCGGCTGGCAACGGACCGCAGCAGCAGCGTCCGTCCGGGCTGCCAGGGCCTCTGCGATGCTGGATGGCGCCTCGGGTGAGGTGGATCCGGAGGCGATCGCGGTCGCCGATCCGGTACTGGCGGGGGCGCTGCGGGTAGCGGCCGCGACCGGCTCGCTGGCGGCGGTGTGGCATCGGGCCCCGTTGCAGGCCCTGGCGCGTTTGCACACCCTGGCCGCGGCGGACTTGGTGCCGGATGGTGGTGGGGCCATCCTGCTGGGCCGACCGCGAGTGGACCTACCTGCCCTCGGGCAGCGGCTGGCCTCGCTTGCCACTGTCGTCACTGCCTCGCCGTGGCCGGGTCCCGTGACGACTGCCGTGGTTCACGGGGAGTTGCTGGCGCTGCGGCCGTTCGGCAGCGCGGACGGGGTGGTCGCCAGGGCGGCCGCCCGGTTGGAGCTGATCGCTTCCGGGTTGGACCCGAAGGGACTGTCGGTGCCCGAGGTCGGCCACCTGCGACGGGGTGAGCAGTATCTGTCGTCGGCTCACGGGTTCGCGTCGGGATCGTCGGAAGGCGTTGCCGGGTGGATCGTTCAGGTGTGCCTTGCCATCGAGGCCGGCGCCAGGGAAGGGCTCTCGATAGCTGACGCCGCCGGTTCTGCTGACAGTGCAGGTAGCGCAGATGGTGCGGGCATCCTCGCTCCGCCCCTGCAGGCAGCAGGTCCCGGACAGTAGGACGGCGCCCCGCGATGGGGGCGCCGTCCGCGCGGGCTGACCGGTTACCAAAGCTTCACCACTCTTCGTCGGTAGCGGTCACCGCGAGTTTCGCGGTTGACCCAGACGACGTACCTTCGCGGTTGTGGCGGTGAGTGGGTACCTGAGGTCCACGCCGGAAGCTCCGGTCGGGGTGGGATGCGTTTCTCTTCCACGCATCCCCTGGCCAACCAGGGGTCCGTAACACAGTGATACAGGCAGCGCAGCCACAACGCAACAGTTGGACACGCATTGGCAAACCGGACCGATTCAGAGACCGCCAAACGGGTTGTCTTTCGCCAATGTCCTAGCGGAGTCGGGCGTGTCGGGACGCAGGGGTGACGAAGTCCGGACTTCGGCGCTACAGTAGCGGCGGTTGGCATCCTTTAGGGGAGCTGACCTCTGGTTCGGCTCAACCCCCCGGAACCGAACCTCGCGGCCCCCGCCCACCCCCCTGGCGGGGGCCGCCCCATTTCCCCGACCGGATCGGCCCGCGCATCGCCGGATGTGCCTGGGCTCCCGAGTTTCCCGTCGCACAATCGCTGAATGCTGGGTCAGCCTCGGTGTGGTGAGTCCCGGTGTGGTGAGCCCAGGCGCGTTGTCCGATAGCGATCCGTCAGCGACCGGACTCGTCACCGACTGCCGAAGCTCGACTTGTCCCCCTGCTCGACTTCCGTCCACATTCGCCTCCGCCCGATTGCCCGGCCCGAGCTGACCGGTTGGACTTCTCCACAAGCCCGGCTTCGAGGGCCGATGCGATTCAACTTCGCGATTCGGGCGGGAGTGCGGCGATGGAGGGTGGACCGTTGGTCATTTCGCAGGACGGCGGCGTGGTCGATGCGGTGATGCGGATAGCTGCAGCCGCCGGTGTCGATGTCGAGTGCACGAGTGATCCCGGCTCGCGGGCCGCGTGGCGACGGGCCGGAACGGTTCTGATCGACGCGGCCCTGGTGCAGGGTGCACTCGCTGCCGGACTGCCGCGACGCGACCGTGTGGTGGTGGTGGCCGCGGCACCGCCGGATGCCGCCGGGTGGGAGCGCGTGGTCCGGCTCGGTGCCCAGCGGACTGTGGTGCTGGGCAGCGGTGATGACGAACTGGTCGACTGGCTGGCCGATGTCGCTGATCCTGGACCGGGCGGTGGCTCATCGATTGCCGTGGTTGGCGGCTGCGGCGGGGCCGGGGCGTCGGTGTTCGCCGCCGCGTTGGCGCTGGCCGGGCAGCGACGATGGAATGGCGTCCTGCTGGCCGATGCCGACCCGTGGGGGCCAGGGCTCGACGTCGTTTTGGGGATGGAGGACGACGCCGGCCTTCGATGGTCGGACCTGTCGGCGCAGGCGGGCCGGTTGTCGGCCGAGGCGCTGCACCGAGTGCTGCCCTCGGTGCCCGCCGGCCGCGGACGGCTCAGCGTGCTGTGCCACAGTCGCACGGAACCGAGCCTGGTAGGACCGGACGTGATCGACGTTGTGCTGGACGCTGGCCGGCGCGCAGGCAATCTGATAGTTGTTGACGTGCCGCGGTATCCGCTTCAGGCGGCTGATCGGGCCATTGAGCGAGCCGATCTGACAGTTGTCGTCGTCACCGCCGACGTCCGGGCATGTTTCGCGGCGGGTCGGGTGATCGGGCGCCTGGCCGAACTCGGTGCGCGCTTCGGACTGGTGGTTCGTGGTCCTTCGCCGGGCGGGCTCGGCGCGGACGATGTCGCTTCGGCGTTAGGTATTCCGCTGTTGGCCCGAATGCGGCCGGAACCGGGACTGGACCGGCGGCTGGAGGGCGGCCGGGTGCCCGGTGCCGATCCACGCGGGCAGCTGGGCCGTGCGGCGACCACGGTTCTGGCCTCTGTGGCGGACTCGTGGTGACGGCGTCGACGACCGTTCCCGGGTTGCCGGCGGCGCTCATCTCCCGGGTGCAACAACGCCTCGCGGGCGACCGGTCCGACCCTGACCCGGCCGCGCTGGCCCGCGCCATTCGGGCGGAATCTGCCGGCTTGATAGGCGATTCGGAGATGCTCCAGGTGATCCGGCTGCTGCAGACCGAGCTGGTCGGCGCCGGTCCGCTGGCTGAGTTACTCGGCGACCCTGCGACGACCGACGTCGTGGTCAATGGCCCGGACCAGGTACTGGTGGACCGGGGGGCAGGTTGGGAGCGGGCGGCTGCCAGGTTCGCCGATGACGCAGCCGTGCAGCGGTTGGCGCGCCGGCTGGCCGGCGCCGCGGGTCGCCGGCTTGACGAGGCGCACCCATACGTGGACGCGCGGCTGGCCGACGGCACCCGGCTGCATGCAGTCCTGCCGCCGGTCGCGGCCTCCGGCACCTGTCTGTCGCTGCGGGTGTTGCGGCCGGCCCGGAACGATCTCGCAGCGCTGACCGAGGCCGGCTCGTTGCCAGGGATGGCCGCCGGTGTGGTTCGGGCCGTGATCGAAGCCCGGTTGGCGTTCCTGGTCAGCGGCGGAACCGGTTCGGGCAAGACCACTTTGCTGGCGGCGATGTTGGGGGCTGTCTCGCACTCGGAGCGGATCGTCACCGTCGAGGATGCGGAGGAGCTGCGGCCGGACCACCCGCACCTGGTCCGGCTGGTGGCGCGGACGGCGAACGTGGAGGGTGCCGGCGAGGTCTCGATGCGCGAGCTGGTCCGGCAGGCGCTGCGGATGCGCCCGGACCGGCTGGTGGTCGGCGAGGTACGGGGCGCGGAGGTGGTTGACCTGCTGGCGGCGCTGACCACCGGGCACGAGGGCGGGGCGGGCACCGTGCACGCGAACAGCGCAGCCGACGTGCCGGCCCGGTTGGAGGCGCTGGCGGCACTCGGTGGGTTGGACCGGCCGGCGCTGCACGCGCAACTGGCTGGGGCCGTTCAGCTGGTCCTGCACCTGAATCGCACCGGACGCGGGCGGGAGCTGACACAGATCGCTGTCCTGCACCGGGTGAGGGACGGTCCGGTTGTCGCATTGCCCGCCGTCCAGGGTGGCCGGCTGCTGACCGAGGGCGCCGACCTGCTGGCCGACATGCTGCGCGCCAGGGGGGTGGCGGTGCCGTGGTGACGATGCTGCTACTGGGCTGCGCGCTGCTGCTCTGGCCGGGTCATCCGCAGGGTGTTCGCCCGCTGTACTGGCGGCTACGGTTGCGGCACAGGGGGTTCGTTGCATCAGGGGTGTTCCCAGTCGCTGTGCCCGTCGCTGACGGGTCGCTGTCGAACCAGTCGTCCGCCCGCCCGCCGCCCCGCACGGCGATCAGCTTGTGGGCCGCGGCGAAATCGGCGCGGTGGCAGCCAGGTCGGTCCGGTTGGACCGGACGGGTGCGTGCGGTCCTGGTGCCGGCCGCCGCTGCGGTGTTGACCGCGCTGCTGACGGGACCAGCGATAGGGATGGCGGTAGGGGCGATGGCGGCCACCGTCCGGCACCTGGTGCGGGCCGCGCTCGACCGGCGGCGGAGCCGCCGGGAAGTGGCCGACCTGGCCGCGGGACTGCGGTTTCTGGCCAGGGAACTGCGGGCCGGGTCGGCTGTGCAACCCGCCGTCGGGTTCGCGGCCGCGGAGAGCCGGGGCGCCGCTGTGCGGGTGCTCACCAGCCTGATCGGTGCTGGAGATGCGTCGTCGCCCGGGGTCGTTCGTCGGGCGGGGTCGACCGGTAGATCGCACCGTGACGGCCGGGTGGGCATCGGCATCGCGGACGAGGTCGCGGACCGGCTGCGCACCGGCTGGGCGCTGTCCCACCGTTACGGGGTATCCCTGGCCACGTTGGTCGAGGCGATCGCCCGGGACCTGTCGGACTCAGCGGCGGCGGCAGACGCGCGGGCCGGGCAGGTCGCCGGACCCGCGACATCCGGGTACGTCCTGGCCGGCCTGCCGCTGGCGGGGCTGCTGCTGGGGTCCGGGATGGGCGCGGACCCGTGGGGGGTGCTGGCGCGGTCTGCCGCCGGCGGGGTGCTGTTGCTGGCCGGGACGGTGCTGACCTGCGCCGGCCTGATCTGGTCGGCACGGATCGTCCGGCCATGACGCAGTGGTCGGCCGCAGCCCCGATGCTGCTGGCACTGGGGATCCTGGCGTGGCCGGCTCCCGCGGCGGTGCATCGACCTGCTGGGCGCCGCCGGGGCTGCACCACCGCGGCGTGGCTGACTCCGAGGCGACGCACCGCGCTGGTCGCGTCGGTCGGGGCCGCCGGGGCATCGCTGCTATTCGAAATGCCGAGCTGGATGGCGGTCAGTGCCGTCGTCGGTGCTGGTGCTGCCGCCTGGCAGGTGGCTGGACGTCGGACCGCGGCGGTGCCGTCCGACCCGGCGGCAGCGGCGGTCCTGTGCGACCTGCTGGCTGCGTGCCTGGATTCCGGATTGCCGGTGGCCCAGGGAATTGACGCGGTGCTGATCGCCCGCGGCGCCGAGTGGGGGATCGGGCCAGAACCTTTGGTCGGCGTAAGGACCCCGGCGAGGCCCGGTGGGGCCGGCGTCGCAGGGGGCGGCGGGACAGCCGGAGCGGCTGCCCGCTTGGCCGATGTCGCGGCGCTGCTGGCACTGGGGGCATCGCCGGAGTCCGCGTGGCGCCCGGTGGAAGGTCACCCGGACCTTGCGCCGCTGGCCGCGGCGGCCAGACGGTCGGCGCTGGGCGGGGTCCGGATGGCCGAAGCGGTGCGCGATGTCGCCGTCGAGCTGCGGGCCGGGGCGCGGGCCCGCGCCGAGCGATCGGCCGCCAGGGCAGGCGTCGCAATGACCGCCCCGCTGGCCCTGTGTTTCCTGCCCGCGTTCATCCTGCTCGGCCTGGCGCCGGTGGTGATCGGCCTGATCGGCACCCTGCACATCCTGTGATCCGGCAATGAGTGCGCCGGCGTCCGGGGTCAACCTCCGGGTCATGCGGCGCCGGGCCGTTGTCCGGGATCGAGAATGCGGTCGGCCCAGGTTCGCTCCTGGGCGGACAGCTCGCCGCCGGTGCTGGCCAGGGCTTGGCGCAGGGCCGACCCCCAGCCCGCTACATCATCGAGTGCGACGCTGACGGCATGCTGAACGATTCCTGAAGTCGATGACGCGTGGCCGGTTTCGACGAGCCGACGGATCGCCTCGACGGTGGTGCAATCACACAGCCGACCATGGGAGTGCGCAGGCGTCACTCTTCTGCAGACTTGAGGTGCCTCTTGCCAGGTGGCACAGTGGCATCGGCACGTCTATCTGATGAGTCAGCGATAGGAAGCTCCGTCTGGAGGTTCGGTGCACGAGTCGATGCGTGCTGGCCCAGCGGACGCGGTGTTGCAGGGGCCGAAGGGCGGCGCTGCCATCGCGAGCATGATCGCCCAGCAGGGGAGCTTCGCTCCCGTTCCTTCGTACCCGGTCCACCCCGGCGGGCTGCGGTCCGCCACGGCAGCCGTCGGCGTGAGTGGCCACTTCCCCGACCCGAGCAACGTGCTGCCGTACCTTCGGCGCTCTCCGGACCAGCAGCCCGCCGGGCAGCCGACAAAGACGACCATTGACTGGCCCACGACGGTCGCCGCGCTCCGCCGCACCGGTCAAGGGCCGCGGCACGGGGATGAAACCCACCTGATGGTCCGGCGCCGGGTGTCGTTGCGCGGTCATCCGGACCAGGTGGATGAGCAGAGCAAGAAGTTCGGCACCGATGCGGAGAAGCTGCTGGAGGCAGTTGATGCCGCTACCGGAAAGGCCTACAACCAGGTGCTCAACCGCCCGCTGTTCACGGGTCTGGAAGGACTGGCCAAGGCAGATGGGTACGTTCGACTATGGGTCGAACGCGTCGGCGATGAGCTCGATGGTGCCCCCGGAGCGGCGACCGCTGCCCAGTTCGGCTACGCGATCGAGTCTCTCGCGACCAAATTGCTCGGGGGCCAGGCCGAGGGCTGGGCGCTCTCCTACCAGGTCAGCGCCGGATCAACCCGTCCGGACATCGTGGCGAAGAAGGATGGTCTTACGATGTGGGTCGATCTGACCGCCGATCTCAGTACAGGCCACATCTACCGGCTCAAGCAATGGGACAAGCTCAACGTTTGCCAATTCCCGCATGCTGAAGTGACATACGAGTCACTGGACCGTGGCGCCAGGGCCGTGCTGTTGACGAATGCGCGGGCAGAGAGGGCGGGTACGCCGAATAACTCGCTCGTCGACTCTACAGCGCTGCAGGAACAGATCCGCAAGGCTCAAGAACGGTTGGTGGCGAATAGGATTCGCTGGAAGCAGAAGCACAAGCATGCGCTTGATGAGCTGCCGACGGTGCGGTTCTACGCCAAGACGGACGAGTCGGATGCCGATGCCCGCGCGCGCAGAGGAGTTCTGCTATGGCTCACAGAAACGTTCCGTACGGCGAAACCATTTGCGATGGAACGGGATTCCACGACCAGCGGCGCTCGCCGACGGCCGAGGCCGAAAGTTCGTACAGGCCCCTACGATCGCCCGGTTGCCACGTCGTACAGCAGAGTTTCACCGGAAAGCGAAGATCATGCCAAGGATCGACGGATCGTCGAAAAGAAGCAACAGCAGTCGGAAGCCGAGCAGGCGCGTCTGGCCGGGTCGATCCTGAAAGTCCTCGGCAAGAACCCGGATTCATACGGATTCTGGGTTGCGTCGGTGTCGGAGGCCCGAGGCATCGCCTTCCTGCAGGAGCACGATCCGGGCGATGAGAACTGAGCCGAGTGACAACGGGTGCAGCGCTGCGCCCACCACGCGAAGCCGGGGTCGGCGAAGATTCGCCATCGCGTTCCCGTATCGACGCTGGTTCCGCCCGCGGACAGCACTTCGCCAGGTTAGCCGAGTGCCTGTTGGCAACTGGCCCTGTGCCGCACCGTGTCTCACGCGGTCGAGCAGTCGGTCAGTCGGTCAGTCGCGCAGGTCGATCCATCGGCGGCGAGTGGCGGTCAGCGCGGCCAGGGTGCGTCCGATTACGGGGCTACGAAGCCGGTCACGTACCTGCGCCAGCGCGGCATCCCAGGCGCCGTAGTTATAGGTGGGGTAGGCGTGCACGGTGCCGGCGAGATCGCTTGCGCGCAAACGGCTGCGGATCGCCAGGACGAGCTCGGCCAGCGCCTCGCCGGCCCTTGGGCCGACCACAGTTGCGCCGACGACGCGACTCTCGCTGTCCAGGACCAGCCGGGTGAATCCGTCGGTGTGCGCGTCGGTGATGGCCCGGTCGACGCGCGCGTGGGCGATGGTGCGCACGGTGAGGCCGCGGGACCCGTCGTCGTCGACGTCGCCGGCGCTCACTCCGACAGAGGCGAGTTCGGGCTGGGTGAACGTCACCCGGGGGATCGCGGATAGCTTCACCCGGCGGCGCAGGCCGAGGATCGCGTTACTCGCGGCGAGCGCGCCGTGCACGCCGGCGACGTGGGTGAACTGCGGGTGGCCGGTGATGTCGCCGGCGGCCCACGCTCGCCGGTTGGTTGTGCGCAGTGCCTGGTCCACCACCAGGTAGCCGCGTTCGGTCACTCCTACGCCGGCTGCCGGCAGACCGAGATCGCTGCTGCGGGGCCGTCTGCCGACTGCGACCAGCAGGTGGTCGAAGTTGATTCGGGTGCCGTCGGCGAGCTCGACCTGACCCCCGGCGTCACCGGTGTTGTCACTGCTCGCCGTGTCGTGCCCGCGATCGGTATGAACAGCGGTCACGGCGGCGCCGGTGTGCACAGTCACTCCGTCGCGGCGCAGCGCCGCGTCCACTATCGCTGCGGCGTCCGGGTCCTCGCGCATCAGCAATCGGGGAGCAGCCTCGACGATGGTGACCTGCGAGCCGAGCCGGGCGAATGCCTGTCCGAGTTCGCAGCCGATGCTGCCACCGCCGAGAACCACTAGCCGGCGCGGCAGATCGGCCAGCGCCCAAACGGTGTCGCTGGTCAAAGCCTCCACGTCGGCGAGGCCGGGGATGGGCGGCAGCAGCGGCTCGGAACCGGTCGCGACCAGCGCCTGCCGGAACCTGACCGGCGTGCCGTCGATGGAGGCCGCGGCCGGGCCGGTGAACCGTGCGGTGCCGCGGATCACCCGCACCCCGGCGTCATGGAGCGCGTCGACCGAATCGTCGGGCTCGATCGCGGCGATTGCCGCATTGACATGCGCCATCACAGCGGCGAAGTCGACCTGGACACCGTCGACATGTACGCCAAGATCGCTTGCCCTGCGAGCATCGGCGGCGGCGGCCGCCGCCGCCAGCAGCGCCTTGGACGGCACGCACCCGGTCCACAGGCAGTCCCCGCCGGTTCGCTCTCGTTCCACCAGCAGCACGCTCGCGCCGAAGCCGGCGGCCGTCTTGGCCGCGACGATGCCGGCGGTGCCGCCGCCGATCACTAGCAGGTCCCAGGCAGCGGCGCCGCCTGGTGGGGATGCCTGCATCGGTTCAACAGCCTGGCCCGCAAGGGATCTCACTGCGGGCCCCGGGTGATCAGATGCTCGGCCTGCTCGTGCAGCCTGGCCACCACTGTCGGGTCCGGTGCGCGCCGCGTGGACCAGCGCCGCAGCTCCTGGCCAAGCGCCTGGTATTCCCGCACCCGGCCACTGCACCGGGCGCATTCGGCCAGGTGAGCCTGCAGGCGCGTCTCCTCGGTGGGGTCCAGCGGGGCCGCCGGGTCGTTGTCCAGATACCGTTGGACACGGCGGGCCGCCCAGCGGCAGGTCAGCATGGCGCGCAGGTTCGTCATCATCGTTCGGTTCCTTCGGTGTCCCTGGTTTCCCTGGTGACGGCGGCGGCTCGGAGGCGGCGGCGCACCTTGTCGCGGGCTCGGCTGAGCCTCGACATCACCGTGCCGACCGGCACGTCGAGCGCGGCGGCGGCTTCGGCATAGGTCAATTGATCGACATCGATGAGCAGCAGCGCCGTGCGGTATCGCGGGTCCAGCGCGGCGATCGCGTCGGTCAGTGCAGGGCTGAACTCGTTATCGGTGTGCCGTTGCTCCGGGTCGATGGGCGCGGCGGCGCCGAACGCCGGGCGGTGCGCGCCCAGCTCGCTGGCGTCGGGGAACAGGTCAGGGCGTCGGCGGCGCAGCGAGTTCAGATGCGTGTGGCGCAAGATGGTCAACAGCCACGCCCGCGGATGGGCGCCGTCGAAGCGATCAACCGCTCCCCACGCCCGGATCAGCGTGTCCTGCACCACGTCCTCCGCGTCTGCCCACGAGCCGGTCAGCGTCCGTGCCACCCTCAACAACACCTCGATCTCCGGCTCGACATGAGCGCGAAAGGCCTCCTGCCGATCGATGCTGCTGGTCGTTGTCGGGGTCACGTGCTGGGAACCCGCCGGCAGCGCCGGTTCCTTCCCGCCGCCGCGCCGAGCGATCACGTCCCCGCCGCGGGTGGGTGCGGCCTGGATCCGGCGGCCACCCGGATATGCCCGCCGCGCAGCGACAACTGCGTCACCTGGCTCGTGTCTCGTGCGACCCACCGCCACGGCTTCCGGTCAAGATCCACTCCACCGGTGAAGCAGGCCAGCCGGGCCAGCGGCGCCAGCACCGCCCACCGCCCGGTCGGCAGGGCGAGATCCACCACAGCGAGACCACCACCCGGGCGGGTCGCCTGCACCGCGGCCCGCCACGCACCGGCCCCGTCGCCGATGATCGACAGTGCGAACGTGGACAGCGCCGCGTCGAACGGGTCCGCTGTCATCGGCTCGACGGACATTGGCCCTGCGCCGTTGAGGTCCGCGGCGTCCGCGCAAACCAGGTCCACGTTGCGCCACCCGTGTCGCCGCACCCGAGCGCGCGCCCTGGCCAGCATCTGCTCGCTTTGATCGACCCCGACTATCGCGCCGGTCGGGCCGACCGCCGCCTGCATCGCCGGGAAGTTCAACCCGGTTCCACACCCGATGTCCAGCACCCGATCTCCGGGCCGAAGCCGAAGCAACCGGATACCGGCCAGCCGCCCGGGCCGGTAGACCGGCCACTCCAGTGACACCACGTCGTACACCCGCGCGCCCAGCGTGTACCGGCCCACCCGCCTCCCCCTGCCCCGGTTTGCCGTCGACTGTCCCGCGGATCGCTTCACATGCCCCAGCATGCCGGACCGGCCCCGCAACGGGCGCATGCTGGATCCGTGAACGAGTCTTGCCGGGCAAATCGTCGGCGCCAGCCGGCTCGGAGTCAGCCCGTCGCGTGAGCGGCTTCAGCGCTGCAGCGCGGCTCGCACATCGACGCGGCGGAGCGCCCGCGCCAGCATCGCGCCGACCGCGAGCCCGAACAGCAGGTGGGTCAGGAAGAACGCCGTCTGCGGCGCAAGGGCCATCATTGGGTTGGTCGGCGGTAGCAGAATCCACCTGTTGATCACGTAGACGATCGCGCCGCCGAGCACGCCTGCACCCATCACGGCGACCGGGCTGCGGAGCGACTGCATCCGGTAGGCCGCGCTGACGATGATCACCGCGAACAGGATGCCGAGGAACGCGGCGAAGGCGAAGTGCAGCACCGCACCCACCAGCACCCTGTCGGCGTCGACCGGCATCTGTGCCATCACCATGTTCCGCGCAGCGGGCGGCATCTGGCCCATCAGCGTGGCGACTGTGTCGTTGCTGGCTTGGCCACTCATCAGCTGGCCGATCATCTGGACCTTGGGGGCCGGAACTCCCATTCCGGAGAGCATGGTGCCCAGCTTGTGCATCATTGCCGACGGTACGCGTCCGGACTGCAGCGCCGGGGCAAGTTGGCTCATCACATCGGCCGGCAGGTGGATGCCCATCGCCGGCATCAGTGTGGGCAGCATTGCCAATGGTGGGCTGATGGTGAATACGAACCCGGCCATGCCCAGGTTCAGCGGACTTGCCCAGCCCATCCCGGAGATGCCCATCACCAGCATCATCACCACGATCATCAGCAGGCCGCCGAGCAGCCCGCCGCCGACCGCCGGCCACGCCAGCTGCCGCGCCAGCGTGCGAACCGCGCCGGTCGCGCTTGTGGTGTGTCTCGTCGTTGCCATCTTGAACCTCCTTGTGGTGGTGCCCAATGGGTTCGGGCGCATCGCCACCGGAGGAACCCGCCAGAGATGCTGCGCCCTTCCACCGCGAGGAGCGGTGAGAGTTTCCGGACCACATCAAGTCAGGGCTAGGAGTCGTTGTGCCGCAGCGGCTCAGCATCTACGAGCTCGCCGTCGATCGGGCCGAGCAGGCGAGGTCTGCGCCGTCGGTAGGGGTGGGGCAGTCGACGCCGCGCAACGCATCAGGACTGCCTGCCGAGCACACTGGACCCAATGGGTAGGTGCCTTCGTGGCTTCCCGGGAATGCGCCCGACGGTTCCCCGGGTTTCCGGTGCAGCCGGTTGCTCGGGTTCCCGGTAGTGGTCTCCTGGAGCCCGCGAGAGCGTAACCCCGCCGGGTCCCGGGCACGAATCGAGGAGAGACCGAATGGACGCCTTCGACATCGCCGTTATCGGTATGGGCCCCGGAGGTGAGCACGCGGCAGGAACTCTCGCCGGGAGCGGGCTGCGGGTCCTTGGGATCGAGCGCGAGCTGGTCGGCGGCGAGTGCCCCTACTGGGGATGCGTGCCGACGAAGATGATGATCCGAGCCGGTGACAGTCTGGCCGAGGCACGGCGCGTGCCCGAGTTGGCCGGTAGCACCGGTCCGATCGTGCCGGACTGGGCGCCGGTGGCTCATCGCATCCGGGCCGAGGCGACCGACGCCTGGGACGACGCGGTGGCGGTGCAGCGATTCACCGGCAAGGGCGGAGTGTTCGTGCGCGGCACCGGACGACTCGTCTCGCCGACGGAGGTAGACGTCGACGGCACCCGGTATGCGGTCCGCCGCGGCGTCGTTGTGGCCACCGGAAGCACCGCCGCGATCCCGCCGATCACGGGCCTTTCCGAGGTGGACTACTGGACCAACAGGCAGGTTGTCGAGGCTACCGAGCTGCCCGCCTCGATTGTCATCCTCGGTGGCGGCGCGATCGGCTGCGAGATCGGCCAGGTTCTGGCACGGTTCGGTGTGGCCGTCACCATTGTGGAGGCCGCGCCACGCCTGCTTCCGCTGGAGGAGCCGGAAACAGGCGAGATCCTGGCCGACGTGCTGGCTGCGGACGGCGTCGCGGTCCGCACCGGGGCGGCCGCAACGCGGGTCGACGCCCGGAACGACTGCGTCGTGATCCAGCTGGCCGACGGGACGGAGGTGACCGCGGAGCGAGTCCTGGTAGCGACCGGCCGGCGCGTCGATCCGGCGGCGGTGGGACTGGCTGCGGTTGGCGTCGCGGACGATGCGCGCGCTGTCCCGATAGACGACCGGTGCCGGGTCACCGATGGGGTGTGGGCGGTCGGTGACGTCACCGGCAAGGGGGCCTTCACCCACGTGGCCATGTATCAGGCCGGGATCGTCATCCGCGACATCCTCGGCCAGGCCGGACCGCCTGCGACGTACCACGCGTTGCCGCGGGTGACGTTTACCGACCCCGAGGTGGGCGCCGTTGGGCTCACCGAACAGCAGGCCCGCGAAAGGCTGAGCCGGGTTCAGGTCGGCTCGACCCAGGTGTCGAGTACCGCCCGCGGCTGGATACACAAGGCGGGCAACGAGGGCCTCATCAAGCTCGTCGCCGATGCCGAGCGGGGTGTCCTGGTGGGCGCCACCGCGATGGGCCCGGCCGGCGGGGAGGTCCTCGGCGCTCTCGCGGTGGCAGTGCACGCCGAAATCCCCATCCGGACCCTGAGTTCGATGATCTACGCCTACCCGACGTTCCACCGGGGGATTGAGGACGCGTTGGGCAGTCTGTCGTGACCCGGTCGTTTCGGGCCAGTCGGGACGCGGGATGAGTTCGGGGGAGTCGGCGGGTTTCCCTGCTGTGAGCACGGAACCTGTGAGCGAGCCCCCGGACGATGCGCACCCGGAGAACCTGCACGCCGAAAAGACGCACACGGACGTCTTGCACTCGGTCAGTGATGCAGGCGACTCTGCTACCGACCCGGGCGTAGAGGTGTTCTGGCGGCCCGGCTGCCCGTACTGCTCGGCGCTGCGGCGAACGCTCGATCGTCATCAAGTGTCGGCCACCTGGCGGAACATCTGGACAGACGAGTCGGCGCGGAGCTTCGTGCGGTCGGTCAACGCCGGTAACGAGACGGTGCCGACGGTGCGCATCGGCGCGCGGACGCTGACCAACCCGAGCTGGGCGCAGCTGGACAAGCTGCTGGGGGACGGGCCGTGGCGTCACCAGGTCCGCCGTGCGTCACCGACGTTGTCGATCGTGTCGTGGGTGCCCGTCGTTGCGCTTATCGCGGCAAGTCTCGTCCTCGCGGCCGCCGGGCATGACGGCCTCAGCTGGGGGGTGGACGCGCTGGCGGTGGCGGCGTGGTGGTTCACCCGCCCGTTGCGCCGCTGACTTGGCCGAGGAATATCGCGGTCCGCAGGCGCCGATGACGACGTCCCGGTCGGTCGGATCCGGGCAAGGGCCGGCTGGACGGATCTGGCCGGTTGCTGCCGGGACCGGTTCCTCGCCGATCCTGACCGATGCACCGCCGGTGCCGACGCAGGGAGCACACCGTGATCGAACCGCCGGGCGAACCCATCCGGCGCGCCGTCGGCACCGGATCTCATTGCGTAGCAATGCGGCGGGCGCCGACCGGGAAGGATTCTGCGCGCACGCCGGGTTCCGTGAGTACCCGATGCGACAGGGCGACGAAGCGGCCCCGTACAGAGGTGTCGCCAACTCGGTGATGCGAATTGATGGTGCCGCGCAAGACGACGGAACAGAGGCTGGTCAACGACCGGATGGTGGGGACCGCAGTTCTCTTGAGAGGAGCCCGATGAGGCTGCTTGGCCGCTGGCGCGAGTTCGAGCTCGCCACCCGCCCCGTTCACCCGGAGACCAAGGCCGCGCTGGAGCGCCGCTGGGCCGAGTTGCCGGATGCGGTCCGCACTCCGGCTCAGGCGCTGGGTCAACATGCGGTGGGCTGCGAGGGTACCCACGGAGTGTTCCCGCGCTGCAACTTGGCCTGTACGCCGTGCTACCACTCGCGTGATGCGAATCGGGTGGCGGTCGACGGTGGCCACACCGTGCAACAGGTGCGCTCGCAGATGGGGCTGCTCCGCAAGGCCCGCGGCCCGCGGGCCCATGCCCAGCTGATCGGCGGTGAGGTGAGCCTGCTGCCGCCGGATGATCACGCCCAGGCGCTGCTGGTGATGCGGGAGCATGGCCGGGAGCCGATGAGCATGACCCACGGCGATTTCGACTACGACTATCTCACCGCACTGGCGTTGGATTCGGGCGGGCAGCGGCGGTTTCGGCGGCTGTCGTTCGCCGGGCATTTCGACATGATGATGTTCGGCCGGCGGGGGATCAAGCGCCCGCCGGACGAGGCCTCGCTCAACTCGTCCCGCGAACGCTTTGTCGAGATGTTCGCCCGGCTGCGGCGCGAGCACGGGGTGGGGTTCTTCTTGGCGCACAACATGACGGTGACGCCGAGTAACCTGCCGCAGATCGCGCAGGTGATCCGGGATAACCACCATTTGGGGTTCGGTCTGTTCTCCTTCCAGCCGGCGGCCTTCGTCGGTGACGATCACCGTTGGCACGAGGATTACCGCGACAACACCTCCGATGAGGTGTGGGCGCAGATCGAGGCCGGCGCCGGTTGTCGGTTGCCGTTCCGGGCGCTGCAGATCGGTGACGAGCGATGCAACCGCACCACCTACGGCTTTTATCTCGGGGATGAGTACTTTCCGATCCTGGACGATCAGGACCCGGCCGATCTGCACGCAAGGGACGTGTTCTTCCGCCGCCTGGGTGGGGTGAACATCTCGGGAAACTCACCGTCGCTGCTGGCGGTGACACTGCTCCGGGTGCTGATCCGTCACCCGTCGGTCGGGGTGGAGACGGCCCGGTGGGTGGCTCGGATGCTGCGCCGGACGGGGCTGGCGGCGCTGCTGCGGCATCGGGTCCGGCCGGTAACGTTCGTCATGCACTCGTTCATGGACGCTGCCGACGTCGCGCCAGCGTGGGAGGCGATGCAGCGCGGCGAGGACAGCAGCGACCCGCGGATCGCCGCTACCCAGCAGCGGCTGCGGGCCTGCTCGTATGCGATGGCCCATCCCGAAACGGGGGAGCTGGTGCCGTCCTGCGTGCAGCACTGCGTGTTGGATCCGGCGGAGAATGTGGCGCTGCGCCGGCTGCTGCCGCTGGATGTCTCGCGCCGACCGGCCGGATCCAGGGCTACCGCGGGCACCCAGACCACAGCTACTCGGGCCGCAGTCGCGAAGGCCGATGCGTCTGCTGCCGCCGTATCATCGGTTGCGCCGGCTTCGGTCGCCGTGCATGGCCCCCAGTGATGAGAACCGGCGTGGCAGTGCTGATCATGGCAAAGGTGCCCCGGCCGGGCCGGGTGAAGACGCGACTGGAGCCGTTGCTGGGGCGGGACGGATGCGCCCGGCTGCAGGAGGCGTTGATTCGCCGAACAGTGCGTTTGGCCCAGCAGGTCTCGCCCGCTGGGTGCTATCTCGCGCTCGATTGTCCGCAGGAAACCGCCGGCTTGGTTCCGGGTCGGGTGCGCGTGCTGCGGCAGCGCGGCGCGCATCTGGGTGAGCGGATGGCGCAGGCGGTAGACGATGTGCTGGCCGACCGTCCCGGCCCGGTCCTGGTGATCGGTACCGATGCGCCGACGCTGACCGCTAGGCATCTGCGCGCCGCTGCCGAGCGTCTGGACGCCGGAGCGGACGTCGTGTTCGGTCCGGCGCTTGATGGCGGCTACTACCTGATCGGCCTGCGCCGATCGACGCCGCAGACATTTTCGATCGATCCTGGCCTATGGGGCGGCCCGGACGTGCTGCGCGCCAGCGTGATCGCCGCAGAGGCTGCGGGCCTTCGTACTGCGCTGGTCGAGGCGGTGCGGGATCTGGACACCCCGGAGGACATGGCTGCGTTCCTGCGCGAGGGTGAGCTTTCTGCCGATATCGCCGAGGTGCTCACGTCCGAGGTTGTCCGGTCATGACGGAACTTGCTGAACTGGCTGGGCCGACGGAAATGGCTGGGCCGACTGAGCTGGCTGCGCTTTCTGAACTGGCTGGACCGCCTGAACTGGTTGAGCCGATGGAGTTGGTTGAGGGGACGGGGCTGACTGAACTGACTGGGCCGACAGCGCTCACCGTGTCGATAGTGGTACCGGCGTTCAACGAGGCCGCCGACATCGTCGAATGCTTGACTCGGCTGCGCCGTGATTTTCCTGACTGCGAGCTGATTCTCGCCGACGGTGGCAGCACCGACGACACCGCCGAACTCGCTGCGTCGGTTGTCACCGTGCTACGCACCGGCAGGGGCCGCGCGACCCAAATGAATGCCGGCGCTGCCCACACCAGCGGCGACGTGCTGTGGTTCGTACACGCCGACACCGTGATTGCCCCGGAAGCATCAGCTGAGCTGCGGGCGGCGCTGACCGACCCGTCGGTCGTCGGCGGCGGGCTGAGCCTTCGCTTTGACCGCCGGTCCCGCAGCCTGGACCTGATCGCCCGAACATCGAACGCACGCGCCCGGCGGCTGCACCAGATCTTCGGCGATCAAGCGATGTTCGTCCGCCGCAGCGTGTTCACCGAGATGGGCGGCTTCCCGGCGCTGCCGCTGATGGAGGATCTGGAGTTCTCCCGGCGACTGGCCCGGCGCGGTGGTCTGGTGCTGCTGCCGGCGAGCAGCACCGCCTCGGCGCGGCGCTTCGCTGAGCACGGCACCTGGCGGATGGTCGCATTCATGCAGTGTCTCAAGCTGGCGTACTTCGCCGGAGTGTCGCCGGAATACATCCGCCGCCGTTACGAGAAGGGGCCGCCGCGCCTTGCTCGCCGGTTCGGTGAGCAGGCGCACGGGCGGTCCGAGAGTCAGGGCAACCACCGGACCCCTCTCGCCGGTCAGGAGGTCAGCAGTGGGCAACGCAACCGATGAGCACACAGTAGGTCAGCGATTGGACGACGCTCGTTGGCAGCCAATGCACACCACCATCGTGCTGGCGCTGGGCGCCGGGTGGCTGTTCGACTCCTTCGAAGTGCAGATGTTCTCCAGCGCGGTCGGCCCCCTCGGCGACCACTTCGGTGCCTCGATGATGCAGCGCGACGCGGTCCTTGCGGTGTGGCTGGGCGGCATCCTGTTGGGCGCGGTATTCGGCGGGCGGCTCGCGGACCGGTTCGGCCGGCGACGGCTGTTCGTGGCAACCCTGTTGTGGTACGCGGGTTTCACCGTGCTGACCGGGCTGAGCCCCAACCTGGCCGCGGTGTACGGGCTGCGTTTCCTGGCCGCGCTCGGGGTCGGCGCCGAATACGCGATCATCAATGCGGCGATCGCCGAGTTCATGCCCGCACGGGTGCGCGGCAAGGCAAACGCGTTCGTGATGAACTTCTGGCCGATCGGCGCGATCCTCGCCGGCCTGCTGGCCTACCTGGCGCTGGACACCCTCGCCCTGTCCAGCGCCACCTCGTGGCGGTACATGTTCGTGCTGGGTGGGCTGCTCGCGCTGGTTGTTCTGTACTTTCGCCGCCGCATCCCGGAGTCGCCGCGCTGGCTCATCTCTCGGGGCCGGCACGACGAGGCCGAGCAGGTCCTGCGGGCGCTGGAGTCGCGCGGCGCGGTTCCGGCCTCGGCCGCCGGAACCAGGGATCCGCGGGTGCATCGCGGGTCGGCGTTCGTTGAGTTGATCCGCGACTACCCGGGGCGGTTGGTGCTCGGGTCGCTGCTGGATCTGGCCGAGGCGTTCGGTTACTACGGCCTGTTCGCGTTGCTTTCGGTGATCGTGCTGCCGCAGGTGCACATCTCGCAGGCAGGCATACCGGTCGTGTACATCGTCGGGAATGTCGGTGCGCTGATTGGCGGCCTGGTCATGGCGAGCATGTTCGACCGCGTCGGGCACCACCGCATGGTGGGGATCTGCTACCTGCTGTCCGCCATCGGAGTCGGCCTGCTTGCCGCCGCGACCGCGTCGGGCAGTGCCGCCTGGGTGGTCGCGGCATTCGTGCTCGCCAACGCATTCGGTACCGCGGCCTGGACCTCCGCGTACCCGACATTCACCGAACTGTTCCCCACGCACCTTCGGGGGATCGGGGTCGGAACGTCCGTCGCGGTCGGACGCGTCGGCGCCATCGTCGGCACCCTGGCCCTGCCCAGCATCGCCGAACACATCGGCGCAGGCGTCTCCTACCTGCTGGTGGGCGCATGTTGGCTGGCCGGCGCCGCCGCCATCGGGGTGTACGCGCTGCGCGGCGGTGCCGATGGGGCGCGCCGACCGCTGGAGGCACTGGCACCGACCAGAACTGCGGCCCAGGCCCAGTGGACAGCAGTGAAAGGAACAGCCTGACATGCGCATCGGCATCTGCGGCGGCCCCTACGCCAACCCCTACGCGCTGCGTGCGTTCATCGACGACGCTCGAGGCCGCGGCTGCGAGCGGTTGTTCTGCCTGGGCGACCTCGGGGGATTTGGCGCCGAGATGGACGCGCTGTGGCCGCTTCTGGCCAGCGGCGAGGTCGAGTGCATCGCCGGAAACTATGACGTCGCGCTGGCCCGCGGCGAGGACGACTGCGGCTGCGGCTACCGCGACGAACGCGACAACACCTTCGCGCAACTGATCTACGACCACACCAGGGCCAACACCAGCCGGGCGTTCAGCGCCTGGATGGGTTACCTGCCCACCGAACGACGGTTGAGCATCGGCGGTGTCAGCCTGCACCTGGTACACGGCTCACCGCTGGCGCTGAACGACTTCTGGTGGGAATCGCTGTCCGAGGGTGAGCACCGGTCACGTGTCGCGGCTAGCGGCGCGGACGTCATCGTGTGCACGCACAGTGGGCTTCCCTGGCAGCGGCGGATCGGTGACGCGCTGGTCGTCAATGTTGGCGTGATCGGCAAACCTGCCAATGACGGGCAGCAGGGCGTTTGGTACGCCATCATCGACATCGACACTGCGGAAACTGATCTCGACACATTTGTCGCCGGCGGCACTCGGCCCGGTGCCGACGTTAGCTCTGGCACGGGCGCCGCCTCGACCATCACGGCTACCGGCTCGACCATCTCCGGCACCAATACTGGCGGTGGTACGGGTCGTGAGGTGGGAACTGATAGGGCACGCGCGGAACTGATTCGGCTGGACTACGACTGGCAGGCACACGCCGCCTCGATGCGCGCGGCCGGTCTACCCGAGCCGTTCGTGTCGACCATCGAGACCGGCTGGTGGACAACCTGTTTAGAGGTCCTGCCGCCGGCGGAACGGGCGCGAGGGCGTTACCACCTTTACCGCAGCACCCTTCCCGAGGCGTTCGCCCCCGCGCAGGACGGTTGGGGCGCCGCACCGGCTGCGGACGCAGACCGCACGAACGCGTTGCCGGTGATCCCGCTGTTCGGCAGCCAGTACTTTCCGTCACGGCTATGGATATACAGCAACTTTCACTGCAACCTGGCATGTGACTACTGCGCGGTGGCGTCCTCGCCGAAGGCGCGGGCGCGCAGCCTGTCGCTCGGGCAGTTCCGCGACGTTGTCGATGAGGCGGTGGCCGAGGGCTTCACCGAGTTGTACATCACCGGCGGGGAGCCGATGTTGCTCCCGGACCTGCCCGCGATGCTGCACCATGCGGTCGAGAAGCTGCCCACCGTGCTGCTGACCAACGCGATGCTGCTGCGCGGTGGGCGTCTGGATCGGCTCCGCGACCTGGCCGGGCACCCCAACCTCGTGCTGCAGACTTCCCTGGACGGCGCCAGGGCGGCCACCCACGACGCGCACCGCGGTCGCGGCTCGTGGACCAAGACGATGGCCGGCATCGAACAGGCAGTGGCGCTGCGGCTGCCGCTGCGCGTCGCGCTTACCCAGACTCCGGAGAACACACCGGAGATCGGTGAGGTCGCCGCGCTGCTCGCCGATCTCGGCCTGCCGGTGGAGGCGTTCGCAGTGCGACCGATGCTGCGCCGCGGCCTGTCCGAGGACGGCATGGACATCAGCGAGGACAGCACGATTCCCGAACTGACGGTCACCGCCGACGGGCTGCACTGGCACCCCGCGGGCGCCGACCTGGCCAGCAGCCCCGACATGTTCCTGGCCCCGGCCGGCACCTCGCTGAGCGTCGGCAAGCAACTGGCGACCGAGCGATTCTTCAGCGCGCGGCTGACCGACGGCAGCCTCCCGGCGGCCTACCGCTGTGCCATCTGACCCTGTCGCGGCTGACGCTGTGAGATCAACCGCGGTGCCATCAACCGCGGTGCCATCAACCGCGGTGCCATCTGACGCAGGGCCATCAACAGCTGTGTCATCAGACCCGCTGGCGGCTGGTTTCTTTCGGCTGAACCCTTCGCCAACCGGGCGGGTACCAACTGACGCGATACCCGTTGAGTCACCGCCGGCTCCGGCTAGCGATCGTTCGCTGATGATTCAATTAATCGCACTGCTGGTCATGGTGATGGTCTCCGTGGCGGTTGCGGTGCTGATCGGCGGGCCAAATGTGGAGGACCTGCGTGCACGGTTCGACCACCCGGGACTGCCTACCGCGCTGATCTTCGCGGCGCTCTACGCCGCCGTCACGCTGGCGCCGTTGCCGAAAGCCGTCTTCACCATCGCGGCGGGCATGCTGTTCGGCGTGCCCGCCGCGGTTGCGATCGTGCTCACCGGAGCGCTAGTGGGCGCGGTTGCCGCGTTCTACCTCGGTCGGGTGCTCGGCCGGCACGCCGCGGAGCGATTCGTCGGACGGCACCTGATCGGACTCGACGCGCTGCTCGTTCGGCGGGGCCTGTGGGCGGTCGCCGGGCTGCGCCTGATTCCGCTCGTGCCGTTCACCGCGATGAACTACCTCAGCGGCTTGACCGCACTGCGCTTGGCGCCGTACGCCATCGGCAGCCTGCTCGGCATGGCGCCGGGAACCGCCGCGTACGTTGTCGTCGGTGCCTATGGCGCGGCGCCCGGCTCCTGGCCGTTCCTCGCCGCTCTCGCCGGCCTTCTCGCGCTCACGGCGGCGGGAGTGGTAGCGGCCGCCCGCAATCGGCGACTGCGGCGCCGCACGCAGGTGCCCGATCCCGCCGGATAGCATCCAGAGGTGGTCGATCGATCAACGCCTCGCTCATCTGGGAGATGGCGCGTGGACGGTGTGCACGAGAGCTATTGGGAGGAGTCCGGGCGATCGGACGGGATCCCGGCCGTGTACTTGCACGGAGGACCTGACGGGACGCTCGGCCGGGATCGACCCTGGCACCGGCCTACGCCCAGGCGCATCCCGACCGAGTTCTGGGCATCGTGCTGATGGCGGTCACGACGAGCGCGCGGTCCGAGGTTGATTGGATCACCGAGACGGTGGGCGCGAACTACCCGAAGGCATGGGATCGACTGGCCCGCCACGCTGAGCAGGCCGGTATCGGCTACCGACGGGATAGGGATCGGATTGTCTGGGCCTATGCCGGCTGATGACCGATTCCGACCCCGCCGTGCGTGATCGTGCCGCATGGTCCTGGCACGACTGGGAGGCCCACCATGTCTCGATCGGTTCCGGTGGAGGTCCGCCCGATCCCGACCAGGACGACGGTGATGCCAGGCGTGTGCTCGCCACGCTTGTCACCCACTACTGGGCCAACGACGGATTCCTGTCGCCTGGCTGGCTGGATCGGATGGAACTGTTGCACGGAATCTCCGCCCCGTTGATCCACGGTCGAATGGATGTCAGTGGGCGGGCAATGGCACTGTGGTTGCTGCACCGAGCCTGGCCGGGCAGTGAACTGATCATCGAAGAGCGAGAAGGCCACGGTGGCCCGGCGATGGTCCCGGCCTGGTGCGAGGCGAATACCCGTCACGCCGGCCGACTCGATGCGCAATGGGCATCGCGAACCTCGCCCGGCTGACCTATCAAACCAACTGCATGACAAGTGCCCGGCTGGCAATCGTTGCCAGTTAGTGCCACCGTATGTGAAAGCCGACGATCCAAGGTGAGGCACCTGCGTGATCGCGGTGGGCAACCACCCCTGCTGGCTATCCCTGCGTGCCCTTCGCGTTGCGGTGGTGGGGCGTTCGGGGTCGGGCGCCACTAACTTGCCCGGATGCAGCATCCAGCCGAGTTGTCCCCCTGACCGGATTGCATCCACATTCTGCGATGGCCGGCGTCGCTGTGCTTGCCGTCGGCGCAGCCTTGGGGGAGTTCGGCACGCCGCCGAACGTCCCATTCTGGAGGGAGAATGTCGGTGCTGCAACGTATTCGTAGGTGGGCGCGGCAGGCTGAAGTCGCCGCCGACGCTGGGATGACGACGGTGGAATACGCCGTTGGCACCGTCGTGGCTGCCGCTTTCGCGGCGGTGCTGTACCGCATCGTCACCGGAGACTCGATCGTGTCCGGGCTGACGAACCTGATCAACTCGGCGCTGTCCACCGCGTTGTAATGGGTGCCCTGGTTCGGCCGCGAACCGAGCGATCGGGCGCGGCTGGCGGGGACAACGGCGACCGGGCCAGCGCGAGTGGACGCGCCGATGACGACCCCGTTGTCGTACCGGTCAGCGCCGCGGAATGCGGTAGTGGCGCAGAGAATGGCACTGGCGCCGATAGCGGCAGCGTCACTGTTGAGGCGGCGGTCGGATTGACGGCGATAGTGCTGGTGCTCGCGATGTGCCTGGCCGGGATCGGTTGCCTGATCACTGCGCTGCGGGTGACGGACGCTGCTGGGCAGGCGGCGCGGTTGGCCGCGCGCGGAGACTCGGCGGGAGCCAGGGCCGCCGTCACTGCACTGGCTCCCGCCGGGTCGGTGCTGACGCTGCGCAGCGATGGGGACACGCTGACGGCGAGGGTCGTCGCTGGGCCGCTCGGTGGTCTGCTGCCAGGCATTCATGTTGCTGCGTTGGCTGTTTCGGCGATTGAGGAGGGGGCGGACGTCGGTGCCGGCGGTCCGTGATCCGCGCCGCCGGGAACCGGGCGACCGAAACGTCAGCGACGCCGGTGTCGCCACGGTATTTGCCTGCGCGGCCTGTGTGGTGTTGCTGGCCCTGGCTGGGCTCGCGGTTCAGTTGGGCGCAGTGCTATTGGCGCGGCATCGGGCACAGGTTGCTGCCGACTTAGCTGCGTTGGCCGGGGCTGCGTTGGTGTTGCGCGGGGAGCAGGCAGCGTGCAACCGGGCGATAGAACTGGTGTACGCGAACAAGGCTGAGTTAGTGAGTTGCGAGGTGATCGGCGCCGACCTCCTGGTGCGAGTCAGTTTCCAAGTGCGGGCGGGTCCGCTGCTCGGAGCCGGAACAGGTCGAGCCAGGGCCGGGCCCGTCGCCGCCACCATCGGCTGATGCTCGGGCACGAAGCACCACCCCGACGGACGAACAGTGAGGTCTTGTCAATACCTATGGATCAAGATCTTTCAAGCGGCTTGTTCCTCGTTGATGCGGCGCGCCGCGGGTCCCGGCAATCGACGATATAGAAATCCCGTTGTCCGGTTACGGAGCAGGCGAAGCGATGGTCTCGGCCATGCGTTGGATTCTTACCGATTCGAAAGCGTGATCTGACTGGGCGGGACCAACTGGTGACCCCGACGGGAAGCTCAGCGCCGTGCGCCCTGACGATTACCTGCGAGGTCGACCGAGCGCAGGTGAGGTGAGTTAGAAACGCTCGCGGCTCGTCGCTGGTCAGGTGGCCTTGCGGAGATGCACATGACACCCCCGAACCCAACCCCTGCAGGCCCGTCACGGGACGACCCCGGGACGACCCCGTGCCCGGTCTGCCTTCACCCGTTCACCCCGAACGGCCGGCAGACCTACTGAAGCACGATCTGCCGCAAGACCGCGTTCCGCCGCCGGCACCAGCAAAACGACCCAGCGGTTACCGTGCCGACCGCCCGGCTCCGCCGGCAGATCACCGTCTACGAGTGCCCCGACTGCGGACAGCGACTCTTGGGCGAACAGCGTTGCCAGGACTGCGGCACCTTCGCCCGTCGGATCGGTATGGGCGGTTCGTGTCCACATTGCGAGGAGCCTGTCGCGATGACAGATTTCATCGATCACGCCACCGTCACCACTACCCGACCGGTCACGTTGGCCGCCAGCGGTCAGAACTGATGTGGCCGTCAACGGGGCGGCCGGAAACCCGTGCCGTTGACAGAAAAAGATGTCCGATCTTTCGCACCTGATGGTGACGGCAGCGCCCTGGGAGTGACCCGCGCGACCACTATGAGCAATCCCGTTGCAACCCTGGGGATCACACTCGTGCTTAGACAGCGGTCCACTCCAGCCCGAACAGCCGTCCTGCGGTAGCCAACCCGCGCATATCAGACTGACGACGCGTCGATACCGACACGCTCGCCACCATCAACAGCGATCCGATCGGTCACAAGGAAGCGGCGTCCGCGGCGACGGTCAGGGGTGTCATCATCGGTCGCTGCGAAAAAGTCGCAGTTCGTTGAACTAGGAGCCGCGTCGACCTGGGGTTTTAGGCTGGGTGGCCTCATCGAGCTGCGACCTTTTTCTTCCAGCTGCCGGGTCTGCCGGGCCGGCTGAGTCAGCCGCCCGCCGCCGCAAGGGCCTGCACCACCGCGTCGAGCACGGCGACCGCGCCGGGCTTGTCCAACGGCTGGTTCCCGTTGCCGCACTTGGGCGATTGCACGCACGAGGGGCAGCCCGTCGCACACGGGCAGGTCGCGACTGCCTCGCGGACCGCGGCCAGCCACGGGCCGAGAACCTGGTGCCCGCGGTCGGCGAAACCCGCCCCGCCGGGGTACCCGTCATAGACGATCACCGTCGGCTCGCCGGTGTCGGCGTGCAGAGCCGTGGACAAGCCGCCGATGTCCCATCGGTCGCAGCCGGCGAACAGCGGCAGCAGACCGATGGCCGCGTGCTCGGCAGCGTGCAACGCGCCTGCGATCCGCGGGTCGGCCAACCCTGCAGCGTGCAACGCGGAGAACCGCAGGGTGTACCAGACGGCGCGGGTGTCCAGCGTCTGCTCCGGCAGGTCCAGCGGCACCATGTCGATCAGCCCGCCGCCGGTCCGCCGACGCAGGTAACCGACCACCTGCTCGGTGACCCGCACGTTGCCAACCGCCACCGCGACACCGCCGGACAGCTCCCGCATCTCATCGGTTCCGGTGATCGCCACGGTAGACACCGAGCGGGCAGTGGTGTTCCACTCCGGCCGGTCCGCGACCACCAACGCCACCCCGCCGTGCAGGTCGAGATCAGCGACCACGTAGCTCTGGCCGCGATGCAGGTACACCGCGCCCGGGTGCACCGACGAGCAGGCCCGCGCCGAGTCGCAGGTGCCCAGCAACCGGCCGGTGACGGACTCGACGATCGCCACCTGACCACCGGATCCGCGCAGATCGACGTCGTTGCCGGGGTGCCGCCGTTCGGTGTGGAAGTAGCCGCCTGGCCGCGCTCGCAACACCTTGCGAGCCAACAGGTCCTGCAGTACTTGCTGAGCCGCTGCGCCGCCGAAGAGGGCCAGGTCTTCCTCGGTCAACCGAAGTTCTGCCGCGGCGCAGGCCAGGTGCGGGCCCAGGATGTGCGGGTTTCCCGGGTCGGTCACTGCGGCCTCCACCGGCTTGCCGAACACCGCATCCGGATGGTGCACCAGGTAGGAGTCCAGCGGGTCGTCCCGGGCGACGAACACCACCAGCGCCCGGGTCGCCGCCCGGCCGGCCCGGCCCGCCTGCTGCCAGACCGAGGCCAGGGTGCCCGGGTACCCGGCGAGGACCGCGGCGTCGATCCCGGCGATGTCGACGCCGAGCTCCAGCGCATTCGTGGTCGCCACGCCCAGCAGCGCGCCGGAGTCCAGATCCCTTTCCAGGGCGCGTCTTTCTTCGGGCAGGTAGCCGCCTCGGTAGGCGGAGATCCGGTCGGCCAGGCCGGGCGCTGTGTCCGAAAGCCGGCGCCGAGCGGTCAGTGCGACCTGCTCGGCACCCGCCCGCGACCGGACGAAGGCCATCGTCCTGGCGCCCGCCCCCACCAGATCGGCGAGCATTCGCGCCGACTCCGCCGGAGCAGACCGACGCACCGGCGCCCCGTTCTCGCCGTCGACGTCGGGCAGCACCGGCGGCTCCCACAGCACGAAGTCGGTGCCGGGATACGGTGCCGCGTCGTCGGTCTCGGCGAGGACCGGTGAGCCGATCAGCCGTTGCGCGGCCTCCGCGGGCTCGGCGACGGTGGCTGAGGCCAGCACGAAGACCGGGTCGGATCCGTAGTACCTGGCCATTCGGCGCAGGCGGCGCAGTACCAGGGCGACGTGCGAGCCGAAGACTCCGCGGTAGGCGTGGCACTCATCGACGATCACGAACGTCAGCCGGCGCAGCACCCGCGACCAGCGGGTGTGGGAGGGCAGCAGCCCACGATGAACCATGTCAGGGTTCGTCAAGATCCAGCGGGCATGCGACCGGACCCAGTCGCGCTCGTCCAGCGGCGTATCCCCGTCGTAGACCGCAGGTCGGATGCCAGGTAGCGCCAGTGACTCCAGGCTCTCCAACTGGTCGGCGGCCAGCGCCTTGGTCGGCGCGAGGTAGATCGCGCACGCCCGCGGATCGGCCAGCAACCGGGCCAGCACCGGAAGTTGGTAGGCCAGCGACTTGCCCGACGCGGTTCCGGTGGACAGCACCACGTCGAGGCCGGACCAGGCGGCGTCCGCAGCGCGCGCCTGGTGGACCCACGGGGCGGTGATGCCGCGGCCGGCCAACGCGCCGATCAGCTCCGGCGGCACCCAGTCGGGCCAGGCGGTCTGCCGGCCGGGCCGGGCCGGGATGTGTTCGACGTGCCGGATGGCGTCCTGGCCGCCGCAGGCGCGCAGCACCGACAGAAGATCGGCGGCGGTCCGGGCGGTCACCCGGTCATTGTCCGGCTGGCCGCCGACAGCGCCGCCGGCGGCGGCACCCAGGTACGGCCCCCGTGTGGCGGCGACATTCACGAGCCCAGCGTGACGCAGCGGAGTGCCTGCGCCCGCCCCGGCTGCTACCGGACGCCCCGCGTCGCCTAGACCCCGACCTGTGGGAAGATGCCGATCGGTCGGTGCCCTAGAGTGATTTTCATTCACGTCGGGACACCGGCGATGACGCATGTCGACCAGCGCCGGTCCGCAGCTTGCGACGCCGGGGCTCTGTGCAATGGATCAGGAGCCATATGCCTCACTATCTCGCTGGCACAAACGATGAAGCGACGACGGCGCTCGCCATCGGTAGTGGCGACAAGGTCATTGTGATCTGCGTCGGTGTGGTGGCGCTGATCGCGCTGGCCATCTCCTTCGTGCTCCGCGCCAACGTGCTGGCCGCGGACACCGGCACGGCGAAAATGCAAGAGATCTCCGCGGCGGTTCAGGAGGGCGGGGCCGCGTACCTGGCTCGGCAGTTCCGGACGCTGTCCGTATTCGTCGTGGTGGTCTTCCTGCTGCTGCTGGTGCTGCCGGCCGACGGTTGGGGCGAACGGATCGGCCGGAGCATCTTCTTCCTGGTCGGTGCGGTGTTCTCGGCGACCATCGGATACCTCGGCATGTGGTTGGCCACCAGGGCCAACGTCCGGGTGGCCGCCGCAGCCAGCTCCGACGGCCGGGAGAAGGCGATGCAGATTGCGTTCCGCACCGGCGGCACTGTCGGGCTGGCCACCACCGGCCTCGGCCTGTTGGGTGCCTCGATCGTGGTGCTGGTCTACCTCGGTGACGCGCCCAAAGTGCTGGAGGGCTTCGGGTTCGGCGCTGCGTTGCTGGCCATGTTCATGCGTGTCGGCGGCGGGATCTTCACCAAGGCTGCTGACGTCGGGGCGGACCTGGTCGGCAAGGTCGAGCAGGGCATCCCCGAGGACGACCCTCGCAACGCCGCCACCATCGCCGACAACGTGGGCGACAACGTGGGCGACTGCGCCGGCATGGCCGCCGACCTGTTCGAGTCCTACGCGGTGACGCTGGTCGCCTCACTCATCCTGGGCAGCGCTGCCTTCGGCGCCAAGGGTCTGGTGTTCCCGCTGATCGTCCCGGCGATCGGCGTGCTGACTGCCATCATCGGCGTCTACATCACCAAGTCCAAGGTCGGCGAGAGTGGCCTGGCCACCATCAACAGGTCCTTCTACATCTCAGCGGCCATCTCCGCGGTGCTGTGCGCCGTGGCCGCCTTCGTCTACCTGCCAACCTCGTTCTCCGCCCTGGCCGGCGTGAGCACGGAGCTCATGGCGCAGTCGGGCAATCCTGCCGTCATCGCTTTCGTCGCGGTGATCATCGGCATCGTGCTGGCCACCATCATCTTGTGGCTGACCGGGTACTTCACCGACACCCACCACAAGCCGACCCAGGAGGTCGGCCAGACGTCGATCACCGGGGCGGCCACCGTGATCCTGTCCGGCATTTCGCTCGGTCTGGAGTCCGCGGTCTACACCGCGCTAGTTATCGCGGCGGCCGTGTACGGCGCGTTCTTGCTGTCCGGCTCGATCCTGGTGTCGCTGTTCGCTGTGGCGCTGGCCGGCTGCGGGCTGCTCACCACCGTCGGCGTGATCGTGGCCATGGACACCTTCGGCCCGGTCTCGGACAACGCGCAGGGAATTGCTGAGATGAGCGGCGAGGTCTCCGAACACGGTGCCCAGATCCTCACCGAGCTGGATGCGGTGGGCAACACCACCAAGGCGATCACCAAGGGCATCGCGATCGCCACCGCAGTGCTCGCCGCCACTGCGCTGTTCGGCTCCTACTCGGACGCCATCGGCCGGGCTACCAGCAAGGCGCTCAACACTGTCGAAGGCTTCTTCGTGTCGAATATCGCCGTGCCGAACACCCTGGTCGGCGTCATCATCGGCGCCGCGGTGGTATTCCTGTTCTCCGGGCTGGCCATCAACGCGGTGTCCCGCGCGGCCGGTGCCGTGGTGATGGAAGTCCGCCGGCAGTTCCGGGACATCCCCGGGATCATGGAGGGCACCACCAAGCCGGAGTACGGCAAGGTCGTCGACATCGTCACCAGGGATTCGCTGCGCGAGTTGGCCACCCCCGGTCTGCTCGCGGTGCTGGCGCCGATCGCGGTCGGCTTCGGCCTCGGCGTCGGTCCGCTGGCCGGTTTCCTGGCCGGGGCGATCGCCACCGGCACGCTGATGGCCGTGTTCCTGTCCAACTCCGGCGGGGCCTGGGACAACGCCAAGAAGCTGGTGGAGGACGGGCACCACGGGGGCAAGGGCTCTCCCGCCCACGAGGCGACCATCATCGGCGACACCGTCGGCGACCCGTTCAAGGACACCGCCGGTCCGGCGATGAACCCGCTGATCAAGGTGATGAACCTGGTGTCCGTGCTGATTGCGCCGGCCGTGGTGCTGCTTTCGGTGGGGGACTCGGCCAACACCTGGCTTCGAATCCTGATCGCAGTGGTGGCGTTCTTGATCGTGGTGGCGTCAGTACTGATCTCCAAGCGCCGGGCGTCGAGCCTGCACACCGAGGCGCCGACGGCGAGTATCGCAGCCTGATCCTGGTAGATCCCTTGCGAGGGCGGGCACCGGCTACCGGCGCCCGCGCTCATTGGGTTGACGCCTGTGTCCACGATGTCTGATGACGGAAAGTTGCTCAGCGAGGCCTGGTTCGACGACTCGCCAGGATTTCCGGAAATAGTCCCCGCGGGCTGCCTGGAGCGTCCATGATGGTCCCAGCAAGGGCCGCCTCCAGCATCTTCCCCTGCCCACACCGCACCAGGATGAGGACCCATGAAGACAGAGAACATGAAGACACGGAAACTGATCGCAGTGCTGGCCGCGGGGGCGCTCGCCTTGGTCGGCTGCGGCTCCACTACCTCCGGCACCGGCGTTGTGGGGTCAACCGGCACCTCCGCGCCTGCCACATCGTCGGCGCCTGCCACGTCGTCGGCGCCTGCCACGTCGTCGGCGCCTGCCACATCGTCCGCGGCGCAATCGTCGGCAGCGTCGGGTGCAGGATCCGCTGCACAGTCAACGCAGAGCAGCGACAACGGTGACTCGGGGGCCAGCACGGACTCTTCCGAGTCGCAGGTGACCGTCGGCGGTGCCATCGACGGCCAGACAGCCGCGTGGTTCAGCACGTTCTGCACGGGCTTCGGGGCGGCTTTCACCTCGATGGCGGCCACCAGTCCGACCGGGACGGGCGCGGACGAGCAGACCACGATGGTAAAGCTCTACAGCGATCTCGGCGACGCCTTCACCCAGACCGCCAGCGCGCTGAAGCAGTTGCCGCCGCCGACGTTCAGCGGCGGCGCGCAGTTTGCCACCGACTTCGTCACGAGCCTGGCCCAGGCGGGCCCCGCGCTCAAGCAGACAGCGCAAGCCATCGCTGCGGTCGACCCGACCGACTCGGGCGCGCTGTCGGCGGCGATCGAGGCGGCCGGAGCGTCGATCAACACGGCTATGGCTGGCGTGGAGAAGTACGCGTTGGACGCCAACACCGAGAAGGCGCTGGCGAGCGTTCCGGCCTGCGCCCCGTTGCTGGCCGACAACTCGACTGTGGGGACGACCACCGGCTGATTCACGCTGCCTCGACGGGTACGCCCCACTGCTTTGGCGGCGGGGCGTACCCGTTCACAGTGGATCGCGGATAGCGTGGCGCGGTGACCAGTCAGTTGTCGCTGTTCTCCGCCGACCTGATCGAGCCTCGGCCGGCCGATCTGGGCGGGTTGCTGGCGGCGCACGGGCAGATCGTCAGCAGCGCGACCGGGGCCCGGCTGTCGATCCTGCTGTCCGACATGTGGCGCGCAGAGGCGCTGGTCCGTGAGTGCCGGGTCAGGGACATTGTGGC
>CAJDUM010000026.1_pt1 | contig 35853 bp, 25 predicted proteins | sample 7390781 | NCBI WGS metagenome assembly CAJDUM01 (sample SAMEA7055661, study PRJEB34461) | soil metagenome | biome: terrestrial ecosystem; feature: Peninsula; material: soil | place: Antarctica | collected 2016 | reverse complement strand
TGAGCACCGGGCCCAGCCGTTGGCCGTGTCCATCACCCAGACCACCGAGCGGGGCACCGCGTACACCCCTGACGAGGTCAGGGCGATCGCCGATCACATTCACCCACTCGGCATGCGCCTGCACGTGGACGGCGCCCGGATCGCCAACGCGGCAGCCACCCTCGGCGTCGGGCTTCGCGAGTTCACCACGGACGCCGGCGTTGACGTGCTGTCCTTCGGCGGAACCAAGAACGGGCTGCTGTTCGGCGAGGCGGTGGTGATGCTCAACCCGGACGCCGCGGCAGGACTGCTGTTCCTGCGCAAGATCAACATGCAACTAGCCTCCAAGATGCGGTTCGCCTCCGCCCAACTGATCGCCCTGCTGGAGGGCGACCTGTGGCTCCGCTCCGCATCCCACGCCAACGCGATGGCAACCAGGCTGGCCGACGGCGTCCAGGGGTTGGCCGGGGTGCGGATCACCCAGCCGGTGCAATCCGACGCGGTGTTCGCCGTGCTCGACAAACAGGTCGCTGATCGACTGCGCGCCCGGTTCCGGTTCTACGACTGGGATCAAGCCACCGGCGAGGTCCGCTGGATGTGCGCATTCGACACCACCGAGGCAGACGTGGACGCCTTCGTCGCAGCGCTGAAGGAAGAGTTGGCGCGGTAGCTGGACGCGCCCCCCAACACACGCCGCGGCGGTCCTGGCTCGAGTCGCGTGATTCAACGGGTACCGGCCCGGAACCCGGAGTGCGCCCGTTGAAGGGCCCTTGAGCCCGGCGATCGCCGGCTGACCTGAGATCACCCGGATGGCCCACCCGTCGCGGGTATCACAGAGAGCACAAAACCGTCCTTTTCGGTAATACCGCTGCGATGCAGCCGGTCAAGTCTCCCGGCTCCGGCCGCTTCCTGCCACCGGACCGGGGTCGCCGCGCCGAACAAGCGGCGCGGCGGCGGCCGGTGCCGGCGGACCCTGGAAGGGAAGACACGTCATGGACATCACATCCGGTCAGCGAAACCTGCTGCAACAGCTCGAATCCGTCACCGAGAACCTCGACAGCGAGTGGGACGCCGCCCGCGGGGTGTTGTCCTACCTGCGGGCGGACACCCTCTCCGCCGCGATGCCTGGCGTGGCAGCCGACCCGTCACCGGTGGCGCAGCTCCGAGCGTTCCTCACCCGCTTTCCTGGCCTGTTCGGCGCGGACGACCTGCTGTACACCCTGCGCCCCGAGCGGGAGCGCCGAGATCAACTCGGCTTCACCCACCAGACCTACCAGCAGGTGATCCCGCGCGAAGGCGGGAACAAGTCGCAGACCCACGACGAGAGCGAGACGCTGACCGCGGACCGGGCCAAGGCGGTGCAGCGCGGCGGGATCGAGGTATACGGCGCCAAACTGGCCGCCCACTTCGGGCCGACCGGCGCGCTCGTCGAGGTGCAATCCTCCTGTCAGGTCGATCTGACCCCGCAGAACAAGATCGACGTGACGGCCGACGCGCTGCGCGCCTCGGTACGCGCCGGCATCGCGAAGGCGCCGGGTTTTCGCGAGTTGCAGGCCGAGGCCAAACGCCGTGAGGAGACGCTGTTCCCGCTGATGCAGGAACCGCGCATCGTGCTGTATCCGTGGCGTGGCCGGATGATCTACGCCTGGGCCACCTACGGCTACGGCATGGTCACCGCCGACGACCATGGCATTGCAGTGCGCGGTGACGGCAACGGAGACCGCGACCGGGATGACGGCAATCGCGATGAAATAGCCTTCGGCCAAATGTTCTTCGACGCCGAGTCCGGCGAGATGTTCCTGTTCGCACCAACCCGCAAGGGCGCCGAGGTTGCCGATGTGGGCAGCGGTTCCGGCACGCTGCCACTGGGCGGGCCGTACGGCTCGCGGACCCTGCAGGTGGTGCGGGTGGACGGCGGGTCGACCTACCGACTGCGGAACACCACCCGGTCAAGGGACATCATCACCTTCGACGCGAACGCGAACTCCAGTTGGGTATATCCATCCATCCCGTCTCAGATCGAGTCCGGCACCATCCCGGTGTCCGAGGACACCGACGGGGACAAGACCTGGAACCGGGTGGCGGCCAGCACCTCCAACGCCGACCGCACCTCCTCCCAGCAGCCGGAGGTCGACGAGCACGCCACTGTTGCTGACCTGTACGACTTCTACGCGGCGCTCGGCGGTCGCATCGGGTGGGACGACGGCCAGTTCTCCGCGCCGCTGGTGCCGGACCAGAACCTGAACGTGGTCGCCCACACCTACGACGGTTCGGCCGGCACATCCCGATCGGTTAACGCATTCTTCGACAAGGAACTAGTCAACGGCCATTGGGTGAGCCACCTGGCGTTCTTCGATGGCGACCCCACCGGCGCGTCCGGCTGGGTTTCCTACGACTACCTGGCCGGCTCGAAGGCCATCGTCGGGCACGAGTATCAGCATGCAGTAACCGACTTCTCCTTCGTGGACGGCGCCGGCAACCCCGGCCTGACGTACACCGACTGGCTGGCCGCGGTGCACGAGGGAACCTCGGACGTGTTCGGTGGCCTGTATTCCGGCCAGTGGTGGATGGGCACCGACATCTCACCGACCGGGCAGGTGTTCCGAAACCTGGCATTCCCGCGGGACAGTGCTGCCGCGGACCCGTCGAAGTTCGACCACTGGGACGATCGGAACAACCAGACCGGATCGGGTGCCCGCTACTTCCGCGGCGACATCCTGGCCCACGCCGCGTATCTCATGGCACAGGGCGGAATCCACCAGCGTGCCTCCCGCAGCCCCGCGCTGATCCCGGTCAAGGGCCTGGGCAATCGCACGGTCGGTGGCCGCCAGGTCTACGCCGCGGCGCAGATCTGGTACCGGGCACTGACCCACTACGTGTCGAACATCGGTGCGGCCACTGGGATCCCGGCCAACGACGAGAGCGTCTTCCGCACCATCCGAAACGGGTGCGCCAGCGCCGCAATCGACCTGTTCGGCGTCGGATCGACCGAGCACAAGACCACCGTGCTGGCCTGGTACGCGGTGGGCCTGCAGCCGACCGGAACGCCGTACGGTGCCGACGTCACCTTCGCCACCTGGGGCGCCGACTGGTGGATGTCGCGCCCGTACGTCGGCCTGTCCAGTCCTGACTGGTCGTCCCGGGACCTGTTCATCAACAACGGCGGCACCTCGGAGTGGAACGCGCTGATCAACGTGATGGACGGCGGCAGCCCCACTCAGTTCGAGAACACCGTGTACTGCCGGGTCCGTAACGTCGGCACTGCCACCGCCAGGAACGTGCAGGTGAGCTTCGAGTACACCAAGATCACCTCGGGTGGGTCCGGTTGGCTGCCCATGACGGACGCCGCCGGCAACATCCAGACACTGAACCTGGGCGACCTTGCCGCCGGTGCTTCGAACTTCGGCGACGCAGACCAGAACACGCCGCCGTCCGCCGCCGCGGTCAAGTGGTGGATCCCACCGCTGGAGTCCGGCGAGACCGTCGATCACTTCTGCGTCAGGGCGACGGTGTTCTCCATCGATGACGTGAACCCCACCAACAACTCGGTCCAGTCGAACATCGCCTATGCGCCCTACTCCCCCGCTGAAGGGTTCCGGCTCGGCTTCATGCTGAGCAACGAGGGCAGGGAACTGCTGCCGGTCGACGTTCGCATCGCCCATTCCCTTCCCCGCGGGTGGAAGGCCGAGTTGATCGAGCAGGTCGCCGGATCCGTGCTGAAACCGGGCGAGACCCGCCGGGTGCATGTGCAGCTACACATGCCGCAGGGCGAGGCCGTGCTGCGCGAACCGTTCGACGGCAGCGTGCTCGGCACCGCCGGCGACGGCCGCGGGACCTTCGACGGGCTGCTGTCCGATGGCCGCTTCGGAGCCGACGGATTCACCGCCAGGCTCGCCCTGCGGACGCACGACGGTGCCAACCTGACCGGCACGTTCGCCGGGTCGCTGGACGTGAACACCTGGCGCTTCGAAGGAACCGTCACCGGAAACCTGCAGGAGGCGACCGGCAAGGGGTCGGGTCGGACGGCCGTCAAGGTGACCGGCTGCCTGCGGCCGGACCGCTGGGTACACATCGCGCAGTACCAGGGCGGCCGGCCGACCGGCGGGCTGTCCATCCAAGTGCAGGTGCCGCTGCCGGACGGGTCCTGTTTCCCGGCGCTGCCGCCAACGGACACCACAGTGGCGGTGAAACCGGGCAAGGGCCACGGCGGTCTTGACGACGCCAAGCACCTGTTGGAGTCGCTGTCGCTGGCCGACAAGGTGCTCTGCGGAGTGGATCTGCGCAGCGTGCTGGTGGAGTTCCGGTTCCGCCGGGAGAGCGAGTGCGGCTGACGCCGCGCATACCGGTTGCCGGTGCGGTCGGGGCATCGCCAGAGCCGGTGACGTGACCGGCGACATGGCCGGTGACAGGGCCAGCGGCCGTCCGGCGGGCAGTCGGCTGCTGGTCGGCAGCTCGCGCCGGCGGTAGTCAGTTTGGCTGCCGCCGGCGCTCCCGGTAGTATGTGAGGGTTGCCTCGGCGAGGGCGGCCAGGGGATTTTCGTCACGAGAACCCGCTGGTACGCCGTAATCGACGCGGTGGGTCCTGCCCCCGTGCCGTGCGCCGGGACGGCGCGTTTCGACCTACCGCAGCAGCCGGGATCCGTCAACCGGGCTGCACCACAGACGACCAGGAGCCCCGTGTCCGAGAAGGCAGCAACCCAGAACACCTTGTCCGCGCAGGTCCGCACCGAGTTCGGCAAGGGACCGGCCCGGCGCGCCCGGAAGGCCGGTCTGATCCCGGCAGTGCTGTACGGCCACGGCACCGAGCCGCGCCATCTGTCGCTGCCGTCCCGTGAGTTCGCGCAGGCCATCAAGGGCGGTGCGAACACCGTGCTGACGCTGCAGCTCGGCGAGGGCGAGGAGCTGGCACTGCCCAAGTCGGTGGTCCGGCATCCGTTGCGGCCCTACATCGAGCATGTCGACCTGCTGCTGGTCCGCCGTGGCGAGAAGGTCACCGTGGACATCGCGGTGCACCTGACCGGCGAGGCCGCGCCCGGCACCCTGGTGCTGACCGACCTGAGCACGCTGTCCATCGAGGTCGATGCGTTGGCGATCCCGGATCGCCTCGAGGTCTCGCTGGAAGGCGCCGAACCCGGCACCCAGATCCTGGCCGGAGCCGTGTCACTGCCGGATGGCGCAGTCCTGATCACCGACCCGGAGGCGCTGGTCGTCGCGGTGCAGGTGGCCCCGACTGCCGAGGCGCTGGAGGGCGACTCCGCCGATGCCGCCGAGGCCGCCGCCGACGTCGCCGCTGCCGATGCCGCCGCCGCCGAGGCCGACGAGGCGGCTGCGCAGGCCTGACCGGTCGCTCGCGGCTCAGCCCGACGGCCCCCGCTCCTGTGACGCCTGAACTCGTCCTTGTGGTGGGGCTGGGTAACCCCGGCCCCACCTACGCGGGCAACCGCCACAACGTGGGGGCGATGGTGGCCGATGCTCTTGCTGACCGGCTGGGCGGGCGATTCCGATCGCACAAGAGCGGAACGGACATCGTCGAGGGTCGGCTGTCAGGCGCTCGCGCGATCCTGGCCAAACCCCGCTCGTACATGAATCTCTCGGGCCCGCCGACCGCCGCTCTGGTCAGATTCTTCAAGGTGCCGGCCGACGCCGTGATCGTGATCCATGACGAACTCGACCTGCCCTTCGGCACGATCAAAGTGAAGCAGGGCGGCGGCGAGGGAGGGCACAACGGCCTGCGCTCCATCACCGGCGCGCTGGGCACCAAGGACTACCTGCGGGTGCGGTTCGGCATCGGCCGTCCGCCCGGGCGGATGGACCCGGCGGACTACGTGCTACGCGACTTCCCCACCGCGGAGCGCGCCGATCTTGCCGTGGGCCTGCAGGAAGCCGCGGATGCCGCCGAGATGCTCGTCGAACTCGGCCTGCTGGAAACTCAGAACCGGCTGCACTGACGGGCCTGTCAAAGTGGGCCGAACTGATCAGTCCAGCAGCGCGGCGGCGGCCGATCGGCGGATCTTGCCCGACGGAGTTTTCGGCAGCGACCCAGGCGGCAGCACCATGACCCGCGCCGGCCGGACCCCCATCGCCGCGGTGATCGCGGCCCGAACCTGTCCCGCGATCCGCGTGGTCTCCGCCGGGTCGCCTGCCGACCTGGACTCGACCAGCACCGCGAACGACTCCCGCCGGTCGCCGGCCGCCAGCCGCAGCGCCGCCGCGTTCCCGGCGCGAACACCTTCGACGGACTCGGCGATCCGCTCGATGTCTGTCGGCAGGATGTTCCGGCCGCCCATGATGATCACGTCCTTGGCCCGGCCGCAGACCACTACGCGCCCGTCGACGAGGTATCCGATGTCGCCGGTGTCCAGCCAGCCATCCCGCCCCCGGGTCGGAACCGGGCCATCCACGGTGAGGTACAACTCCGTCACCGCCTCCCCCCGAATGTGCAGCACGCCGACCTGTCGCTCGCCCAGCGCGGCCCCGGTCGGATCGAACACCGATACCTCGATACCGGCTAGCGGCGGTCCGAGCAGCGGGAAGTTCCTGGTCGGGGTGTCGACGCCGGGCTCGACGGGGACCGCCCGCCGCTCGTTCTCCAGAGCGGCTGCATCGACCGTGTCGACGGCGAGCGGGGTTCCCCAGGGGTGGAACGAGACGCCGAGGGTGGCCTCGGCCATGCCGTAGGCGCACACCACCGCGGTGTCCGACAGCCCGAACCGCGCACCGGCCGCCAGGAAGGAGCGCACCGCCGCCACGTCGATGGGCTCGGCACCGTTGAGTGCGAAGCGCAGCGTGGACAAGTCGAGGTCGTTCGCTCTGGCGAGCACCCTTGCCGTCAGCGCGTAGGCGAAATTCGGCGCGGCGGTGCACGTTCCGTGATATCGGCTGATCAGTTCCGGCCACAGCAGCGGGTTGGACAGGAAGTCGACAGGGGTCACCGTGACCAGTTCGATCCCCCGGCACATCGGCAGCGTCAGGAAGCCGACCATCCCCATGTCGTGAAACAGCGGCAGCCAGGAGACCATCACGTCCCGCTGTGCCGACAGGTCGGCGGCAGCGATCATCGCCTCGATGTTGCACCACAGGTTGCGGTGGGTGATCCGCACCGCCTTCGGGGTCGCGGTGGAGCCCGAGGTCAGTTGCAGCAGCGCCGTCGAGTCCTCGTCGACATTTATCGGATCGACATCTATCGGATCGACGACTTTCGGATCGGCTGACCCAACTCCGGCCAGCAGGTCCGCGACGGTGACCCCACCTATGTCCGTGCCGTCCAGCATGCCGACTGCATCGGCGAACGGCTCACCGACGATCACCAGCCGCGCGTTGATCACGCCGAGGACGGCCAGCGTGTCCTGCGCGTAGCGGGCCAAATCGGTCCGCGCAGTGGGCTGGTGCAGCATGGTGACCGATCCACCGGCCAGCCACACCGCTTGTGCTGCCGGGGCTACCTCGGCGGGGCGGGCCGCCAAGATCGCCACCGCGTCCCCCGGCCGCAGGCCGCGCGCGGCCAGCACTTCGGCGCCGCGGCGGGCTTCGTCGTGGACTTGCGCCCACGTCACCCGGACCGCAGCGCGGGGCTCACCGGTGGTCATGCCCCGGTCGCCTTGCGCCGCGGTGGCGAACGCCTGCACGAATCGGCTCATCGTCGCTGCTCTCTCCATCGGTCCGGCTGCCCGCCGCGCGTCGTATCGTCCACGGTCCACCACCGTAAGGCACCTGGGGACAGCCGTGCAGGGGCTCGCCGCACCGGTGTCCAACGAGCACGCGGACGTGCTCGCACAGTCGGCCGATTGACCGTCATCAACCCCGGACACGGCGTCTAGGGTGGGGGGTTGTCGCGGCGATGAGGCTGATGAGGCTATGGGGAGCTGGCAATGACCAACCATCCGGCGGGTACCGGCACCGGCGCGGCCGGACCAGTGGACGGGCGCCCCGCGCCCGAGTCCCGGCCGACACCGGAGTTCGAGCGCGCTCCGGCGGGTCCCGCAGCGCGGCAACCGCGGATTGTGGTGCTGGGCAGCATCAACATGGACCTGATCGCGACCACCGCGAAGTTGCCCGCCCCCGGGCAGACCGTGCTGGGCACCAGATTCGCCACCGCAGCCGGCGGCAAGGGATCCAACCAGGCCATCGCCGCGGCCAGAGCAGGAGGCGCTGCCACCTTCATCGGATCGGTCGGCGCGGACTCCTTCGCCGACGAGCTGTCCGCCACCTTGTCGCAGGCCGGGGTGGCGACCGATCTGCTGCGCCGGGTGGGCGGGCCCAGCGGCATAGCGGTGATCACCGTCGACGCCGCCGCGGAGAACACGATAGTGGTGGTGCCCGGCGCGAACGCGGCGGTCACCGACCTGTCCGACGCCGACCGCCTGGCGATCAGCACCGCGTCGATCCTGCTGGCGCAGTTGGAGATTCCGCTGGACACCGTGACGGCCGGCGCCATGATCGCGGCATCGGCGGGGGTACCGGTGTTGCTGAACCCTTCGCCCGCCCGGGAACTACCTGCCGAGCTGCTCGAGTCGGTCGCGGTGCTGGTGGTCAACGAGGGCGAGGCGCGGGTACTCGGCGACGCCGCCGTCGCAGCGGTGCCGCACCTGGTGACCACCCTGGGCGCCGCCGGGGCCCGGTATCGCGGCCCGGACGGACGGGTGCTGTCGGTGGCCGCGCCGCGGGTGGACGCGGTGGACACCACCGGGGCCGGGGACGCGTTCACCGGCGCGCTCGCGGTGGCCTGGGCCGAGGGCGCTTCCCCGGAATCGGCGCTGCGCCGGGCGTGTGCAGCCGGCGCGCTGGCAACCACCACGGCCGGTGCCAGCACATCGTCACCGACGAGAGCGGCCATCGACGCGCTGGTCGCGGCCAGTTACTCAGCTGATCCGAGTCGTGGGTCCACCGACGCGCTATAGCGCGTCCGGGCACCCACGACCGGGTCAGGCTTCGGGAATCCTGCCGCGCTGCGGATAGATGGTCTCGCCGTGGGCCAGCATTGTCACGAACTGCTCCAGCCGGCGCGCCCGGGTCTCCTGGCGCTTCGCCGAGTGCAGTCGATACAGGATTGCGTACCGGTTCTGGCTGGTCAGCACCGCGAACATGGCGCCGGCAGCCGAGTTCGCCGCCAGCGCGGCAGCCAGGTCGTCCGGCACCTGGATCGATGCCGGCCCGGCGTAGGCGGCGTCGAACCTGCCATCGGCCCTGGCGTTCTCGACCTCGGCCAGGCCGGCCGGGCGCATCAGTCCCTGGTCGGCCAGCCGTTGCACGTGTCCGACATTCCGCGCCGACCACTGACTCCGGGCCCGCCGGGGGGTGAACCGCTGCCGGTAGGTCAGCCCGTCGCCGCCGCGCGCCTGGCCATCGATCCAGCCGAAGCACAGCGCCTCATCAAGGGCTTGGTCATAGCTCAGGCTGGTCGGCCCGGTGACGCCCTTGCGAGCCAGATGCAGGAAGACGCCGGCGTTGTCGGCGTGGTGCTGCTCCAGCCATAAACGCCAAGCTGCCGCGTCGGCGACGATCAGCTCGGGGGACTCGGCGGCCATGGGAATCAATTCTGGCAGAACGGGCTCTCCGAGAACTGATCGGTCGTGGGTGCCTCGACGCGCCCCGGCGCGTCACCAGACCCACAACCCGGTGGATTCCGCTGCCGCCGTGGCGTTATCGCTCCGCGCGCTCGGCGGCTGCCAGCCATTGCGTCTCGGTGTCCGCCAGTTCCGCTGCCAATGCACGCACCTGCGCGTTCAACTCGGTGGCAGCGGCATAGTCCGCACCGGCCTGGGCAAGCCGACCAAGCAGGTCGGACTGCTTGCGCTGCAGGGACTCCAGCCGCCGTTCCAGACGCTGCAGGTCCTTGCGCAGGGCGCGGAGTTCACCGGGGTCAGGGCCCGGTGATGCACCAGATCCGTCAGCTACCGTCCCTCCGCTGTCGGCCGGGTCCGGCAATCGCTTCTGCCTGCTGGTGGCGAAGTCACCGTCGTGACGGCCGGTGCCGGCGTCGGATCGCTGCGCGGCGAGCCCGGCGGACCGGCGGTCCAGGTAGGAATCGATCCCACCGGGCAGGTGGGTGATCCGGCCGTCGCCGAACAACGCCACCACGTCGTCGGTGACCCGCTCGATCAGGTACCTGTCGTGACTGACCACGACCAGGGTGCCTGGCCAGCTGTCCAACACGTCCTCCAGCGATGTCAAAGTGTCGGTATCCAAGTCGTTGGTCGGCTCGTCCAGCACCAGCACGTTCGGCTCGGCCATCAAGATCCGCAACAGCTGCAGCCGGCGCCGCTCCCCGCCGGACAGGTCGGCCACCGGCGTCCACTGTTGGGTCTGCGAAAAGCCGAAGCGCTCCGCCAACTGGCCCGCGGTGAGGTCCTTACCACCCAGGTTCACCATGCCGGCAATCTGCGCAACCGCCTCCAACACCCGCAGGTCCGCCGGCAGCTCCGCAACCTCCTGGGACAGGTACCCCAGGTGCACCGTCTGCCCGGTCCGCACCCGGCCAGTTGCCGGCGGGAGCTCACCGACCAGCAGTCGTAGCAGCGTGCTCTTGCCCGAGCCATTAGCGCCCACCACGCCGATCCGGTCGCCAGGGCCGATCCGCCAGGTCACATCGTCAAGTAGGGTCCGCACATCGCCGGACGGGGTCGGGACGGTCGCCGTCACGCCCTCCAGGTCCAGCACGTCCTTGCCGAGCCGTCGGCGGGCGAAGGCCTGCAACTCCACCGGGTTCCGCGGTTGCGGGACGTCGGCGATCAGCGCCTCGGCGGCCTCGATGCGGTACCGCGGCTTGGCGGTCCTGGCCGGGGCGCCGCGGCGCAGCCAGGCCAACTCCTTGCGTGCCAGATTGCGCCTGCGGTCCTCTGCGGACCGATCCAGCCGGAGCCGTTCGGCACGGGCGAAGACCCAGTCGGAGTATCCGCCGTCGCGGATGAGCACGGCGCCGTCGACCACCTCCCAGGTGGTGGTCGCCACCGCGTCCAGGAACCACCGGTCGTGGGTGACCACCACCAGCGCGCTGCGCCGCACCAGCAGGTGCCCGGCCAGCCACGCCACCGCGTCGATGTCCAGATGGTTGGTCGGCTCGTCCAGCACCAGCAGGTCGGCGTCGGTGACCAGGGCCGCGGCCAGCGCGACCCGGCGCCGTTCCCCGCCGGACAGGCCGTCCACCACGGTGTCGAGGCCGAGTTCAGCGAGCCCGAGTCCATCCAGCACCGATCGCACCGACGCGTCCGATGCCCAGGTGTGTTCTTGGTCGCCGAAGGAGTGCAATGCCGCCTGCCGGACAGTGCTTCCGGCGGGCAGGTTCGTGGCCTGGCTGACGACGGCGATCCGGGCGCCGACCGCTGTGGCGACCCGACCGGCGTCGGGCGCCTGCAACCCGGCCAACACCGACAGCAAGGTGGTCTTGCCTGCACCGTTCAGGCCCAGAACGCCGATGCGGTCGCCGGCTTGCACGCCGAGTGAGACGGCATCCAGGATCGGCCGGTCGGGGAGGCGGACCGTCACTGCCTCAATGTTGACAATATTCTCCTTAGTGCGGCTCTCCTTGGTGCGGTTCGATTTTGTGCGATTCGCCCTGGGGCGCTGGCCCGCTGTCATCCGCCGACTCCGACAATCCTGGCTCCTGACGCGGGGCCGGAGACAATCCGCACCGCTCGGCAGGTGCCAGAGGCGGCCATCTCGGCGGCGACGCCGGCCGCCGCCGACGCGTCGGCGCACAGCAGAGCGACGGTCGGTCCCGAGCCCGACACGATGCCGCCGAGAGCGCCTGCATCGAGGCCGAACCGAAGCGTCCGGCGCAGCGTCGGAAGCAGCCCGATGGCGGCAGCCTGCAGATCGTTGGCCAGCGCCGCGGCCACCCTCGCCGGATCGCCGCTGGCCAGCGCCTCGAGCATCTGTTGCACGTCACCCGCCCGTGGCGGGTCCCCCTCCGCGCGGAGCCTGTCGAGTTCGCCGAACACCTCGGGGGTGGGCAATCCGCCGTCTGCCAGTGCCAGCACCCAGTGGAGCGGATTGCGCGCCAGCACCGGGGCGAGCCGCTCGCCACGCCCGGTCCCCACCGCGGTCCCACCGGACAGCGCGAAGGGCACGTCGGAGCCCACCTCGGCGGCGAGCTCGGCCAGCTCGGCCCGGCTGAGATCTGCTCCCCACAGCGCGGCGCAGCCGACCAGAGCTGCGGCGGCATCAGCGCTGCTGCCGGCCATGCCGCTCGCCACCGGGATCTGCTTGTGGATCTCGATGCTCACGGCGGGCCGGACACCGATGCGCTTGGCCAGTGCACGTGCCCCGACGCCGGCGAGGTTCTGCGCACCGGACGGCACTGCGGAGGCGCCCATCGTGCGGACGGTCAGCCGGGCGCCGACGTCGATGACCAGCTCGTCGAACAGACTCACCGCGTGAAAGACAGTCACCAACTGATGGTGACCGTCCCCCTCCAGCGGGCCAACAGCCAGAAACAGGGTGACCTTCGCCGGCACCCTGACCCGGATCGGGCCCGGCACGGCGCGCGCCGTCATCGCGCCCTCTCTGCCGGATGAACGCCGCGGACGGATCCGGTGGCCGGGCCGTCGCTCGGTTCAGCCGGCCCGGTTCGTAGCGCCGCCCCGGCTTCGGCGATCCGCAGGTACGCGGCGACGTCCAGCACCTCTCCCCTGGCGCCCGGGTCAACCCCGGCCGCCTCGAGCACCTGCTGGGCCGCTCCCGGCGAGCCGGCCCAGGTTGCCAGCGCCGAGCGCAGCGTCTTACGGCGCTGGGCGAAGGCAGCGTCCACTACTGCGAAGACGGCGTCCCGGTCTCCCGCCGGCGGGGCCTGGTGCCGACGCAGCGACACCAGCGCGGAGTCAACGCCGGGCACCGGCCAGAACACGTTTCGGCTGACCGCACCCGCCCGCCGCGCCGTGCCGTACCAGGCGGCCTTGACGCTGGGGATGCCGTACACCCGGGAGCCGGGTGCGGCAACCAGCCGGTCAGCCACCTCGGCCTGCACCATCACCAGCACCCGGCGGATCGATGGCGCCTGTGCAAGCAGGTGCAGCAGAACCGGGACCGCGATGTTGTACGGCAGGTTCGCCACCAGGGCGGTCGGAGCAGTCCCGCACGTCAGCTGATCGGGGGTGAGGGTCAGCGCATCGGCCGTCCGCACCGTCAACGCCGACGCCCGGCCCGGCGCGTGTTCGGCGACGGTGCGTGGCAGCCGGGCAGCCAGCCGGGGATCGATCTCGACGGCGGTCACCGACGACGCAGCGGACAGCAGTCCGAGAGTCAGCGACCCAAGGCCCGCCCCGATCTCAAGGACGTGATCGTCTGCGGACAGGTCGGCAGTCGCGACGATGCGCCGCACCGTATTCGCGTCATGAACGAAATTCTGGCCGAGGGTCTTGGTCGGTCGCAACCCCATCTCCGACGCCAGCCGCCGGATCTCTACCGCGCCGAGCAGGCTGACCAGGGGCGGTTGACTCACCCTGCCATCCTCACACGGCGAACGGGTGTCGTTCGCCTGTCGCGCGGGGGTGACTCAGTGTGCCGCGTAGGCGCACGCCCACGGCTCCAGGCCACGCTTCTGGTACAGGAGCTTGGCCCGCATGATCTGCTCCTGCGGAGAGGCGTCGATCGGGTTCCCGGAGCCGCCCACCGACCGCCAGGTGGGCAGGTCGAACTGGAACAGGCCGTAGGTGGGCAGCCCGGCCGAGGGGTTGGCGTTGATCGCCTTGGGATTGTGGGTCGACTCGCACATCGCCAGGCCGTCCCAGTTCACCCCGAAGGTCGTGTCGTGGAAGAACACCTGGTTGCCTACCCAGTCCAGCAGCGGTCGAGTGCCGACATGTACGAGCGTCGGCACCGCCTGCGTCACCGTGGTGCGGGCGATCTCGACGTCCTGCAGCACCGCGCCGTTCACCGTGGTGACCTGGTAGGTCACGGACTGTTCACCCGGATGTCCCTGGGCGGCAATGGCAGTGGTCCCCTGGTCGAGTTGGTCGTCCTGGACGCTCTGCTGGTCCGGCTGCGGCACGCTCTCCGTGCGCTGAACCAGGGTGATGCTCCCGCGGTCGATCCTGACCGTCTCGCCGTCGGTCAGTGCGCCGCCCGGCGACGGGGTCACCGAGTCGTAGCGGCCGAGGGTGATCTGCCGGCCGGCGAGCAGATCAGCAACGGTCTTGGCCGGCACCGTGAGCGTCTGCGGCGCGGCCGGCCCGTCGATGACGGAGACCGTGCGTAGGGTCTGGGCCGTCACGCTGAGCCCGTCCAGTGGGATTTGCCTGGATCTGTCGGCCGACAGCTGGTATTCGTCGGCCCGGGTGCCCAGTTGCGTCAACGCCTGCTCGACCGTCCGGGCGGTGGTCCACACCTGCCGCTGCTGCCCGTCGATGGTCAAAGTGAGCGGTCGGCCGCGGTCCAGCACGATCAGCGAACCGTCTGACAGCGCAGTGCCGGTATCGGGGGCCACGGTGTCGTGGGCGCCCACGGTCAGGTCGTTGGCGGCGAGCACGCCGGCCACGGTGCGCGCGGTGGTCCACATCTGCCGTGACGCTCCGTCAACCGCCAGAGTGACCTGACTTGCGGTTTCCAGCACGATCTGCGATCCGTCGGAGATGCCGCTGGCCCCTGCCGGCGCCAGGGTGTCGTGTGGGCCGACCGACAGCCCGGCGGTGGCCAGCGCGCCGGACACCGTGCCGGCCAGGGTCGTCACGTGCCGCTGCTGACCGTCCACGGTGATGGTCACCGATTTCGACAGCGCCGTGAACGTGCCGGCGCCCACGGTGGCCAGGCATGCCACGGCAACCACGGTGATTAGCGCAGAGCGGCGCAGGCCGAGCCGACGAGCCGGCGCGGGCGCTGCATGGCGGTGTCGCGGTCCCGACCGAGCCCGCGGGACGGATGTGAAAGCAGCCGATGCCACCGCGGGGGCAACTGGGGTCGACACTGCCGGGGACGCGTCCCACGACGGCAGCGCCGGCTGCCACCGAGCCGCCGAGGACTGAGCCGCTGAAGACTGGACCGCAGAGGACCGAGTCGTTGACGATCGGGTCGCTGACGGCTGGGCCGATGGTCTGTGGGCCCGCCGGGTCGAGGTCTGCTTCACGTCACTTCCGGGCATCGGCGCGCCCAGGCAGGGGGCAGGTGTCCCGCGGATGGTTCGAAGGGTCTCGGACACACCACAGGGTGAGCCTGGCGCCCGCGCAGCTTCTGCTGCCAGCCGACGGCCGACCTGGCCCACCCCGACACACCCAGGGACTTCCCCATCCCGGCTGTTATCACGAAATCGTAACGGATCGGAGACGGCAAGGCAACGTGGTCAGGTAGGGCAGCATCCGTCCCTGCCCTACTCGGTGACGGCGCTGTGCGTGCCCGGATCAGCGAGCCGCCCAGGCACACGCCCACGGCCCCAGGCCCCGAGCCTGATAAAGCTTCTTGGCGCGCAACAATTGTTCTTCGGGGCTGGCGTCGATCGGGTTTCCGGAGCCGCCTACCGATCGCCAGGTGGACAGGTCGAATTGGAACAGCCCGAAGTACTTTCCACTGGGGTTGACCGCCTTGGGGTTATGCGTTGATTCGCACTTCGCCAGCCCATCCCAGTTGACCCCGAACTCGAAGTCGTTGAAGAACACCTGGCCACCGACCCAGGTGACGCCTGCTGAGGCCGGCGGTGCGGCGGGCGGGGCAGCCGGCGGTGCGGCTGGAGGCTGATTCGGGGCTACCGGAATCGCGCTGGGCTGCGGCAGGTTCTGATGGGTGCCCACCTTTATCACCGTCGCCGCCGGCTCCTGCACGGTGGTGCGGGAGATCTCCGCCGGGGCGCTCGCCACACCGTTGGTAGTGGTGATCCGGTACGTGACCTCCTGCTTGCCCGGACGTCCCGGGCTGGTCGTCGTCGTCCCGACGTCCAACGAGTCGGCATCTATCCGCCGGTCAGCCGGCTGGGCAATCTCCTCGACCTTCGCTGTGTCCTGATAGGACACCCGGGTGATCGCGATCGTCAAGCCCTCGGACAGCGGAGTCGACGGCATCGGCGAAACCAAATCGGCCGCGCCGATGGTGATCTGTCGGGACTGCAACAGGTCGGCCACTGTCGGCAGATCGGAGGTCACCGCGATCGTTGCGCTGCCGCCGTCGGTGAGGGTCACGGTTGGCAGGGTCGTCACGGTGATCCGCAGGCCCTGGCTCAGCGGCGTATCGGGCGTCAGCGAGATACGAACTTTCTCCGAGGGGGCGATGTTCCACGTCGACAGCAACTCCCCGACCGTGGCGGCGTCGCTGATCAGCGAAGTGGCAATACCGTCGGTCACGACCTGAATAACAGGCAGAGTGATGATCGACACGGTGAGGCCATCGGTGATCGGCGCCCCGGCCGACGGCGACACCCTGTCGTTTCGGCCGAGGGTGATGCCCTGTTCGGCGAGCAACTCGGCCACCGTCGTGGCCGTTGACGAGACTTGCTGCGGGGCAGCCGACCTGTCGGTCAGGGTGACCGTGCGCAGCGTGTCGGCGCTGAGCGTCAGCCCGGTCAGCGGGATCGGCCGGAACCGATCGGCCGACAGCTTCAGGCCACCCGCATCGCGGCCCAGCTCGGCCAGCGCCGCATCGACGGTGGTGGCTGTCGTCCACATCTGATGCTGCACACCGTCCAGGGTCACCGCGAGCAGCCGGCCCCGCCGGATCACCACCTGCGAGCCGTCCGAGATCGCCGTCGCCCCTGCGGGTGCCAGCGTGTCGTGTTCGCCCACCCCCACGCCAGCCGCAGCAAGGGCGCCGGTCACCGTCCCGGCCAGCGTCGTCACCTGCTGTTGCTGACCGTCGACCGAGATGGACACGGTCTTGGCCAGCGCCGCCACCGTTCCGCCCCCGGCCGCGAGCATCGCCACCACGATTGCGCCGACGATCAGCGCCGGACGGCGCCACCGCCTGCGGGTGGTCGCCGTCGCTGAGTCGGTGACGAGGTCCGCTACTCGGACCGGTCGAGCTTGGACAGGGGTGCTGCTTGGGCGCACGGCGGATCCGATGCTCGCAGTTCCAGGCAGGGGAAGTACGCGCACCTGCGGCACCGGACGGTCAGGCCGATCGGGTCGCGCGCCAGCGCATCCGAAACGGCTCAGCACATCCAACTGCAGTGCACATCCAACTGCAGTGCACATCCAACGACGCGCCCCGACGCGTCCGGAACTTCCCCATTCCGGCCAACATCACGGGACAGTAACGGGCTGGGCACGATCCGGCAACCGGCAAGGCGCAAGAAATACCGGGCCCCGATCAGTACTGGATCGGGGCCCGGCGGGCGACGCGTCGAAGACGCGTCAGATCATGCCCAGGATGTACGCGCACTGCCAGGGTCGCAGACCCCTGGCGGCGTAGACCCTGTTGGCGATGTCGATCTGCTGGGCCTTGGTCGCCAGGTCGGCCCGCGGCGCGTACTGCCCGCCGCCGGAGCCGAGCCAGGTACGGATGTCGAACTGCAGGCCTCCGTAGTAGCCGTTGCCGGTGTTGATGGACCAGTTGCCGCCCGACTCGCATCCGGCGATCCGGTCCCAGTTGACACCCGAGGTCGAGGCCGGCGGTGTGGCGCTGCCGCCGCCGCTGCTACTCGGCGGACTTGCCGGCGTGGCGACGACGGGCTGGTCAACATGGGTCCCGACCCTGGTCACCGTTGGCGTCGCCGCGGTCAGCGTCTTCCTGGAAACCTCCTGTGGGGCTTCAGCCTGGCCGTTGACGACCTTGGTCTGGTAGGTGACCTCGACCTTGCCGGGCTGGCCCGGCTTGATCTGGGAGGTGCCTTTGGCCAGGTCGTTGGTGTTGACCTGCTGATCGGCCGGCTGCGGAACGTCGACCGTGCTGGTGCTGGTCTGGTAGGTCACCCGGGTGATCGTCACCAACATGCCGTCGGCAACTGCGGTGTCAACGGCCGGCGTGACGACGTCGTCCTTGCCCAGCTCCAGGCCACGAGCAACGAGCAGCGCGCCGACGGTTGGTACCTCGGCAATGACCGATGCCGGCGCTTGGGTGCCGTCAGTGATCTGGACCGTCGGCAGCACGGTCACGGCGACCACCAACCCATTGGTCAGCGGCGTCGATGGTTCCGGAGAGACTCTGACCTTCTCGGACGGGGTGATGCCGCGAGCCGCCAGCACATCGGCAACTGTCGATCCGTCGACCCGCACCGGTGTACTCGTACCGCCTTGCTCGATGGTCACCGTCGGCAGGGTCCGGACCGTGATCGTCACCCCGTCGGTCAGTGACGCGGAAGCGACGGGACTGACCACATCGTTCTCTCCGAGAGTGATGCCCTGTTGCTTCAGCAGGTCGCCGACTGTCCGCGCGGCGGAGGTGACCTTCTGCGAACTCTGGCCCCGGTCGGCCAGGGTGATCGTGTGCAGGGTGTCCGCGGTCAGGCTCAGCCCCTCGAGCGGGATCTGCCGGGAACGATCGGCGGACAGCTGCAGGCCGACGGGATTGCGGCCGAGTTCGACCAGCGCGGCATCCACGGTGGTGGCGGTGGTCCACAGTTCGTGCTTGACACCGTCCAGAGTCACGGTCAGCAGCCGACCGCGGTTCACCACGATGTGCGAACCGTCGGAGATGGAGGTCGACCCGGCAGGAGCCAGCGTGTCGTGTGGTCCGACCTGCACGCCGGCGGCGGCAAGAGCGCCGTCGACGCTGCCGGACAGGGTCGTTACCTGCTGCTGCTGCCCGTCGACAGAGATGGCAACGGTCTTGGCAAGCGCGGCGATGGTGCCGCCACCTGCGGCGAGCATGGCCACCACTACCGCAGCTGCGATCAGCGCCGGCTTGCGCCAGCGCCGAGACGCCTTGCGCGGGGCAACTGCGGTGGCTACCGCGGCCGGCACCGGAGCCTGCGCGGCCTCGGAGGCATCGGTCCCGTCTCCGGTCATGTCAGCGATCTCGGCGGTGTCAGTCATGTCGGGGACATCAGTCATGTCCGGGACATCAGTCATGTCGGGGACATCAGTCATGTGCACATTCAGGTCGGCGACCTCGGTGGTGGCCGGGTCGATCTGGAGACGGTGGTCGGCCGGATCAACGATCTGGTCGGCAGCACGGCGGGCACGGTTCTTCGAGAAGAGCAAGTCACATCCGAACGTCGAAACCTCCGGGCAGGAGTCGGGTGCGCGGGTACCCGTTGGGCACACAGAAGGGGCAGGTCGAGTTCCTTGCACAATCCGATCGACCTACCCCGACGCACCCAGGATGTCTCCATCCCGGCTTACATCACGGAACAATAACGGCCAGGCCACGAAGTGGCAACCAAAGTCTTGGTCAAGTAACGGTATGTAACTGCATCGGTGCAGGAAAGTGTACCGAATCGTGTCCTACTTGTCCGTTCCCTACGCCTGAGATGGGCGGATTCCATATACCGACTGTGTGGTCAGTCTCACCCGCTCGCACAACTCGATGAGGTCGTCGCCGCGGATGGCAGCCAACGCGCGAACTGTGTACGGCAGCGCGAACGGCTCATTCCGCTTGCCACGGTGCGGATGCGGGGTCAGGAACGGCGCGTCGGTCTCCACCATGATCAGCTCGTGCGGAGCGATCCTGGCCGCGGCCACCAGATCTGCGGCATTGCGAAAGCTCACTGGGCCCGCGAAGGACATCACGAACCCCGCATCGGCGCATCGCCGCGCCATCGCCTCGTCCCCCGAAAAGCAGTGAAACACCACCGTTTCCGGCGCGCCTTCGGCCTCAAGGATGTCAAAGACCGCATCGTGGGCGTTCCGATCGTGGATCATCAGCGCCTTGCCCATTCGCTTGGCCAGGTCGATGTGCCAGGCGAACGCCTGCGCCTGCGCCGAATGTGGTGCGGCGTCCCAGTAATGGTCCAGCCCCGTTTCACCGATTGCGACCACCCGCTCCCCGACGGCGAGCGCCTCCAACTCGGCCATCGCCGCGGCATCCAGGGTGTCGGCACGGGTGGGGTGCAGCGCGACCGCGGCGTACAAGTCGGGGTGCCAGGTCGCTGCCTGGGCAACCCAGCGCGCCGATTCCAGGTCGTCCGCGACGGTGACCACGGCCGCCACACCGACCGCAGCCGCTCTGGCCATCGCGTCGGCGACCTGCTCGGCAGTCTCGCAGCCGCAGGCGTCCAGGTGAGTGTGCGCATCGATCACTGTGGCCGGCAGCGGCTCCGGCGCCGGCGGCAGCCCGCGATCGGACACCGCAGGATGCAGCGCCATCAGAGCCCGCCAGCCGCAACCGCTATGCGCTCGCGAGCCGGCGATTCCCGGGCCGCATTGTCGACGATCATCGCGATATCGATCTCATCCCGCGATCGGTGCCCAGTCCGGACCCGTCTCACCGAGCCCCGGATCGAGCTTGGCGAACAGCGGTGTCGGTTTGTCCAGCGGCCGCCCGGCCGGAATCGGCGTCCGCCGCCAGACCGCCTGCTGGCTGGCGTAATCGCCGGTCAACACCGGATAGTCCCGCGCCGGCGGCACCCCGACGCCCTCCACTTCGTCGTCGAAATCGGTCACGGTGCAGATTTCCGGCTGCGCCGCCCAAACACCCTCGCCGCCCAGCGCTGCAAATACCTGCTGGCTGGAGTGCGGCAGGAACGGGGTGAACAGGGTCTTGACGTCATCGACCACCTGCAGGGCAGTGTTCAGCACCGTCCCCTGACGATCGGGATCGTCACCGAGCTTCCATGGCGCCGCGTCCGAGATGTACTTGTTGGTCAGCGATACGATTCGCATCGCCTCCCCCGCCGCCGCCTTGAAGTGGCTGCGCCCCAGCATGTCGCCCGCCGTCCGGAATGCGGCCTCGGATGCCGCGAGCAACTCGGCATCCACGTCGATCGGCGTCGTGGCCGGCGGGATAGCGCCGAAGTTCTTGTGCGCCATGGAGATCGATCGATTGACCAGGTTGCCCCATTCGTTGGCCAGCTCGAAGTTGGTGCGGCGCACGAATTCGTCCCAGGTGAAGTCGACGTCCTGGGTTTCCGGGCCTGCTACCGAAATGAAGTAGCGCAGCGCATCAGGCCCGTAGGCCCTCAGGAAGTCGCCGACGTAGATCACCGTGCCGCGCGAGGTGGAGAACTTCGAGCCACTCATCTTCAGGAACTCGCTGGAGACCACCTCCGTCGGCAACTCGAGGTCGCTGAAAAGCCCTGGGGCACCGCCTCTGTCGCCCCTGCCGTCATAGGCGAGCAATTCCGCCGGCCAGATCTGGGCGTGGAAGGTGATGTTATCCTTACCCATGAAATAGTACTGACGGGCGTCGGCGTTGTTCCACCAGTGCCGCCACTGCTCGGGGTCCGTGCCGTAGCGGCGGGCCCATTCGATAGCCGCCGACAGGTAACCGATCACCGCGTCGAACCACACATACAGCTTCTTGTCCGGCCGATCGCGCCAGCCATCCAGCGGAACCGGTATGCCCCAGTCGATATCGCGAGTCATTGCCCGAGGCTTGAGGTCGTCCAGCAGGTTCCGGGAGAACTTCAGCACGTTAGGCCGCCAGCCGGTCCGGCCGTCCAGCCATTCGCGCATGGATCCGGCCAGCGCCGGCAGGTCCAGGAAATACTGCTCGGACTCCACGAACTTGGGGGACTCACCGTTGATCCTGGATCGCGGATTAATCAGGTCGATGGGGTCCAGCTGGTTGCCGCAATTGTCGCACTGGTCCCCGCGGGCGCCATCGTAACCGCAAATCGGGCAGGTGCCCTCGATATACCGATCGGGCAGTGTCCGGCCGGTGGACGGGGAGATCGCGCTCATCGTTGTCCGCGGCACGAAGTACCCGTTGCGGTGCACCGTGCGGAACATCTCCTGGACCACCGCATAGTGATTGCGGGTGGTGGTCCGGGTGAACAGGTCGTAAGACAGGCCGAGACCGGCCAGATCGCGGACGATAACCTCGTTGTAGCGGTCGGCAAGCGCGCGAGGCGAGACACCTTCGGCATCGGCCTGCACCAGGATCGGCGTGCCGTGCTCGTCCGTCCCGGAGACCATCAGCACCTCGTTGCCGACCATCCGCTGGTAGCGGGAGAAGATGTCGGAGGGGACGCCGAAGCCGGAGACGTGACCGATGTGGCGCGGGCCGTTGGCATAGGGCCAGGCCACTGCCGTCAGGACAGGAATGCTCATGGTGATCAGGCTATCGGCCCGCTTCCGCCCGATTCCTCCCCCCACCACGGGCGCTTATCCACTTCGGCCGAGTCGCGCGGGGCCGAGTAGCGCGGGGCCGAGTAGCGCGGGGCCCTGGGCGCCGGCGGGCATGACGACGCCAGAAGCCGGCGCCGCAGGGATGACGGCGCCGAGGGCAGCGCGGATGGTTGCAGCGCGGATGGTTGCAGCGCCGAAGGTTGCTGCGCGAGGGTCAGTCGACGCTGGCCTCGGAGCGGTCGCCGGACCACAGCGTGTGGAACACCCCGTCGCGGTCCACCCTGCGGTAGGTGTGCGCGCCGAAGAAGTCGCGCTGGCCCTGGATCAGCGCGGCCGGCAGCCGCTCGGCCCGCAGCCCGTCGTAGTACGCCAGCGCCGCGGCAAATCCCGGCGTCGGCACGCCGGCCACGGCAGCTCCGGCGACCACCCGGCGCCAGGATTCCTGCGCCAGGGCGACGGCGTCGGTGAAGTAGGGCGCGAGCAGCAGCGACACCGGAGTCTGCCCCGCCGTGTACGCCTGGGTGATCCGGTTCAGGAACGCCGCCCTGATGATGCAGCCGCCGCGCCAGATCCGGGCCAGCGCCCCCCTGTCGATGTGCCAGCCGTACTCGGCGGCGCCGGCGGCGATCTCGTCGAACCCCTGCGCGTAGGCGACGATCTTGGAGGCGTACAGCGCCCGGCGAACATCTTCGACGAATGCGTCACGGTCGTCGATCTGCCAGTCGCCGGCCGGTCCCGGCAAGCTCCGGGCAGCGGCCCGCTGGGCTGCCTGCGAGGACAGCCCGCGGGCGAAGACCGCCGCCGCGATGCCGGAGACCGGAACGCCGAGGTCCAAAGCCGTCTGCACCGTCCAGGTGCCGGTGCCCTTCATCCCGGCCGCGTCGACCACCACGTCGACGAACGGCGCGCCAGTGGCCGCATCCACCTGGCGGAGCACCTGCGCGGTGATCTCGATCAGGAAGGAGTCCAACTCGCCGGCATTCCATTCGGCGAACACGTCAGCGATCTCGGCGGGCGAGAAACCTGCGCCCCGTCGCAGCAGGTCGTAGGCCTCGGCGATGAGCTGCATATCGGCGTACTCGATGCCGTTGTGCACCATCTTCACGAAGTGCCCGGCACCGTCGGTTCCGATGTGCGTACAGCAGGGCTCGCCGTCCACCTGCGCGGAGATCTTCTCCAGAATCGGCCCGACGGTCTCGTAGGACTGCGCCGATCCGCCTGGCATGATCGACGGCCCGTTCAGCGCCCCCTCCTCGCCGCCGGAGATGCCGCAGCCTACGAAGTGCAGACCGCGTTCCCGTAGCGCCGCCTCCCGGCGCCGGGTGTCGGAGAACTTGGCGTTGCCGCCGTCGATGATGATGTCTCCGGCCTGCATCAGTGCGGCCAGTTCGTCGATGACGGCATCGGTCGGCTCACCGGCCTTGACCATGATGATGACGGTCCTTGGCACCTGCAGTGAGGCGACGAAGTCGGCTGCCGATTCGGCGGGGACGAAGGTGCCGTCCGATCCATGCTCCTGGATCAACGCGTCGGTCTTGGCCTTTGACCTGTTGTGCACGGCGGTGACGAATCCGTTGCGGGCGAGGTTGCGGGCAAGGTTCGAGCCCATCACGGCTAGCCCGGTGACGCCGATCTGGGCCTGGGGTGCTGGTGTCGTCATCTGACGCCTCCTGAGGGTCTCGAGCAGCGCTGGATGTCGCCGTCCGGTGGCTGGAGCGTCGGCCGTACACAGCAGTGCGGCCGCGCTGCGCGCCTCTGTCGCACAGCCTTGCGCATCGGGGTGCGCCGAGCACCATCGGGGCAGGTCGCTTCCGGTGCTGCGCGGATTCGGTAGCGGCCAGGCCCGGCCGCTCAGCCCAGCGCGGTCCTGACGGCGGCGGCGATGCGCTTGCCGTCGGCCCGGCCGGCTGCCTGACTCTGCACCGCCTTGATCACCTGGCCCATCTGCTTCATGCCGGGCGCCGAGCCGGTGGCATCCGCGACCTCCTGTACCGACTGCCGGACAATCGCTGCCAACTCCTCGTCGGTCAGCTGGGCAGGCAGATACCGGGAGATGATCTCCGCCTCGGCCAGTTCCTTGCCGGCCAGGTCACCACGGCCGGCGTCGGCGAACAGTCTTGCCGATTCGTTGCGCTGCTTCACCTCTCGGGCGAGCACCGTGCGCACCTCGCCGTCGGACAACTCCTTGGCGGTAACCCCGGCAACCTCGGCATTGCCGATGGCGGCCAGCATCATGCGCAAGGTGCCGGTGGGCAACACGTGGCGGGCCTTCATCGAGGCCGTCAGGTCGGCCCGGATACTGGCCTTGAGTACGGGCGGTGTTTCGGTCATCACGATCTCCCTCCGTTTGGGGTGTTCTCGCCCGGGTCGGGCGGCGACCACCCCGTGCAGCACGGTATCCCGCCGTCAACTCCGGGTGGCTGCGGAGTACACCACTCGGCGGGCGATGGCGTGGCGGGCAGCGACCGCATCAACCGCATCCCTACGCGAGGTTCCGGTGGCAACCAGATCGGCGACCTCGGCGGCCAGCGCCGCGTCGTCGGGGACCTCGGCAGCACCGGTAGCGCCGGCCACCACCAGGGTCACCTCACCTCGTGCATCGGCCGCACCGGCGGCAAGGTCGACCAGGGCGCCGCGCCGGACCTCCTCGTGCGTCTTGGTCAGCTCCCGGCACAGCGCCGCCGGCCGCCCCGCACCGAAGGCCACCACCATGGCGTCCATGGTCTCGCTCAGCCGATGGACCGACTCGAAGAACACCATGGTCCGGCGTTCGGCGGCCAGTGCGGCCAGCGCCCTGGTCCGTTCTCCCGCCTTTCGCGGCAGGAACCCCTCGAAGGTGAATCGGTCGCTGGGCAGCCCGGACAGCGCCAGCGCCGTCAGAACCGCAGACGGCCCAGGCACGGCCGTCACCGATAGCCCGGCGGCTGCGGCGGCCGACACCAGTCGGTATCCGGGGTCGGACACCGACGGCATCCCGGCATCGGTGACCAGCACCACCAGCGAGCCGTCAGCGATCTGCCGCAGCAACCCGGGGATCCGGGCCTGCTCGACAGCCTCGTAGTAGGAGACAACAGCGGCGGTCAGCTCGACGCCGAGATCTGCCGCCAGCCGGCGCAGTCGCCTGGTGTCCTCCGCGGCGATCACGTCCGCCTCGGCCAGCGCCGCACGCAGCCCGGGAGATGCGTCCGATATCCGCCCGAGCGGGGTACCCGCCACCACGAGACGGCCGGTCTTGGCGTCAGCACCCATCGGCCCACCCTACGATCGTCGTCATGGCAGCCGGTCCTCCCGTCCTCGACCCTGCCGTTGATGACCCTGCCGTTGATGACCCTGCCTTTGATAACCCTGCCTTATATGTCCCTGCCTTGAACGACCCTGCAGTTGATGACGCTGCCTTGGGCGCGCAGGAGCGCGAGTACGGGGACGGCTCCTGGCTGGGTACGCCGAGCTCGCAGCCGCCGGTCGACGACGACGCCGAGCGCCGCCCTGATCCCGCCGACTCGGTGGTGGCGGTCGGCGTCATACCCCCGTTGCGGAACCCGGTCCGCCGCCTGGCCAGGCTGATGCCGCCGATGCCGACCGACATCGCCCGCGGCTGGCTGGTCACCATCGTGCTCACCGCCATCGGCGGCCTGATCCGGTTCTGGGACCTGGGGCTGCGCACCGACAACGGCACGCCACTGTTCGACGAGAAGTACTACGCAGTGCAGGCCGCGGAGATGCTCCGCACCGGCGGCGTGGAGGACAACCAGGCCTACGGGGTGATAGTCCACCCGCCGTTGGGCAAGCAGCTGATCGCGGTCGGCGAGCATCTGTTCGGGTACGACCCGTTCGGCTGGCGCTTCGCGACCGCGGTGGCCGGCACGCTGAGCATCCTGCTGATCATCAGGGTGGTCCGGCGGATGACCCGGTCGACCCTGCTCGGCGGCATCGCCGGAGTGCTGCTGATCTGCGACGGCGTGAGCCACGTGATGGCCAGGACGGCCCTGCTGGACGTCTTCGTCGAGTTGTTCGTCCTGGCGGCCTTCGCTTGCTTGATCGCCGATCGCGACCAGGTCAGAGCCCGACTGGCGGTCGCCGTCGCAGATGGCAGCAACGCGGAGTTCTCCGGCGGCGTTCCGCTCGGCGCTCGCTGGTGGCGGTTCGGCGCAGGCCTGATGGTGGGCGCTGCCACAGCAGTGAAATGGAACGGTGCCTACTGGATCCCGTTCTTCGGCATCTTGTGCGTGCTCTGGACGGTGACGGCGCGCCGCGAGATCGGCATCCGCCGCCCGATCGTCGCGGTGATCCGGCGTGATCTGCTGCCGTCGTTGTGGTCGTTGGCGGTGGTCCCGGTGCTGGCCTACGTGGGCTCTTACTGGGCGTGGTTCGCCTCGGAGACCGGCTGGGACCGGCATGTCGACGCCGGTACCCCCGGGCTGCTGCCGGCCGGCCTGCGCTCGCTGGTCACCATGGCCAAGGCGATGCTGGAGACCAGCGCCGGTATCAAGACACCGGTGAACCCGTCCGAGCGCCACCCCTGGGAGTCCAAGCCGTTCGGCTGGCCGCTGTCCACCCGCCCGCTGCTGACCTACCAGCAGGGTGGCGGCGGCTGCGGCGCCGGACACACCGACTGCGTCAGCAAGATTCTGATCGTCGGCACCCCGGCCATGTGGTGGATCTCGCTGTTCATCGCGGCCTGGGCGCTGTGGCGGGCCATTGCCAGGGTCGACTGGCGGTACGCGGCGGTGCTGGTCGCCTACGGCGCCGGGTACCTGCCGTGGTTCACCATCGAAGACCGGCAGATGTACTTCTTCTACATGGTGTCGGTCTCGCCGTTCCTGGTGATCGGCATCACCTTGGTGCTCGGCGACATACTGGGCAGGGCCGGGCCACGCACCAGTGCCCGGGGCGCGCTAGACCAGTCGCAATCGGACCATTCGCTGCCGGACAACTCGCTGCCGGACAACTCGCTGCCGGACAACTCGCTGCCGGACAATGTGGCGATCGTTTCAGCGGTTGACAGCCCTGTGGTTGACAGCTCAGTGGTTGACGGCCCTGTGGTTAATAGCTCAGTGGACGGCGGCGCGGCCACCCGTGCTCCGGTTTCCGATGACGAAGACGGCGATGACGCAGTCGCCGTTGCTCCGGATTCCAATGGCGAAACCGGCAACCTACTGCCCGATGACCCATCTGTCGGTGACGCAGTCGACGACACAGTCGACGAAACAGCGCCCGCGCGCACGGTCGAAGCCGATGCACCAGCGATGCGGCAAACGAGCGTCGGCATCGGGGCCGCCAGGGCCGCCACACTCAGTGCCGGTCGCCGCGTCGCCGCCGTCGGCAACCGGGTGGGCATCGAGCGACGCCTCCTGTCGGTCGCCCTGGTGTGCCTGTACGTCGGGCTGGTGGTGGCCAACTTCATCTGGATGTGGCCGATCCTGAACGGCAACCCGATGACGCCGGCCCGCGCAACAGCGGAGATCTGGCTGCCGTCCTGGGGGTGATCGCGCTGGCCGTAGAGCGCGGCCCGCACCGCGAGCGGGTGGCGGCGTGGGTGCCAGGTAGATCACGATTCGCCGTCTCGATCGTCGGGTATATGGTCGAAAGCAGGGATCATCAAGATCGCCTGCACCTTTCGTCCGAGGGAGCCACTATGGCCCAGTACTCACTTCCCGACCTGCCGTACGACTACAGCGCGCTGGAGCCGTTCATCTCCGGACAGATCATGGAGTTGCACCACTCCAAGCACCATGCCGCCTATGTGGCGGGAGCGAACACGGCGCTTGAGCAGATGGCGGAGGCAAGGGACAAGCAGTCCTTCGGCACCGTCAACCTGCTGGAGAAGAACCTCGCGTTCAATCTCGGCGGGCACATCAACCACTCCATCTTCTGGCCGAACATGGCGCCGGGGTCCGGGGACAAGCCGGACGGTGAGCTCGGCGCGGCGGTCGACGAGTTCTTCGGGTCCTTCGACGGCTTCAAGGGGCAGTTCACCGCGAGCGCGGCGGGCCTACAGGGCTCCGGGTGGTCGATGCTGGTTTGGGACACCTTGGGGAAGCGGCTGAACATCATGCAGCTGTTCGACCAGCAGGGGAACCTGCCGGCGGCGCAGATCCCGATCGTGCTGCTGGACATGTGGGAGCACGCGTTCTACCTGCAGTACCGCAACGTGAAGGGCGACTACATCAAGGCCTGGTGGAACGTGGTCAACTGGGCGGACGCGACGGCCCGATTCATTGCGGCCCGCGACAACACCGGCGGCCTGATCGTGCCGTAGGCATGTGCGAACGAGGAGGGGCCCCGCCGGTCGGCGGGGCCCCTCCTCGTCTTCCAGGCTTGGGTTTTCGGGCCCGCCTCGGGGTGCCGGTGTGCTATCGGCCAGGCTTCCGAGACCGGGCTTGCGACTCCCGACACCGCCTGCAATCAGGCGCCGTCGCCGTTTGCGCCGGCCCGCCCGCCGGACAGCGCCGGGTCGAATACGTCGGGCTCGATGTACAGCACCCTGGCCACCGGTACCGCCGCCCGCACCCGGCGCTCGACCGCGTTGATCGCCTCGGCTACCTTGGCCGCCGAGTCGGTCGGCGCGACAGCCACTTTCATGCCCACCAACAGTTCGTCCGGCCCCAAGTACAGCGTCCGCATGTGGATGATCCGCTCGATGTCCGGCCCGGCGACAGCGGCACGGATGGCTGCGTCGTCGGCCGGCGACGCGCCCTCTCCGACCAGCAGGCTCTTCACCTCGATCCCGAGCACGAGCGCGACCAGCACCAGCAGCACCCCGATCGCGATCGTCCCGATGCCGTCGTAGACACCGTCACCGGTGGCCACCGCCGCCGCCACGCCGAGCAGCGCGAGCACCAGCCCGGCCAACGCGGCGATGTCCTCCAGCAGCACGACCGGCAGTTCGGGCGCCTTCGCCCGCCGGATATACGCCAGCAGCGAGACGCCGGTGCGGTGCGGGGCCGACTCGTGTAGCGCGGTGCGCAGGGAGAACGACTCCAAGCCGATGGAGATCACCAGCACCGCGATCGGCAGCCACGGCACCGAGATCGGCTCCGGGTGCTGGACCTTGTGCACACCCTCGTAGACGGAGAACACCCCGCCGATGCTGAACAGCACGATCGCCACCATGAAGGCGTAGACGTACCGCTCCCGGCCGTACCCGAACGGATGCTCGGCGTCCGCCGCGCGGCGGGCCCGTTTGGCGCCGACCAGCAGCAGTACCTGGTTGCCGGAGTCGGCCAGCGAGTGCACCGACTCGGCCAGCATGGATGAGGACCCGGAGAACACGAACGCGACGAACTTGGTGACCGCGATGCCGAGGTTCGCGGTCAGCGCCGCGAGGATCGCCTTGGTTCCACCTGAGGTACTCATCATGCCCTTTCGTCAGGAATACGTCCGGATACACGGTAACGCCCGTCATGCCCGTTGCTCGGGTGACAGCCGGTCGGCGCTCAACGTACTGTCATGGTTGGCGGGCCCGCGTCACCGATGCCACGGGCCCCTCGATGTAGCAGCCCCCTGATGTAGCTGCCCCATGATGGAGCAGGCCCCTGATGGAGCTGCCCCATGATGGAGCTGGCCCGAGAATCCAGCCGCTCACTGATCGAGGAGGATGTCGATGTCCGTCACCCTGTCCGAGCGCCCCGCGTCGTTCGCGCAGCTGTTTTTCGACCGGGTGAAGGCGACACCGGACTCGCAAGCGTTTTCTTCGCCGTCGCCGGGCGGCTGGAAGTCGCTGACCTGGGCGCAGACCAAGACGCGGGTGGTCGACCTGGCCGCCGGACTGATCGCGCTCGGCATCGGGCCGGAGGACCGGGTGGCGATCGCCTCGACCACCCGGCTGGAGTGGATCTTGGCTGATTTCGCCGTGATGTGCGCGGGCGGCGCGACGACCACCGTGTACCCGAGCACTAGGTCGGGCGACGTCGCCTTCATCCTGACCGACTCCGGCTCACGGGTGGTGTTCGCGGAGGACGACAAGCAGGTCGCCAAGATTGCCGCGGCGAACCTGCCCGACCTGCTGGCCATCGTCACCTTCGACGGCGCGGCCGACGGCGAGAAGGTGCTCAGCCTGGATCATCTCGCCGCCAAAGGGAAGGCGCTGCTGGCGGACAAGCCCACCGCCGTCGATGATGTGGTCGCCGCGCTCGGCCCGGAGAACCTGGCCACTTTGATCTACACCTCCGGCACGACGGGCCGGCCGAAAGGCGTCCGGCTGGTACAGGACAACTGGGTGTACGAGGCCGTCGCCATCGATGCCCACCGCATCTTGTCCTTTGACGACGTGCAGTACCTGTGGCTGCCACTGTCGCACGTGTTCGGCAAGGTGCTGCTGGCCATCCAGTTGCGCATCGGATTCTCCACCGCGGTCGACGGCAACCTGGACAAGATCGTGGAGAACCTGGCATCGGTGCGGCCCACCTTCATGGCTGGCGCGCCGCGGGTCTTCGAGAAGGTCAGGGCCAAGGTCACGCTGACCGCCCAGGGTGGCGGCGGACTCAAGGCGAAGATCTTCAACTGGGCGTTCGACATCGGCTTGAAAATCTCCCGGTTGCGCCAGTCCGGCGCCCCGGTGCCCAAGTCGCTGACCGCGAAGTACAAGGTCGCCGACAAGCTGGTGCTGCACAAGATCCGGGCGCTGCTCGGCGGCCGGGTGCGGTTCTTCGTCTCCGGTTCGGCAAAGCTCTCACTCGAGGTAGCCGAATGGTTCGACGCGGCCGGAGTGCAGATCCTGGAGGGCTACGGTCTCACCGAGACCAGCGCGGCCAGCTGTGTGAACCTGCCATTCGACTGCCGCCTCGGCACCGTCGGCCCCCCGGTGCCCGGTACCGAGGCGATCATCGCCGCCGACGGCGAGATCCTGCTGCGCGGCCCCGGCGTGATGCGCGGCTACCACAACAACCCGGCGGCGACCGAAGAAGTGTTGGACGCCGACGGCTGGCTGCACACCGGCGACATCGGGGAGTTGGTGGACGGCTACCTGAATGTCACTGACCGCAAGAAGGACCTGATCAAGACCTCGGGTGGCAAGTACGTCGCCCCGCAGAAGGTTGAGATCGTGTTCAAGGCGGTCTGCCCCTATGCCTCGCAGATCGTCGTGCACGGCGAGGGCCGCAAGTTCTGCTCGGCGCTGATCACCCTGGACGAGGATGCGATGCAGGGCTGGGCAGCCTCGAACGGTATGGCCGGCGCCACCATGGACGAGCTGGCCGGATCCGACAAGGTCCGCACCATGCTGTCCGGCTTCGTCGACCAGCTAAACGCCCAGTTGGAGCGGTGGGAGACGATCAAGAAGTTCGTCATCCTGCCGCGGGACCTGTCGGTGGACGACGGCGAGCTGACCCCGTCGATGAAGGTGAAGCGCAAGGTCGTGGAGAAGCAGTACATGCACCTGCTGGACGAGCTGTACAAGGACTGACGGTGCCTTGCGGTTGACCGTGCCGGTCAGGAGTAGCTGCCGTCAGGAGTAGTTGTAGAAGCCGCGTCCGGACTTTCGGCCCAGCAGGCCGGCCTCGACCATCCGGCGCAGCAACGGCGGCGGCGCATACAGCGGCTCGGCGTACTCGGCGTACATCGACTCGGCTACCGCTGCGGTGGTGTCCAGGCCGACCAGGTCGGTCAGCGCGAGCGGACCCATCGGGTGCGCGCAGCCGAGGACCATCCCGTTGTCGATGTCCTGCGCGCTGGCTTGCCCGGCCTCCAGCATTCGAATCGCGGATAGCAGGTACGGCACCAGCAGCGCGTTGACCACGAACCCGGACCGATCGGGCGCGCGCACCACGGTCTTTCCGAGTTGCCCGGCGGCGAAGTCGCCGGCGCGCTGCGCTGTCCGATCGTCGGTCAGCAGCGAGGGGATGATCTCCACCAGCTTCTGCACCGTCGCGGGGTTGAAGAAGTGAATACCGATCACTGAGCCCGGCCGAGTGGTGGCGGCCGCCAGCTTGGAGATCGGGATGGACGAGGTGTTGGACGCCAGGATCGCGTCGGGATCTTTCACTGCCTTGTCCAGGTCAGCGAACAGCTGCAGCTTGACCTGCTCGTTCTCGGTGGCCGCCTCGACCACCAGCTGCCGGTCGGCCAGTTGGTCAAGTCCGGTGACCACCCGAAGCCGCCCGAGCGCGGCCTCCGCATCCTGCGCGGTCAGCTTGCCCTTGCTCACCCCACGTTGCACCGAACCGGCGATCCGCGCCTGTGCGGCAGTCGCCAGATCAGCGTTGGCTTCGACGACCACCACGTCCAGGCCCGCCTTGGCGCACACCTCTGCGATACCCGATCCCATCAGCCCGCCGCCGACAACGCCGACCCGCGTGATGTCGCTCATACGCTCTCTCCATCGATTCCGTGTCGGCTGTGCCGGCGATTCATGCCTCTGTCTCAACGGATCGCCGAGGGGCGAGCACCGACACGTCGAGCCTAGCGACCCGCACCGGCCGGCCTACCGGCCCGGGTGATCACCCGTTGGCGCTGTAGTCCTCCCAGCTGATCTGCCAGTCCCCGAATCCGTCCCAGGGCTGCAGTGGCGTGCCAGAGGTATTCGAGACGATCACCGGGTCACCGGGCAGCGCGGTGTCGTAGAACCACTTCGCGTTCTCCGTCGACACGTTGACACAGCCGTGTGAAACGTTCTGCGAGCCTTGAGCCCACACCGACCACGGTGCCGCGTGGACGAACTCGCCGGTGGAGGAGATCCGGACCGCCCACTTCACCTCGGTCTTGTATGCGCCGGCGCCGGTCAGGCCCCAGGTGGAGGAGTCCATGATCTTCTTGTCGTACTTCTCCGCGACGATGTGGATGCCGTTGTAAGTCGGATACTTCTTATTGCCCAACGACACCGGCATCGTCTGGACGATCTCGCCGTCCTGCTTGACGACCATGGTGTGCGCGTCGTTGTCGATCTCGGAGATCAGCGACCGGCCTACGGTGAAGGCGAAGTGTTTGTCCGCCTGGCCGTAGAGGCCGCCGCCGAGGTCGTGACCGTAGATCATCACGTCGACCGAAACGGCAGTGTTGGCCAGGAAGAACTCCTTGGGCCGCCAGTGCACCTCGCGGTCTGAGAACCAGTAGAAGGCGCCCGGCTGCGCGGGCGTAGTAGTCACCGCGATGCGCTGCTGCATCGCGGCCCGATCCGGGACCTTCTCATCGAAGTAGACGGCGATCGGCTGGCCCACGCCGACTGTCGCCCCATTCAGTGGATAGGCAGTTGCCAGCACCTTGTTCCGCGGCGTGAGCGTGGTGAAAGTGCTGACCGACTCGGTGTTCTGCCCCGCAGGGTTCGTCGCGACCGCGGTGATCGTGTAGGTGCGTCCGTATCCGAGCGTCGGCTGGGACGACCAGGAGAGCTGATCGGCAGCCAGGGTCCCGGTAACCGCATCACCGTCGGGTGTGCTCAGGATCACCGATGCCAGCACCCCGCCACCCGCGGTGACGGTGACCGGCGCCAGCGGTTCGACGCCGGCGGCCCGGTCAAGCGGTTGGGTGACGATCTGAGCCGGCGGTGGTGGGGGCGGAGGTGGTGGCGGGGTCGTGGTAGACGGACGGATCGAAGTAGATGTCTTGGGTGCCAGTTTCGTCGCCGACGCCGACCCCGCCGATGCGCCAGCGAGGTCGGTAGCCGTTGACGGCCCCATTGGCGGCACCGTCACTCCGCCGGCAGTCCCGGCGAGGCCCACCATCGGAGTTGTCGCGACAGCGCCAGCGGCACTCGCCGTACCGTCGGAAGTAACCAGTGTGGGACGGTCGCCCTGTTGGGCCGACGGCGAGCATGCACTCAGGATCATCGCAGCGATGACGGCTGCGCCCGACAAGGGAACCCATCGGCGCCGGCCCGACAGCCCCCGCCCCAACAACCGATCACCCAACAGCCGCCGACCGGACAGCCGGCGGGCGGCCTTGTGGGAGGTCGCTACACCCGTCACTGCCCGACCTCCTCCCGATGGTTTTCGGCCCTGACGTCCCATTGTTCCAGACAACCGCGGCAGTGATGACGAACATCGGCCGAAGCGCCGGTCGTCACCAGGTTGTAACCTCCGGTGCCACTCGCGCAGTCCGTACGATCGTCAAGGACTGCTCAGGTGCACAGATCGGGTGCACAGACCAGGTGCACAGACCCATCGGTGTCGGCAGCGTCCATGGATCGGGGGCCGGATTGAGCACCGCAGCTGCGCCACGGCCACCGCCGGCGGCCGGCATCTCCGCCGTGCGTTGCCGGACCGCGCGGGCGCTGGTCCCCTTCGGGTTGGCCGGGGTGGGCGTGGGGGCAATCCTCATCGGCCTGCTGCACGTGCTGGGCCCTGGAGCGGCGATCTCCCCGATCAGCCGCACCATCAGCGAGTACGGATTGACCAGCGCCGCTTGGGCGTTCAACACCGCGGTGCTCACCCTGGCCGCTGGATCGGCGGCGGTATTCGCAGCGGCCTTCCTGGCAGTGCCGGTGGCCCGGCGCGCTCCATGGCTCGGCGCCGGGCTGCTGCTGGGGGCGGTCTGGGTGGCCGGTCTGCTCACGGTGGTGCTGTTTCCCAAACACAACTGGGCCGTCGGACCGAGCACCGGCGGGAACATCCACCGGGCAGCGAGCCTGCTGGCGTTCATCGCGCTGCCGCTGGCGGTGATCCTGCTGACCTCGCCGTGGCTGCGCGCGGCTCTTCCCGGTCGGGCGGCCGCCCGCCTGGCCGGCGCCCTGGCGGTGGCGTCACTGCTGTGGTTCATCCCGCTGGTGTGGGCGATCATCGCCGCGCCGCAGGACTGGTGGCGGCGGATCCCACTCGGGCTGGTGGAGCGTGGGATGGCATTGGCCGCGGTGCTGGCCATCGGTGCGCTGGCCTGCTGGGCGGCCGCGACCGCGACCACCGGGCCCGGGGCGTCGCCGTCCGGGGCGCCGTCGTCCGAGGCGGTCCGCCCGCCGGGGACTGTCACGCCGATCCGGGCGGTCAGCGCCGCGGGGACGGCACTCCCGGTGGGTCGAGGTTGGCCAGCCGAGCGGTGATCCCCGCGATCGCCGATGGACTCACCCGGCAGCAGCCACCGACCAGCCGGGCGCCCGCCGCCAACCAATCGTCCACCAACTCAGGAGCAAAGGATGCCGAGCCGGTCCAGCCGCGGGCGACGGCGTCCCAGGACTCGCCGCTGTTCGGGTAGACCACTGCGGGCTTGCCCGATTCCCTGGACGCGACAGCGGCCAGCTCGGCGACCGCTGCCGCGTCGCAGCAGTTGACGCCCACGGCGATCACCTCGGGGACATCGGCGGCCATGGCGAAGGCCTCGACCACCGGCTCCCCTGCCCTGGTGTCCTTGCCGTCACAGGTGATACCCTGCCCTGGTGTCCTTGCCGTCACAGGTGATACAGATCCAGGCGGGGACGCCGGAGCCGTCGATTTCGGTGAGCAGCGCCTCGACCTCGGCCAGGCACGGAATGGTCTCCACTGCCAGCACATCAGCTTGCCCGGCCGACACCGCTGCCATTAGAACGGCCAGCCGCGGTCGGTGCCAGCTTCGCAGCTCACGCACCGTCATGCCGTAGTCGCCGCGGTACTCCGACCCGTCCGCGAGCACTGCCCCGTACGGCCCGACCGAAGCCGCCACCCACCGCGGCACACCGTCATCGACCTCATCCCTGGCTTGGGCTGCCAGCCGCACACTGCGTTGCATGAGCCCGGTCGCCGCCGCCTGGTCCAGTCCCAGCGCAGCAAGGCCGTCGAATGACGCCTGGTAGGAAGCAGTGGTCGCTACCCTGGCGCCGGCGGCGAAGAAGTCCCGGTGCGCGCCGAGGATCTCCTGCGGGGCGTCCAGCAGCAGCCGAGCCGACCACAGCGCG
>CAJDUM010000025.1_pt1 | contig 35868 bp, 29 predicted proteins | sample 7390781 | NCBI WGS metagenome assembly CAJDUM01 (sample SAMEA7055661, study PRJEB34461) | soil metagenome | biome: terrestrial ecosystem; feature: Peninsula; material: soil | place: Antarctica | collected 2016 | reverse complement strand
GCAGTGGTCGCTACCCTGGCGCCGGCGGCGAAGAAGTCCCGGTGCGCGCCGAGGATCTCCTGCGGGGCGTCCAGCAGCAGCCGAGCCGACCACAGCGCGGAGCTCAGGTCGTTCCCGCGGGCCTCCAGCCGGGTGGCCAGACCACCGTCCAGCACCACCGGGCCGGTGGCGAGCGCCTGCGCAAGGGTTTGCATCATTGCTTAACTATGACCGAGCTCAACTATGACCGAGCTCAACTATGACCGACCGGGACGTGAGATCACAGTGATGCAAAGTGACGCGCGGCCGGGTGACTCTCGGGCCACGCAAGGCCTCGGGAGGACGGGTAGCGCGCACCTGCAGGTCGCCATGCCGACCTGACTGCTGCACGAATTGCCGGTAACCTGGCCGCACCCACCGGCGACTCGGCCGGTCAAGTCCCGAGGCGGAGACCATGACGGTGCAGCAGCACAAGTTCGTGTTGGACGAGTCGGAAATGCCGACCCGCTGGTACAACATCATTCCGGACCTGCCGGCCCCGCCGCCACCCCCGCTGCACCCCGGCACCCACCAGCCGGTGGGACCGGACGACCTGGCGCCGCTGTTCCCGATGGACCTGATCCTGCAAGAGGTCTCGACCGAGCGCTACATCGACATCCCGGAGGAGATCCAGGAGGTCTATCGACTCTGGCGCCCGTCACCGCTGTACCGCGCGCTGCGGCTGGAGAAGGCGCTCGGCACCCCGGCGCGGATCTACTACAAGTACGAGGGAGTGTCCCCGGCTGGCTCGCACAAGCCGAATACCGCTGTGCCGCAGGCGTTTTACAACGCTAGAGCCGGGGTGCGGAAGCTGACCACGGAGACCGGGGCCGGTCAGTGGGGTACCGCGCTGGCTTTCGCCTGCGCGCTGTTCGGCCTGGAGTGCGAGGTGTGGCAGGTCGGCGCGTCCTATGATGCCAAGCCTGGCCGCAAGTCGCTTATCGAGATCTTCGGCGGCACCATCCACCGCTCCCCGTCCCGACTGACCGCCGCCGGCCGGGCCTTCCCCGAGGACCACACCGGCTCGCTGGGGATCGCCATCTCTGAGGCGGTCGAGGTGGCCGCGCAGTCCGAGGACACCAAGTACGCCCTGGGGTCCGTCCTCAACCACGTACTGCTGCACCAGACGGTGATCGGCGAGGAGGCCCTGCTGCAGCTGCGCAAGGCCGGTGAGGATTCGGTGGACCTGGTGGTTGGCTGCACCGGCGGCGGCTCCAACTTCGGCGGGCTGAGCTTCCCATTCATCCGGGAGAAGCTGGCCGGCCGGATGTCGCCGACCATCCGGGCGGTGGAGCCGGCGTCCTGCCCGTCGCTGACCCGCGGCGAATACCGATACGACTTCGGCGATACCGCGGGCATGACTCCGCTGCTGAAGATGCACACCCTGGGCCACGACTTCGTACCGGACCCGATCCACGCCGGCGGCCTGCGCTACCACGGCATGTCCCCGTTGATCAGCCACATCTACGAGCTGGGGCTGATGGAGGCCATCGCCATCGACCAGACCGAGTGCTTCGCCGCCGCAGTGCAGTTCGCCCGCACCGAGGGCATCGTGCCGGCCCCGGAGCCGACCCACGCGCTCGCGGCGACCGTCCGGGAGGCCTTGGCGTGCAAGGAGTCGGGCGAGGAGAAGGTGATCGTGACGGCGCTCTGCGGGCACGGCATGCTCGACCTGGCCTCCTACGACTCCTACCTGCACGGAGAGATGGTCGACTCCGGACTGTCCGACGACGCCCTGGCCGCAGCGCTGGCCGGGGTTCCGGTGCTCACCTGACCCGACCCGCTCGGTGGGGTCAGGAAGGGCTGTCGGCCGGACGGTCCCACACCAGATTGCCGTCCGGGAGCAACCTGGCCCCTGCTGCCGGGCGGTGCTCGACCTGAGCGCCGTTCGGCATCAGGTGCCGGACCGACACCCCCCGGGCGAGCACCGCCACATCAGCGACCACCCGCCGGTGACAGCGCCACCACATGCTCTCGGCGCACATGATCGCCACCACCGACGGCGCGACGGCCTGGCCGAGCAACTCATCCAGCGCCTGGGTGAACTCGGCGGTGCGGGTGTGCGCCGCATACCCGCGGAAGCCGGCCACCTTCCACCACGGATCGGCCGGCAGTGAGCCAGCCGGCAGCGAGCCAGCCGGCACCGTCCGACGGCCGCCGAGCCGCTCCTCCCAGCGGTATCCGATGCCGGCTTCCGGCAGCCAGGTCGCCATCGAATCCCGGGCCATGTCGGGGTGTGCCCGGCTGCCGGGGTAGCGCCTGATGTCGACCAGCGCTGTCACGCCGGCGCCGTGCAGCAGGGCGACCAGCTGGGCAGAGTCCAATCGCCCGTGGCCGACTGTCAACAATGCGACATGGTGAGCGCTCATCACCCACCAGGATGACAGCGGGCCGACGAACTGCGCCGCGCGCCATCAGCTGCCGGACGACCGTCACTCCGGTTCGCAAATCCCGAGCGGAAGCAGCTTCGCCGCGACGCACCGGTGGTGATCGCGCACTCCGGCGCGGCCATGCTGATTCCAGCGGCGTGCGCAGGCCCGGCGCCGGGCTCGACGGAACCCATCGCGATCGGGTCGCCCGCCCAGCGACCGCCGCGGCGGAAATCCTGGATCCGGGCCGACCAGCGGCACCGGCGCGCCCGATAGGCTCGGCGAATGATCAGTGTGTGCATCGCCGGGATCACCGGCTGGACGGGCCGACCGATTGCCGCAGCCATCGAGGAGGCGGCAGATCTGCAGTTGACCTCCGGGGTTTCCCGGTCGGCGGCAGGTCGGACGCTCGCCGATGCCATCGGGGTGACCGGCGGCGGGCTGGTGCACGCCAGCGTTGCGGATGCGGTCGCGGCCGGTCACCTCGACGTACTCGTCGACTACACCAGCGCAGACGCGGTCCGGGCCAACGTATGGGCCGCTGTCGAGGCCGGCGTCAACGTGGTGATCGGCTCCAGCGGGCTGTCCGCCGACGACTACCGGGACCTGGACGAGCTGGCCCGGTCGAAAGGGGTCGGCGTGCTGGCCGCCGGGAACTTCTCGGTGATGGCCGCCGTGCTGAACGCCGCGGCTGCGCTGGCCGCGACCCAACTGGATCACTGGGAGATCATCGACTACGGCAGTGACGGCAAGCCGGATGTGCCCAGCGGGACCGCGCGGGAACTCGCCGAGGCGCTGGGTGATGTTCGGCTGCCCGCAGCCGGCGTTCCGATCGCCGACATCCAGGGGCCCGCGGAGGCACGCGGGGCCGAGATAGCCGGCAGCCGCGTGCATTCGGTGCGGCTGCCGAGTTTCGTCGTCAGCACCGAGATCGTGTTCGGCGGGCGCGGCGAACGCCTGGTGATGCGGCACGATCCGGGCGAGAGCCCCGATCCCTATGTGGCCGGAACGCTTCTCGCCGTGCGCCGGGTCGCCGAGGTGTCCGGCGTGCGCCGCGGTCTCGGCTCACTGCTGTTCGGTGGGCGCGAGTAGGCGGTCCGGCCGGCAACACCCAGCGAGGTAGCCCGATGTTGACGCGACACGCCGGACAATCCGGGCTACCAGTGACAACTTCGGGCTACCTCGGCGGCAGGTTCGGCGGCGACCTCACATCCGAGCACCCCGGCGCGTCTACCAGGTGATGACTATGAAGGTTCCGTTCGAGCAGGCCGTCCAGCGGCACGGTGCGACAGTGCTGCGGGTGTGCCGCGCCGTGCTCGGCGCCGGCGCGGGCGCGGACGACGCATGGTCGGAGACCTTCCTGGCCGCGCTGACGGCGTGGCCGGAGCTGGATGAGAAGACGAATGTCGAGGCCTGGCTGGTGCGGGTGGCGCACCGCAAGGCGATCGACATCACCCGCGAGCGCGCGCGCCACGCGATCCCCGCGGCCGAGCCGCCAGACCAGCCCTCAGCCCTGGGCAACCCGGACGTGGGGAGGTCCGAGCTGTGGCAGCAGGTTGGCCGATTGCCGCAGCGGCAACGACTTGCGGTGGCCTACCACTACCTGGGCGGGCTGCCGCACGCGGAGACCGCCGGGCTGATCGGCGGTAGCCCGGCGGCAGTCCGCCGCGCTGCCGCGGACGGAATCGCCGCACTGCGTAAGGCATACGACGGGACGAAGAATGGAGAACCGCAGTGACGAACCCCATCGCCAACGACGGCACTACCCGATCGACGGCAGATCCGAAGGTAGCCGCAATGCTTCCCGTTCCGGACGAGGACCTGGACGCACTGCGCGCCCGGCTCAGCCGGTCCGCGGAGGACGGCGGACTGCTTGACGTGTCCTATCGCACTGTCGACAGCCCGGTCGGGCAGTTGCTGTTGGCAGCTACCGACCGCGGCTTGGTGCGGGTGGCCTACCAGCGGGAGGACTTCGACGCCGTGCTGGCCACTCTGGCTGAGCGAATCGGCCCGCGCATCCTGCATGATGCGACACATCTGGATCAGGCGGCACGAGAACTGGCGGAATACTTCGCCGGGAGTCGGCATGAATTCGACCTCAAGCTGGATTACCGGCTCTCGGCGGGCTTTCGGCAGGCGGTTCAGCATTTTCTGCCTCGCATCGGCTACGGCCACACCCTGACCTACCGCCAGGTCGCCGAGCAGGTCGGCAACCCGAAGGCGGTCCGCGCGGTCGGCTCCGCCTGTGCGACCAACCCGCTGCCGGTCGTCGTCCCCTGCCATCGGGTGTTGCGCACCGACGGCGGCCTGGGCGGCTACATCGGCGGGCTGGACGCGAAGACCGCCCTGCTCACCCTGGAGCGAGCGGCCTGACAGCGCGGACCTTCGCCATGCCCGGACCTTCGTCATGCCCGGACCTTTGTCATGCACGGACGTTCGCCATGCCCAGGCGCTTGTCATGCTCGGGCGCCGACCTTCGCAGCGCCGCAACGGGCTCGTGGGGTCAATCACAAACAGATGCCCTGGTCAGCGGGGTGCGAGCACGAGGTCGTGGGTCGCCGGCGGCGCCAGAGTCACCGGCGCGCCTTTCGACATGGACAGGGCGACGGTGTTGGCGTGGTCGTCCCTGGTCACCGAGATCCTCGTCCCTGGAACAAGTCCGTGCAGTTGGAAGTAGGCAAGTCGGGTGGAGTCTGCATCCGAGACCCGCAAGATCGTGTACCGGCCGGGCGCCGCATTGCTCAGCCGAGTGGCGCCAACGGGGTAGTTGACCGTGCCGTCCTTGGCCGGGATGGGGTCGCCGTGCGGGTCGTGGTCGGGATACCCCAGCAGCGCGTCAATGCGATCGGTCATCAGGTCGGAGACCGCATGCTCCAGGCTCTCAGCCTCGTCGTGCACCTCATCCCAGCTGTAGCCCAGGCTGGTGACCAGGAACGCCTCGATCAGCCGGTGCCGCCGGACCATGGCCAGCGCATGCCGTTCGCCCTCCGGGGTGAGCGCGATCGGCTGGTACGGCTGGTGAGCCAGCAAGCCCTGGGCGGTGAGTCTCTTGACGGTGTCGGACACGGTGGCCGCAGACGTGCCCAGCCGCTCGGCCAGCGCCTTGACGGTAATTGGCGGGGAGTTCCATTCGGTCGCCGACCAGATCATCTTGAGGTAATCCTGGGCAGTGCTGGTGATCTCGACCATACCCAGCTCCTTTCCCTGTGGTGACGGCTATCGGCGACGGTTGTGGTGCTGCTTTCCCTGGCTATTCCTGCCCGGTGACGATCAAGTAGAGCAACAAAATGTTCAGCGCGATGATCGCCGCGGACACCAGCCACACGGTGATCTGCAGCGGCAAGCGATTGACCTGGGTGCCCATCAACGCCCGCTTGCCGGTCAGCCGGGCCAGCGGGACCAGCGCGAACGGGATGCCGATGCTCAGCACCACCTGGCTGAGCACCAGCGCCCAGGTGGGGTCCGCCCCGACAGCCAAGATGACCAGCGCCGGGATGATCGTCACCACCCGACGCGCCAGCAGCGGAATGCGAACTTTGAGCAGCCCGGACATGATGGCAGCCCCGGCGTAACAGCCGACCGAGGTGGAGGCGAGCCCGGAGGCCAACAGGCCGACGCCGAAAACCATCCCGACTGCCGGGCCTAGAGCCTGGGAGATCGCCGCATGCGCACCCTCGATGGTGTCGGTGCCGGCGACGCCGGGCAGGCTGGCCGCGGCGAGCAACAGCATCGCGACGTTCACCGTGCCGGCGACGATCAGCGCCAGGGTGACGTCCCAGCGGTTCGCCCGGAGCAGGCGCCGGACCCGGACCGGATCCGTGCTGAAACCGTGCCGGTCGCGGGCCAGCGAGGAGTGCAGATAGATCGCATGCGGCATCACCGTCGCGCCCAGCATGCTCGCTGCCAGCACTACCGAGTCGGTGCCCTGAAAGCGGGGCAGGATCCCCTCCGCCGCCTGTCCCCAGTCCACCGGGCTGACCACCAGGCCGCCGACGAAGCCGACGGTGATGATGGCGAGCAACCCCATCACGACGAACTCGAACGTGCGTTGACCGTGGCGGGACTGGATGGCCAGGATGATCGTGGAGATCACCCCGACGATCAACCCACCCATCAGCAGCGGCAGGCCGAAGAGGATCTGCAGGGCGATGGCGCCGCCGATCACCTCGGCCAGGTCGGTGGCCGCGGCGATCACCTCGGCCTGTGCCCAGAACAGCAGCCGCCCGGGGCGCCCCATCCGCTCCCCTAGCAGCTCCGGCAGGCTCCTCCCGGTCACCAGACCCAGCTTCGCTGACAGGTACTGCACCACCACGGCCATCGCGTTCGCGACGAGCAGCGCCCAAACGAGCAGGTAGCCGAACCGGGCGCCGGCCGACAGGTTCGCGGCCACGTTCCCCGGGTCGACATAGGCGATGGCGGCAACGAACGCCGGCCCGAGCAGAGTGACGAGTCGGCGCTGCGGCCGCGGTGACTGCTTGCCCTGCACCGCCTTCGTCGACGTCACCTATCAGGTTTATCACGAAGGTTAGAACTCCCTAACACTCGGGTTCGAAAGCTTTGACAATGGGCGGCCCGCGCGCTGTCAGCTCGCAGCCCGGGGCGTCAACTCACGCCGCCGGTCGGGCCGGTTGCCGAAGGTCGACGGTTTGCCCGAATCATGACGCCGGGTTACCAGTTGTTGGGATATTGTTTGGCAGGACGTGCCGGTGTCCTGGCCCCGATCCGCTGGCACGGTGATGCTGCCCATCTCATGCGGATATCGCAACGACCGCGGGTAGCAGGGCTCCTCTGATCTCCACCCCAACAAGTCCGGACCACCAAACCGAAAGCGAAGTCCATCATGCGCGTTCGTCGCACCACCGTCGTGGCCGTCCTGCTGGGCGTCATCGCCCTGACGGCGTCGGCCTGCAGCAGTTCCGGCAGCGCCGGCCCCACCAGCCAGCAGCCCACTAGCCAGCAGCCCACCAGCCAGCCCACCCAGCAGTCCCCCAGCACGCAGGCCCAGGCGAGCACGGGGACGGGCACCTCCGCGGGCACAGGGTCCGCCGCCGCCGACTTCTCCTCCGTCAAGATCGCGGCAGTGTTCAGTGGTCCCACCACCGACGCCGACTACAACCAACTCGGCCTGCTCGCCCTGCAGGCAGCAGAGAAGCAGGGCGCCAGCACCACCTACACCGAGAGCGTCGCAGTTCCCGACGCAGAACGGGCGATCAGGGAGTACGTCGCCGCGGGCTACAGCGTGGTGTGGACCCATGGCAGCCAGTTCTACGACGCGACGGCGAAGGTCGCCAAGGACAACCCCAAGGTGCACTTCATCGCCGAGTTCGACGGCCACCCGGACGGGCAACCCGATAACGTCTGGATCTTCGACCGGCAGTTCCATCTCGGCTTCTACGCCATCGGGGTGCTTGCCTCCAAGCTGTCCAAGACCGGGTCTGTCGGGTATGTGGGGGGACTGTCCCTGCCGTTCTCCTACGCCGAGGTGCACGCCATGCAGCAGGCGATCTCCGACACCGGGGCTTCCACGAAGCTCAAGCCAGTGTGGACCGGCGACTTCAACAACCCGACCAAGGCGCAGCAGATCAGCACCCAGCTCATCAATGACGGTGCCGACGTGATTGTCGGATCGCTGAACCTCGGTGCCGTCGGCACATTCAAGGCTGCCGAGGGCGCCAGCGGCAAGCAGGTGTGGGTAACGGCCAAGTACACCGACAAGTCCAGCTTCGACACCGCCGGTGGGCACTACGCAGGCACCGTCCTCTACGACTTCACCAAGCCGCTTGCCAGCGTGCTGACCTCCATCGCCGGCGGAAAGAACACCGGTTATTACCCTCTCGGCTTCGCCACTGGCGTCTCAATCGCGATGTCCACCAACGTTCCGAAGGATGTACAGGACGCCGTCAACGAAACCATGTCCAAGGTTGATGACGGCACCATCAAGGTGGCGCTGGACACCAGCAAGATCGGCGGCTAACTCTTGGCAGAGCAGGTGGGCGCCGCCGAAGCCCCCGCCCTTGCAATGACGGGCATCGTCAAGACGTTCGGCCCGGTGCGGGCACTTGACCGGGTCGACCTCACCGTCGAACCCCGTCAAGTGCACGGGCTGCTGGGTGGTAACGGCGCCGGCAAGACCACCTTGATGAACGTGCTGTACGGGCTGTACGCGGCCGACGCGGGCCGGGTGGAGATCGCCGGGGCGCCCGCCCACATCGCCTCCCCCAGGGACGCGATTGCCGCCGGCGTCGGGATGGTCCATCAGTCGTTCCTGCAGGTGGACACATTCACGGTGACGGAGAACGTGGTGCTCGGCACCGCGGTGGGCCGGTTTCGCACCGACCTGGCCCCGGCCCGCCGCCGGATCGTGGAGCTCAGCGAGCGCTTCGGACTGGCCGTCAACCCCGACGCCGTTGTCGGGGACCTACCGGTCGGCGTCCGCCAGCGGGTGGAGATCCTCAAGGCTCTGTACCGCGGCGCCAAGATCCTGGTGCTCGACGAACCCACCACCAACCTGACCCAGCAGGAGGTCGACGCACTGTTCTCGTCCCTTCGCGCCATCGTGGACGAGGGCATGTCGGTCATCCTGATCACCCACAAGATCCGCGAGACTATGGCCGTCTGCGATGTGATGACGGTGATGCGGGACGGGCAGCGGGTCACCACAGTGCCGCGCGCGGCCACCTCCGCCGGCGAACTGGCCGCGCTGATGGTCGGGCAGGCCCGGGAACTCGAGCAGGACCAGGCCGTGCTGACCGCGGCGATGGGCGCCGCTGTCGCCGGCGACCCGGTCGCCGACCTGGACGACCCGGCGCGGGATTCGCCCCATCGCGTGGCGGTCGCGCCAGATTCGGCCGCAGTAGCAGGTCCAGATGCTCCGGAAGTCCGGGTGTCCATCACCGGGCTTGCCGCCCTCAACGACGCCGGCGTCAGCGCCGTTGCAGATTTCACGATTGGCCTGCGCCGCGGCGAAATCCTCGGCATTTCCGGTGTGGCGGGAAATGGGCAAACCGAACTGGCCGAAGCGATCACCGGAGTCCGGCCGATAACCGCGGGGTCGGTGCGGCTCGACGGTATCGAACTGGCCGGCCGGCGCACTGCCCACTGGCTGCGCTCCGGCATCATCTACGTGCCGGAAGACCGCCAGCGTGACGGAATCCTGCCCAGCGCATCGATCGTGGACAATCTGGTGCTGGGCTCGCACCGCGAGCTCGCCAGGGCGGGCCTGATCGACTGGCGGGCCGCCCGCCGCGCCGCAACGGACGTCATCGCCGAGTACTCGATCCGCGCTCCGGGGTACCGCGCCGCCGCCGGCCAGATGTCCGGCGGCAACATCCAGCGGCTGATCCTGGCCCGCGCGTTCCGTCGGCAGCCCAAGCTGCTGGTGCTGCACAATCCCACCCGCGGGCTCGACCTGGCCTCGACCCAGTTCGTGTACGAGCGGGTCAGGGCCGCAGCCGCCGACGGCTGCACCGTCGTGGTAATTTCCGAGGATCTCGACGAGATCGTCGCGCTGTCCGACCGGATCTCGGTGATCTACTCGGGTCGGCTGGTCGGCGAATTCCCTCGAGGCGCAGCAGACCCGTACGCGCTCGGCCGGCTGATGACAGGCGTGCCGGAATGACCGTTCCCGTCACGAAACCTCGCCCGCCCACCACGGACACCGGCAGCACCGGGAGGCGCGTAGGTGCCTCGCTTGCCGCCGCCCTCTTGCCGTACCTGATCGCTGTGGTGGCCGCGTTCGCAGTCGCCGGCCTCATCATCGCCTTGCTGGGCCACAATCCGTTCATCGCCTTCCGATCGGTGCTGACCACGTCGTTCTCCACTCCTTTCGGAATCGTGGAGACCTTCACCAAGTGGGTGCCGCTGACCTTGATGGCGCTGGCGTTCACCATCCCGCTGGGTGCCGGCCGGTTCAACATCGGCGGCGAGGGCCAACTCATCCTGGGCGCCACCGGCGCCGCCGCCGTCGGCATCACGCTGTCCGACCTGCCGACGGTGGTGTTGCTACCTCTGGTGATCCTGGCGGGCATCCTCGCGGGTGGACTGTGGGCCGGGATCGCCGCGTGGCTGATGTCCAGGTTCCGGATCAACGAGATCTTGTCAACAGTGCTGTTGAACTTCGTCTCTTTCGAGATCCTGGATTACGTAGCTGCCGAGGTTTGGCCGGACGTCGGCGCCGGCTTCCCGGCCACCGTCAAAGTGGGCGCGGGCGCCATGCTGCCCACCCTCGGCCGGCCGGCGATGCATACCGGTGTGTTGCTCACCGCGCTGGTTGTCGCGGTCTGCGTGGTGATGATGCGCCGCAGCGTTCCCGGCTACGAACTGCGCGCTGTCGGGATCAATGAGCGGGCGGCCAAGGTGCACGGCATCCGGGCCAGCCGGGTCGCCGTCGGGGCAATGGTGGTGGGCGGCATGCTCGGCGGCTTGTCCGGCGCGATCGAGGTCGCCGGCGTGCACGGCAACCTGCTGGAGGGCATCCAGTCCAATTATCTGTTGCTGGGCATCATTATCGGATTGATCGCCCGCGGCAGCGTCGCGGTGGTGCCGTTCGTCGCATTCGGCATCTCGATCCTGGAGATCGGCTCGTCGGCCATGCAGCGCACAGCGCAGGTTCCCGGCGAGTTGGTGCTGATCGTTGAGGGGCTGATCCTGCTGTTCCTGCTGCTCTCGGACGTGCTGGTGCACCGGTTGCGGAGACCACGATGACGGAGATCTCGGACTTTCTGACCCTGGTGGTCACTGCGATGGTGCCGTACATCCTCGCGTCACAGGGCACCATGCTGTCCGGCCGGGCCGGGATCTTCAACGTGTCCCAGGAGGGCATGCTGACCATCGGCGCCGCCGTCGGCTTCCTGGTTAGCCTGAAGCTCGGGTCGAACACGCTGGGGCTGCTGGCCGCCGGATTGGTCGGCGCGCTGTTCGGGCTGGTGCTGTCCTGGGCGACCACGTACCTGCGCGTCGACCAGTTCGTGATCGGCCTCGCCCTGTTCTTCCTCGCCCTGGGCGCGGCCAGCCTGCTGTACCGGGTCGTCGTCGGGGTGACTATGACGCCGCCGCTGATCCCGCTACTGAGCAAGTGGCGCATCCCGCTGCTGGCTGACATCCCGGTGATCGGGCCGGTGCTGTTCGACCAGGACCCGGTGGTGTACCTGGCGATCCTCGGGTCGGTCGCGCTGTGGTGGTACCTGTTCCGGACCGACTCCGGAATGCGGCTCCGATCCGTAGGGGAGAATCCGAAGGCCGCGGACAGCCTGGGCATCAACGTGGCCGCCACCCGGCTGTGGGCCGGTACCGCCGGCTCGGCGTTGATGGCCATCGCCGGCGCCTACCTGCCGATGATCTATACCGGCACCTACACCGACGGCATCGCCTCGGGACGCGGCTGGTTGGCGATCGCGCTGACCTTCTTCGGCGGCTGGCGGCCGCAATTCATCGTCGCCGGCGCCGCCTTCTTCGCCGGCATGGAAGTGCTTGCGCTGCGCGCCCAAGTGGCCGGAATCGGCATCCCGCACCAGTTCGTGGCAATGCTGCCGTACGTGGCAACCTTGCTGGTAATGATCTTCGCGTTCCGCTGGGCGCGGGTGCCTGCCTTCCTCGGGCGCAACTACGACCGGGAGTCCCGGTTGGTCGGCTGATCGCGGGTAGCTGGCCGCATACCGGGAACCTCGCGCGCGATCTGATCAACGGTAGGCACCAGCACCCAGCCCGACACGAGTGCCGAGCCGGGCGCGCCGAGCGCAACACTCCGCTGCCACGATTTCGCCGGTAATTTCGACGAAGGAGGGTGAACCCCAGACACGACGTCGCTTACGCAGCCGCCATGTCTTCGACCCGTCGAGCGCTATCCTCCGTTTCGCTGCGCATCCCCTTCGTTCTTGACAGTCGGGCGTTCTCAGCGCAAGATCATTCCGATGAAACTGTAGTTTCAAAATTTCAGAGCAGGAAGGCGTCGCCATCAAATCCAAGGTGGGATCGGTTGAGTCCCTTCGCAGGCACCGTGGTCATCGACACAGCCACGGGCTACCCGATCAGCGTCGTGAGGCGCGACGCCCATCGGACTGCGCCCGATGAGGGCCAACAAGCTCAGGTCCATCCTGTCGTCGGGCAAGCCAACCCTGGGAACACACATCTTCCTCGACTCCCCCGCGGTGGTCGAGATGATCGGTCACATCGGCATATTCGACTACGTCGAGTTCCTGGGAGAGTACGCCTCGTACGACCTGCATTCGCTGGAAGACATCTGCCGGGCCGCCGAGCTGCACGACCTCGGAACCATGATAAAGGTGGACTACGAGTCTCGACGGTTCGTCGCGCAACGGAGCATCGGGGCCGGCTTCGAAAGCGTTCTGTTCACGGACTCCCGATCGGTGGCCGACGTCGTCAGCTGTGTTGAGTCGGTCCGCCCCGACCACCCTGATTACCACGGTAGTTTCGGCGTCGGCGCCCGCCGGCATGCGCTGCCCGGATACGGTGGTAAGCCCCGATATGTCCAGGCGCTGAACGACATCGTGATCGCGATCATGATCGAGAAGGCCGATGCTGTAAGCAACCTCGAACAGATCCTGCAGATTCCCGGCATCGACATGATCCAGTGGGGCCCGTCGGACTACTGCATGAGCATTGGGCGCCCCGGCGAGGAGACGGCACCGGATATTCGCCAAGTGGAACGCAGCGTCATCCAGATGTGCCAAGACGCCGGGGTGCCGGTTCGGGCCGAGCTGCGGACTGCCGCCGATGCGAGTTACTACCTGGATCTAGGAGTCAGGCACTTCTGCCTCGGATACGACCTCCTCATTATCTACGACATCCTGCAACGCGAAGGCCAGTTGCTCCGGGAGGCACTGAATCAGGGTTGAGCGCAGAGCTACCGCCGGGCAACTGCCGCTGCGATCCGGGCGAAGTAGCGTCGTCGTGTCTCCATCGCATCTTTGGAAATGGCCGCGTCCGGCGCCAGGCTGGTGAATCCGTGGACTCCACCGGACCAGACGTGAAGGTCCACCGGGACACCGGCGCGGGCCAACCGGGCGGCGTAGTCAATATCCTCGTCGCGGAAGGTTTCCACATCACCGACGTCGATGAACGCCGCGGGTAGTCCCACCAAGTCCGTCGCCCTCGCGGGCGCGGCGTAGTACGACACGGTCGCGGTTCCGTGCAGATCGCCCAGTAGAGCGCTCCATCCGGTGTGATTCGCGATGCGGTCCCATCGTCCCTCGCCTTGGAGTTCTCGCGATGATGCGGTGATCTCCCGATCGTCCAGCATCGGGCAGAACAAGACCTGATGGCTCAGCGCGGGGCCGTGACGATCTCGAGCGAGCAGCGCCGTGGCCGCGGCCAGACCGCCGCCGGCGCTGGAGCCGACGATCACCAGGTGGTCGTGCGCTATGCGAAGTTCAGCGGCATTCTCGGCGGTCCACGTCAGCGCTGCGTAGCAATCTTCGACGGCCGCGGGGTAGCGGTGCTCCGGGGCCAGCCGGTAGTCCGTAGACACCACCACGAATCCGGTCTCCACCGCGTCGAGAACGGCGCGGTCGACGCTCAACCTGCTGCCGAGAACCATCCCGCCACCGTGGATGTACAAGATCCCAGGTCCCGGCGAGCCGAGGGCGAGGTGCGCTGGGCGCAAGATGGTGATCTCTATGGCGGGGCCGTCCACCGGGCCGGGGATGCTGCGGTTCTCCACGGTGATCGCACCTGCGCGACACAGGAGCTCCGGCTCGGCCCGGGACTCGGCTCGGCGGGCCTGGATGTCGTCGGGATGCATCGATGCGGGCGGCAGGTCCTGTGCGGCCAGCGCGGCCGACACCTCGGGATCGATGGGCGGATGATCCGACACCCTGGCTCCTGTTCGTTCAGTCGTGCGGACGAGCACCACCATGGAGAGCTACTCGACCCAGAGGTCCTAGTGCGCTGTCCAGCCACCGTCCACCGGGAGTGTCACCCCGGTGACGTACCGGGACGCGTCGGAGGCCAGGAAGACCAGCGCACCGGTGACGTCATCCTCGGTCGCCAGCCGTCCGAGGGGAACCTGCGCGGCATACTTCTGCACGAACGGGGCCGCCTGGTCCGGTGTACCGAGGCCACCAGGACACAGGCAGTTGACTCTGATTCCCGAACCGCCCAGCGCGGAGGCCAGGTAGCGGGTCAGACCGATCATGCCCGCCTTGTCATAGGAGTAGAACGCCGGGGAAGTCATCGTGGTACCCCGATAGATGTCGAATGTGGGTGCTACGACGCCGTAGATCGACCCGATGTTGACAATGGATCCACCTGGAGCGGTCATCCCCGGCACCAGCGCCTGGATGAGCAGGAACAGGCCCCGGGAGTTGGTCGCCGAGGTAGCATCCCAATCTGCGGCCGTGGTGTCGTCGAGCCCCGCGCCCTGGCGGTGCACCGCGTTGTTGACCAACACATCGATCCGGCCGTGCTCGGCAAGGAGTTGCCCGGCGAACGCCGAGATGGAGCCCGGATCCGCCTGGTCGAGTTGCATTCCTACAACGGACAACCCCTGCTCGGCCATCGAGGCCGCAGCCGCCTGGGCGCGTGCCAGGACCCTGGACGTCACCACGACGGTGGCGCCGGCCTGAGCCAATGCCCGGGAGAACGGGACCCCGTACAGCCCGGTACCCCCGGTGACGACAGCCACCGCACCGTCCAGCTTGAACCGATCGAGAACGCCCACGGGGAGCCTCCCTTGAGTGCGATGAACCCTATGCTTGACGGGCGTGTCACAGGCTACCAAGATTGTCTCAGTTGCTGAAACCGCAGGTTCAGTTCGCCCAGGCACTGCTACCGCAGGAGGAACGGATGTCGGGAACGTCGGGTGGGGCTCCGATTGCGGTGAGCGGATTGGGCTCCATCGGGACGCAGCATGTGCAAGCCTTCGCGGGCCTCGGCGTTGCAATACTGGGATTCGATCCGAGCCCAGAGCTTCGGGCCAGAGCCGCGGCGATGGATGGCGTCGTCGGTGTCCACGAATCCTTCGCAGACATGGTGGCCGCGCGCCCTCGGGCTCTGGTGATCGCAGCACCCGACCGGTTCCACATCGACCAACTCGATACAGCAACGGCCGCCGGTATACCCACCCTCGTGGAGAAGCCCCTGGCCTCGTCGCTGAGCGAGGCCACCGCCAAGGTCCGGACGATCGCGGAACGCGGCGTGCCGGTTCTGGTCGGTTACGTGTTGCGCCATCGGCAAGTCACGCAGACAGTCCGTGCCCTGATCACCGATGGCGCGATCGGCGAGCCGACGAGCTTCCAGGTGATGCTGGGTTCCTATGGCACGATCACCGCCGCGAAATCCCGATTCGCCGAACCCGAACCGAATCGCCTGTATCGCGACTACTCCCACGAATGGGACTACCTGCAGTGGTTCTTCGGTCCGGTGCGGCGGGTGCTCGCGGTGGCACGAACGACGGAGGCAGTTCCGCACGTCGAGCGTCCCAACATTGTCGACGCGCTGCTGCAGATGGAGGCCGGCGTGACCGGCGCCGTGCACCTGGACTACGCCGAACCACGCGGAACCCGCACCGTGCACGTGCTGGGCACTGGCGGCTCGCTGTTCGCCGACATAGCCCGCGGAACCGTCCAGGTTCGGGGGGCCCATCCCGACGATGACAGGCTCATCACCCAACCACAGACCGCAGTGAGTGCGCTGCAGGAGCAGGGCAGGAATCTACTAGATGTAGCCGACGGCAAATCGGTGCCCGTCGTCGACGTGTGGGACGGCCTCGCCGCGCTGGCCGTCACCGAAGCAGCGGTGCACGCGGCCGGCAGCGGGCGATGGGAGGCAGTTCTGGAAATCGACAGGCCACCCGTGCGCACCCCTGAAGGCTGCGCGGATGGAATCGTCGGGTGACAGTCGGGGTCGCCGTCATCGGCAGCGGCGGGATCGCCAGGGACCATGTCAAGGCGCTCGCCGCCCTCGACGGCATCCGCGTGGTCGCTGTCGTCGGCAGCGACCCGGTGCGGACGGCTGAGGTGGCCGCGCTGGCCCCAGGCGCGCGGGCAGATTCAGATCCCGGCGCGGCCATCGCCGATCCATCCATCGGCGCCGTCGACATCTGCGGTCATACCGTCCAGCATCCGAGGTGGGCGATCGCAGCGGGCCGTGCGGGTCGTCAGGTCATGGTGGAAAAGCCGGCGGCACTGGATCTCGACTCACTGGACCGGATGATCGACGCCACCGCAGCGACGTCACTGTTGGTCGGGCAAACGGTCCGATTCCAGCCTGCCGTCGCCGAGTTGCAGCGCCAGCTGGTGGCGGGTGAGATCGGCATCCCTCGGCTCATCCACATCACCTGGTACGTGGGGCATGTCTGGCCGGGAGGCTGGCGCGGATGGCAGCACGACCCTGCCCAATCCGGAGGCCATCCGGTGCACAACGGTATCCATGCCTTCGATCTGGTGGTCTGGCTCACCGGCCGTAGACCATCCCGGGTGTTCACCAGGGGGTTCCCGAGCTTTGCCGCGGACATGAGCGTTCCGGACAGCTTTCACGTCACGGTCCGCCTCGATGACGGCAGCCTCGCATTGATCGAGCTGTCGTACGCGCTGCGCCGGCCCGGTGACCTGCTGCGCCGGCTGGTGGTGACCGGGACAACCGGCACGCTGGTGCATTCCACTGCCGACGAACCGGGTCTGGTCTCCGATCGACAGCATGCCGAACCTGCCTCTACCGGCGGCGCCTTCACTGGCCAGATGAGGCACTGGCGGGACGTCATCACCGGGCGCTGCGCACCGATTACCACGCCGGAGCAGATCCGCAGCGCGCTGGCCGGATCGTTGGCGGCGCAGCAGTCGTTGACCACCGGCCGACCGGTCACCGTCGCCGCCGCGCCGATCTCGGCCGGCCGGTGATGACCGCCGACCGGCTAAGGGTCGGATTCGCCGGGGCAGTTCGCCACGCTCGCCAGTACGCCACCCTCCTGGCCGGCGATCCGCGAGTCCGGATCGTCGGGATGGCTGATGCTGCAGGGGTTCCCGCGTGGATCGGTGACGCAGGGTCTGAGCTTGCCGGGTCGATAGGGGTGCCCTGGTTCGGCGACATCGCCGAATTACTGCGGCCCGAGAGTGTGGATCTGGTGGTCGTCTGCACAGAACCGACCCGGCACGCGGATATGGCGGTCGCCGTGTTGCGCGCGGGCCTCGCGCTGGGTTGCGACAAACCGGTCGCCACCGGGCTGGCTGGTGCGGATGCCGTTGTGTCGGCTGCCAGCGAAGCCGGCAGCATCTGCACGGTGGTCAATCGCACATTCGCACCCTCGCTACAGCGGCTGCGCGGCTGGGTGGACAGCGGCGCTGTCGGCCTGCCCCGGCACGTGGACGTTGAATTCCTCACCAGCAGCGCGACGATGGGCTCCGACGTTGAACGCGCCGAGATGGTAGTGGACCCAGCGCTTTCCGGTGGCGGTGAGATGCGCAACTTCCTCGGCTACGCCGTCGACGCGATCCGCTATCTCACCGGGCTCGAGGTCACCGAGGTCTACGCCGAGGTCGGTGCGCTGTTCGACGGGCCCCATGCGGCACATGGCGTGGAGGACACGGCCGTGGTTTCCTTGCAGTTGGACCACGCTGTGACGGCTACCGCGACGATCTCCCGGTGCCCGGCGGTGCCGACACTCGGATCTTCGCATTCGTCGGTCCGGCTGATCGGCTCGCACGGGCATGCGGTCGTCGACGACGAGACACCGCGAGTCATCCGCTTCCGCCCGGACGGGACGCAGCCGTACCCGGTGGGCGGCGGGGGCGGAGCGCAGGCGCTGTCCGCCTTCTTCGATGAACTGATCAGTTGCGCACTCCGTCGGGAAGAGACTTCCTATACGGTCCACGATGCGCGGGCCGGGGTCGCCGTGATCGACGCCGCCTATCGTTCGGTCGACACCGGCCGGTCGATCGCCATCCCGCCGGCACCTGCCCCGAACGCGGTTGCCGAACGACGCGGGTAAATCATCGTTCCCGTATTGCCAGAATCGCATCGACCGCCCGAAGGTGAGGGTCGGCTCTCGCACTGTCGGAGGTTGCCGCCATGTGCGGTGTGAGCAGCACCCTGTCCAAGCCCGCCAACGGATCGGTGGCCGGATCTGGCGGCTCGTTCTCCCGCACATCGAGCGCTGCTCCACGTAGCCGGCCCGAACGCAGTTCGTCGGCCAGCGCAGTCTCGTCGACCAAGCTCCCGCGGGCAACATTGACCAGTACGCTTCCGGGTTTCATCGCTGCCAGGGCGGATCGATCGATCAGGTATCCGGAGGATGAGGTTCGTGCGGCGCACAGCACCACCGCGTCGGACGCGGCGAGCAGTTCGCGCAGGGTCTCGGACCTGGCGAACGGCGAGTCGGTCAGGTACGGGTCGTGTCCGAGGACCTGCATACCGAGCCCCTGGCACTTGGCCGCCACCCGCGACCCGATCCGGCCGAGCCCCACGATGCCGGCCACCTGTCCGAGAATCCGCCTGGGTCGCACCCTGCTCTACCCGGTAGCTCCAGGGCAAGGCGGTGATCGGATCATAGACAACCACTGTGGCCGAACCAGTCTCGCCGCTAGGGTGTTCGCTCGGTGCTGCGCCGCGCGGGGTCATGAGCCCAAGCCGTTCAGCACACCGGTAGCGGGATCGATGTGAACCGCGCCGCCACTGGTCGCCGACAGTTGGGCCGCATCAATCATCGCCGTTGTCATCAGGCCCTGCCTGCCATCGACCAACGGCGAGCCGGCGCCGTGGACGGCCGCCAACAGGTCCCCGAGTTGCTGTGCGTAAGCCTGCAGGCGGATCGGATCCTGCGGGTCCGCCGGATCGAACGCCTGCTGCGTTGCCAGAGTGGTCCAGCCGTCGGCGTTGCCCAGCCGGGCTGTGCCGTAGGAGTCGAACTCGATCATGCCAGCGGTTCCCACCAGTAGGAAGTCCAGCCCGCTGCCGATACCTGGCGCCGGGACGTCATAGCTCATCCACACCTGCGCCATCTGGCCGCCCGTGAACCGGTAGGAGACCATTGCGCTGCGCTGCGGCGGCGGTTTGTCAGAGTAGCTGGACATCAGCGCAAATGCGTGGTCCGGTTCGGCGCCGACGTACCACTTGATCAAGTCGCAGGCGTGCGCTGCCCAGGATGCGTAAACGCTCTGCTGCGCCGGGTCGAGCTTCCACTGATCGCCGGTCACGCTGGTGTCCCAGAAACCCACCATGGCGCCAGTGACCCGGACCATGGTGACCCGGCCGATACGGCCGGCATCGATCGCCTGTTTCGCCGCCCGTGGGACGGTCCGGAACCGGTGTTGGGACACCACGGCCAGTTGGACACCTGCCGCCGCGCAGCCATCAACAATGTCCTGACACTCGGCAACGGACTGCGCCATCGGCTTTTCCACCAGCAGGTGCTTGCCGGCTGCGGCAAGGGCCAGCGCCTGTTCGCGGTGAGCCGCGGGCGGGCTGGCAAGTACTACGACTCCCACACCGGGATCGGCTGCGAGCGCGTCGATGTCGGGGTAGAGCCGACAGGATTCGTCGGCGGACAGCGCCGGAGCGCGACGACCACCGGTCACTCCGGCCAGATGAGCGCCCGGCAGATGTCGGGCCGCAACACCGGCCCACGTTCGCCCCATGAACCCCGAGCCGACAATTCCGATTCCGATACTCACGCTGGCACCCTTCCCGTTATAGCGAACGATCTGCCGTCCGTTCCGTGGTTGGCCTATCGGTGGTTGCCCTATCGGTGGCTACCATTTCGGTGGCCGCACCGAACGCCTCTGCCGCCTTCCGCAGCGCCGCTGCTACCGCCGGAATATCGTCCGGACGGAGCCTGGACGCCGGCGCGGAAACGCTCATGGCCAGTGGCAGCCGGGAGCCGCGGATCGCGACAGCAACACAGCGGCCGCCGGGGGCATCCTCACAGTCGTCGACTGCATACCCCTGGCTCCGGACCGCGGCGAGTTCGACCAGGTACGCCTCCGGGGTGGTGATCGTGTTTGCGGTGCTGGCCGGCATGCCGTTTTCCACCAGCAACTCCAGGACGGCATCTTGGGGACGCCAGGCGACAAGCACCTTGCCGAGCGCGGTGGAGTGGATCGGTCCACGATCTCCGGGGTGTGGCGAGTTGCGCAACTGCCTGCGGCTCTCGACGATCTTCAGATAGACGATCCGGCCGCTGGCGAACATGCCGAGATTGGCGGTCTCACCGATCTCGTCGCGCAACTGCGAGAGGTGGGGCTCCGCTCGCTGAGCCAGAATATCGAGTCTTTCGCTGTGCAGCGCTATGCCCACGATGTAATCGCCGGTCTCGGTCCGCTCCACATACCCGCGTTCCTCCAGTGTGCACAGATAGCGGAACGCCGAAGTCTTGGGCAAACCACTCGCCATCGCGATCTCGGGCAGGCTCAGACCCTCAGGGTGATGCTGTACCAGGTCGATGATGTCGCAGACGCGTTGCACGGCGCGTATCGAGTAGTCTGGCGCAGACATGCTCACCCCGTGCCATTCGCATCGTGCGCCCCAACGCTTGGGCGTTCGCGGGAGTATGTCGGCCCACAACGGACCTCCGCAGTTGTCACGGAGCGACGCCCGTCGGTTGGCCCGGCACCGTGTCGTCGCGCAGCTCTATCTCGGCGAAGTGACAGGCCGAGAGCGTCGGCACTGCGGTACGGACCAGTAGCGCAGGGCGTTCTCGAGCGCAGATGTCCTGCGCCTTCCAGCAGCGGGTCCGAAACGAGCAGCCGGAAGGCGGGTTTGCCGGGTTGGGCATCTCACCTTTGAGGATCCGGCGGCGCGCGGGGTCCCGCAATCGCGGGTCGGGGATCGGTACCGCCGACAGCAGTGCCTGTGTATACGGGTGGGTCGGTCGAGCGAAAACGTCGGCGGCATCGCCATACTCGACGATATTGCCCAGGTACATCACGGCTACCCGGTGCGCGATATGCCGGACCACGGCGAGATCGTGTGCGATAAAGAGGTAAGCGAGCCCGAGGGTTGCCTGCAGGTGGGCCAGAAGGTTCACCACTTGCGCCTGGATGGAGACGTCAAGAGCTGAGACCGGCTCGTCCAGAATCAGCATCGCCGGCTCGAGTGCCAGCGCCCTGGCGATGCCGATCCGCTGCCGTTGCCCGCCGGAGAACTGGTGCGGGTAGCGGTCGATGGCCTCGGGTGGGAGACCCACCAGGTCGAACAGTTCCAGCACCCTGGCGCGGCGACTGGCCCGGGTCCCGACGCCGTGGATCTCCATCGCCTCGGCCACTATGGCGCCGGCCGGGGACCTGGCCGGGAGCGAAGCGTACGGATCCTGGAACACGAACTGAAGTTTCCTGCGGACCCTGCGCAGGGCCCGCCCGCGCAGGGTGGCCAGATCCTTCCCGTCGAAGATCACTGCCCCGCTGGTCGGCTCATGCAACCTCATTATCGTCTTGCCGACGGTGGACTTGCCGCTGCCGGATTCGCCGACCAGCGCCAGCGTCTCGCCGCGGCGGATCTGCAGGGAAACGCCGTTGACCGCGTGCAGCTCCCCGACCTTCCGGCGCAGCACTCCGCTGCGGATCGGAAAATCCTTGACCAGATTCTCCACCGACAACAGCACCGGTGCATCAAGCGCAACCGGACGACGGCCGCCGCCGAATGATCCCGGTCCATCCTCTGTTATCGAGTCCACCGCCGCTACGCTCCCCTGACGATGAGGGTCCGCCCCCTGGCCCAGGCCGACTGTCATGACACGACCCCGACCGCGGGAACCTCATCGGCGAAGTGGCAGGCCGCCAAATGCTCGGTGGCGCCCCCGCGGGCGACCGGAAGCAGTTCGGGGCGGACCCAGCACTCGATTCGTCCCCCCGATCTCGCGCAGCGCGGTCGGAACGCGCATCCTTCCGGAGGATGCTGGGGATTCGGCGGCTGGCCGGGGATCACCGGCAGGTCGGCCACTTGCCGGGACAGCCGCGGCAACGAGTTCAGCAATCCGCAGGTGTACGGATGCTTGGCGTCGTGGAACAGCGAGTCGACGTCCGCGGTCTCGACCACCCGCCCCGCGTACATCACGACCACACGATCCGCTATCTCCGCGATCACGCCCAGGTCGTGGGTGATGAATATCAGCGCCGCGCCGGTCTCTTGCTGCACCGTTCGTAAGAGCGCCAGAATCTGGGCCTGGATCGTGACGTCCAGCGCGGTGGTCGGCTCATCCGCGATGATCAGCCGCGGCCGATTCGCCATCGCCATGGCGATCATCGCGCGTTGCCGCATCCCTCCGGAGAACTCGTGCGGATACTGATTGACACGTTGCTCCGGTAACGGGATTTCGACCTCGCGCAACAACTCGACCGTGCGTCGCATCGCCGCTCGGCGGGACATTCCCTGATGATGGCGCTGCAGGGCCTCTGCGATCTGCCGGCCGATGGTCATCACCGGATTGAGTGCCGTCATTGGATCCTGGAAGATCAAGCCGATGTCGCGCCCGCGGATCCGCTCGAGCTCCTTCTCCGGGAGGGTCAGCAGATCACGGCCGTTGAACCACGCGGAACCGGACACGACCTCGGCTGTTGGCGGAAGCAGCCCAAGCACGGACATGGCCGTCACGCTCTTGCCCGAGCCGGACTCGCCGACGATGCCCAGTGACTCCCCCGGCATCACTGCGTAGCTTGCCCCGTTGACCGCACGTAAAATGCCGGATTCTGTTTGGAACTCGGTTACCAACGAATCTATCCGCAGCAGCGGCTCGACCGGTTCCGGTACCTCGGATGTCGTCATCGGCTCTGCTTCGGGTCGACTGCGTCCCGCAGTCCGTCACCGACGAAGTTGACGGCGAGAATGGTGACGGCGATGGAAATGCCGGGCGGCAGCCAGAGCCATGGCATGGACTGCAGGGCAGTCAAGGAAGATGCTGCATTGAGCATGTTTCCCCAGCTGGAGGTGGGTTGCGGTACGCCAAGGCCGAGGAACGACAACGCTGCTTCCAGGGTGATGGCTTGCGCGACCAGGAGTGTCGCGACAACGGTCAACGGCGCCACCACCGCCGGTGCGACGTGACGCCGCAGGACGTGCCACGAAGTGGCGCCCAGTGAGATGGCCGCCTGGACCGAGTCCTGCTGGCGCAGGGACAGTGTAAGCCCGCGCACGATACGGCAGGCGGTCGTCCACTCGCACAGCGCCACCGCAACGATCAGCGTGGTCAGGCTCGGTCCCACGAACGCAACCACGCCTATCACCACGATCAGGGTCGGGAACGACAGGACAACGTCAGTGATGCGCCCGATGATCATGTCGATCCAGCCGCCGAAGTAGCCGGCGACCGCACCGAGAGTCAGGCCGATCAATGTTGCGGAGACGGCGACGGTCAAACCGACGAGCAGCGAAACGCGACCACCAGCCAGTAACCTCGCCAACACATCGCGGCCCGCGGCATCGGTGCCGAGCAGGTGTCCACCGCCCGGTGGTTGTTGCAGAGCGCCAATGTCAACCGAGTTGGGGTCGTTCGGGATGAGCCAAGGCAGCACCACCACAGTCACCGCAATGAGCACCACCAGGCAGAGAGCGGCGGCGGCCACCCTGTGCCGAAGAAATCGACGCAGTGCGAGTCGAGTTGGAGACTGTGAGTCAGATATGGAGCGCCCCTTCGGCGGGGCAATCGTCGCTTCTGCCATTATCGCCGACCTCCTCACACTCGGATCCTCGGGTCGATCACCGCATATGCGACGTCGGCGATCAGGTTGGTCAACAGCACCAGAACTGCCACCAGCATCACGAAGGCCAACACGATCGGATAGTTGCGGGACTGGATGGAGTCCAGCACCAAAGTCCCGAGACCGGGAAGAGCGAAGATCTGCTCGATCACGACGGCCCCACCCAGCAGGATGGGAATTTGGATGGCGACGACCGTGACCAGCGGGATCAGTGCATTTGGCAGGCCGTGTCGCAAAGTCACCTGCCGCCGGGTCAGGCCCTTGGACTTAGCTGTAGTCAGGAAGTCTTCCCCGCGGACCTCGAGCATACTCGCCCTGGCATACCGGACGTACGGTCCGGCTAATGCGAATCCAAGGATCATCGCGGGCAAGGCGAGGTGGTACAGCAAATCTGGCAAGCCCGTCACGCCGGTGCTGTGCAAACCTCCTACCGGAAACCACCGGAGCTTCATGCCGAGCAGGTAGATTCCGACCAGGCCGAGAAAGAAGCTCGGAACCGAGATCGCGAGCAGGCTGACGAACGTTGTCGAGTAGTCGACCATGGTGTTGCGACGAAGCGCGGCAACGATGCCGACCGGAATACCGACCACCAAGGCGATCACCAAAGCCGACCCCATCAGCAGGGCCGTCGGACCGAGTCGCCCCAAGATGACCTGGCCGACGGGTCGCCCATCCGTGTAGGAGAAGCCGAAGTTGCCACGCAACAACTCGCCCATCCATGAAATGTACTGAACCGGCAACGGCTTGTTCAGCCCGAGTTGTGCCCGCAACTGTTCCAGGGCAGCGGCCCGGTTGCCCTGGAAGGACATGGGGTCGAGCATCATCTCGGCCGGGTCGCCCGGTATGAGCTGCAGTAGACCGAAAAGCACCATGCTGATGCCGATCAGCACGACGATCGAGACCAAGAGCCGTCGCCCAACAAATGCGATCACCGACCGCTCCGCCTCATGGTGCCTCCCGGACCGGATTATCGGAAAGAAGGCGCGGGCGCCGACCAGATCGTCCTGGTGCAACCGTGTCGGCGCCCGCGCCCGATGAGTAATTCAGATCAACGCGTCATGCAGATTTTCGCGACGTCAGCTCACGGTCCAGTCCGCCGCATTCCAGAACGCCTGCGTCAGCACCCCGGCCAACTTGAAGCCCTGCAGCCGGGTGCTGGTGCCCGCGATGATGTTCGGCGAGTACAGCACCATGATCGGCACGTCATCATTCACGATCTTCTGTGCCTGGGCGTAGATCTTCTCCCGCTGCGCCTGATCCGTCGTCGAGATGCCCTCGATCAGCAGCTTGTCGAGCGCCGGGTTGCAGTAGTGCGAGATGTTGATCCCGTTGGGAGACGCCTGGTCGCACATCAGCCGCGGGTCCATCGTCACAGGGTCGACGCTGAAGAGCCCATACTGCGACGGCAGCATATCGAATTGTCGGCCGTTGATCGCAGTCGTCAGGTCGGCCGCCTGGTACTGCTTGACCTTGACGTCCATCCCGATCTGCTGCAACTGAGCGGCAACGATTGTCACCATCGAGTCGCGGTCCTTCTGCCCGGGCACAACGTTGATGTCAACCTCTGTGCCGGCCTTCCAGCCGGCTTCCGCAAGGAGCGCCTTGGCCTTCGCCGGATCATACGGATAGTCGTTGAGCCCGCTCGGCACCGCCCAGTCGGGCCCGAAGACCAGCGTGTTGATGACCTTCCCCTCGCCCTTGAGCAGCTTGTCGACCAGCCCCTTGCGGTCGATGCCGTACATGATCGCCTGACGCACCCGCGGATCGGCCAGCTTCCCGTTGTCGATCGCCGTGTGGAACGCCATCACCCCAGTCCCAGGCGTGGACTGCACCGTAACGTTCTTCATGGCCTTCGCCGTGGCCATATCGGCCACCGAAACCTGCGCGTAGTCGAGATCGCCGGTCTGCAGCTGCGCCAAGGCCGCGTCGCTGGTGAGCAACTGCGCATAGACGTGGTCGGCACCGACCTTGGTGCGATAGTCAGGGTTGGCGTTGAACTCGATCTCGTTGTCGTTCACCCACTTGGAGAAGACGTACGGGCCGATCCCCACGGTTGGCGTACGCCACCATGGATTGCTGGCCAGGTCCTTCACCGGGAGGGTGCTGATCACATGCTCCGGAACGATGTACGGAGCCGGCTCCGCCAAGGTCACCACGTAGGCGGAGTTCGGTTCAGCCAGCTGAATAACGAAGGTGTTGTCGTCGGGGGCGCTGAACCCTGACACGGTGGTGGCGCTGCCGTCTACGACCGCCTTCGCGCCTACGACGTTCGAGAACTGTCCGACATAGACACTCCCCGTTTTCGGATTCGCGAAGAGGTTGAAGGTGTAAACGACATCCTTCGCAGTGAACGGCGTACCGTCGCTCCACTTCAAGCCTTGCCGAAGATGGAAAGTGACGGTCTTGGCGTCGCTGCTGACGTCCCAGGTCTCGGCGAGCCGCGGAGCGACCTCGTTCTTGTCGTTCAGCCCGACCAGCGAGTCCCAGTGCAACTCTTCGACAAGTGCCACACCACCGGTCTGCAGAATCAACGGGCTGAAGCTGTTCGGTAGCTGGTACAGCTGGACTTTGATGTTCCGGTTACCGTCCCCAGCAGCAGCTGGGCTGCCCGTCGATCCTGTGGTGCCAGGGTTACTTGAGGCCCCGGCAGCACTCGACGCCCCGGCAGCACTCGAGGACACAGCCGGGCTCGAGGACCCGGCCGGGCTCGCTGCGGGTGTCTGGCTCGACGAGGTACCCGGCGAGCTCCCGTTTCCCGACGAGGAGCAGCCGGCGATCACCATGGCGGTGGCCGCCAACAGTACTCCCGCAAGACGCATTCTTGATCGCAATTCGATACCTTCCGTTCCTGGCCGCGCCTGCCGCGGCACGATGGACATGGCTTCACCTAGTGGAACGATACGTTTCACTAGGTAGTGTGACGATCAGATCAGGCGACGTCAAGCCTGCTGTGTAGCAATCAGGTCACGGTTCGAGAATGTTCCACGCAATGAAACGACGGCCCTGCGAGTAGCTGTAGAACAGCGCCAAGACCTGACCCGAACCGACGGCGATCATGGCCGGATAGCCGCACTGGTACTCCTGCGTGCACACGGTGCCGTGCGGGTCCAATAGCGTCGACGGCTCGGACCAGGCAGAGCCGTCGGGGCTCGCGGCGCGCACGTCGACGGCGGCTGGTCCCGGAGCCTCCGGGTCGATTCGACGCCGATAACCGAGAAGTAGCCCGCCTGGAACTCGATGCAGCAGCGGGCTCATACCGCTGAACCCCAGCGGTTCCGGATCCGACCACTGGCGGCCATCGTCGGCGGACCGAGACTGGAACAGCTGCAACGTGTTGTCGCCTCCGACCCCCTGCTGACGGAGCACGGCCAGTAGCGATCCGTCCTCGAGTAGCGTCACTGTGGTCTCGGTGAAGCCGTCGATCGGGCTGTGCGGCCGGAATGCCGGGTCTACGGTCAGCGTGGGGTCGGGGTCTCCGGTGCAGGTCAGCCCGCTGGCCACCGGAACAACATACTCGCCCGTCATGCGCGCCGCTGGGTCGTAACCGATGGTGGCGCCCAGCGCCCACGTGGAGCCATGATCGCTGGATTCCAGCAGCGCGGACCGCCACCGTTCGCCCGGCCGCTGTTGGCCCCAGATGGGCCATAGCAGGCGGTCACCCAATTCCAAGATGTTCCCGTAGACGCAGGGTCCGTGGAAGTCGACGTCGATACGCCTTTCATCGCTCCACGTCTCGCCGCTGTCGCGGGACGCCAGCAAGTTCAGCGACACCACGCGGCCGCCGACGCCGCCGCCGGAGGTCCAGCGCACTCCGTTGTAGGGCAGCAGCAGGGTTCCGTCCGCCAGCGAGGTCAGGCCGACCGCGTTGAGCACCGCCTGGACCCGGCCGCCCGGGCGGGCAACGATCCTGGGCGGTGACCAGGTGGTGCCGCCATCGGCCGACCTGCAGATCCCCACCTCCCCTCCGGGCCAGCCGTCAGGGACGGTCGAAAAGCTGACAACGACGTCGTCGCCGGCCCGCGCCACGCCGGGGAACATCGCGGGCACGCTGTCAACGGCGACACCGGTAGCGCGGATGCGTACTGCTGGCATGCTCGGACCGCGGGGTGAGTCCGAGCCGTCGACGTCGCAGCGTCCATCACCTGACAGTTCCGGCTGCCGCACAGTCAGTTGCCGCGCAGCAGTTCTACGGCGTGGTGTGCGGCCGCAACGGCTTCCCGGTCCGGAGGGGTCATCGTCTCGATGGTGACCGGGTCGGGCAGGCCCAGCACGTGCGCGGTGGCAGCCTTGAACGCACCGCAGGCGACCGCTGTCGGGCTTGCGCTGCCCCAGGGCCGGGTCAGCAGATCGAGCAGCCGCAGGTAGATGCGCTGAGATTTCTCCGCAGTGGCTGCGTCGCCCGCGCGCGCCGCGGCATCGATGGTTGCACCGACCGCGGGCAAGATGTTCGCCAGCCCAGGGACGGATCCGGCGAAACCGAGCGCCGGCATCGCATCGATCGCCACCTCGGTGCCCGCGTACGCGCAGAAGCCATCGATCTCTGACGTCAGCAGGCAGACTTGGCGTGCGGCGGTCAGGTTCCCGGAGGAATCCTTCACGCCGCGGATCGTTCCGTCGGCGGCCATCGCCGCAATCAGCGAGGGCGGCAGCTTCCGCGGGGTTCGCGGGGGGACGTCGTAGGCCAATATCGGGATCTGGACAGCCGCCGCGACCGTGGCGAAGTGCCGGTGCAATTCGCTGTCACTCAAGTCGAAGAACAATGGCGGCAGCACCAGGAGCGCGTCGGCTCCTTCATCGGCCGCGTCGCGGGCAGCCTCGATCGCCTCTGCGGTGCCCAGGCCGGCGACTCCGGCCCAGACCGGGACCCTTCCGCTCGCCGCGCCCACCACGGTGCGAACCATGTCTCGACGCGACCGGGCAGTCAGATTGCCGAGTTCGCCCATCGATCCGTTTACCAGAACAGTCGCAACGCCACCCGAAACCTGGTGGTCGACCAGCGCCTTCATCGCATCGACGTCGGGCCCGCCGGATGGGGTGACGAACGCGACGAGCGGGGTGACTATCCCGGTCGGCAGTGCAGAATTCATCAGAACGGCTCCTTGTCGGTGTGCAGCTGCTTACCAAAGCGCTGTGATGGTGTGCGGTGCTATCAGGTCAAGAGGTAGCCGCCGTCGACCAGGATGTCGGTCCCGGTGACGTAGGAAGCGGCGGGGCTCATCAGGAACGCGACAATCTCGGCGACCTCCCGCGGCCGACCGCGACGTCCCAGGACGGATCCGCGGTCCCCCCGAACCGGACCGGCGCTGCCCGGCGGCCGCACGGAGGACGCGGTATCGATGTCCCCGGGGGAAACCGACAGCATCCTGATGCCCTTCGGGCCCAGTTCAAGGGCAAGCGCCTTGGTCAGCGCTACCGTGGCTGCTTTGGTGGCCGTGTAGAGCGCGCCAAGGGGTTGCGGGGTGTAGGCCAGCACGGAGGCGATGGTGACAATGGCGCCGCCACCCGAGGGCGCCATCAGCGAAGCGGCACTACGGGTGCACCGCAGCACGCCGGCGAAGTTCACCGCAATCATCTCGTCGATGTACTCGTCGTCCATCTCGGCCAGGCTCCGCAGCGCGGGTGGTCCGGTAATCGCCGCGTTGTTCACCAGCCCATCTAGCCCGCCCAGCCAGTCCGCTGCGGCGGCAACTGCGTTGCGGCACTGCTCTGCCCGGGCCAGATCAGCAGCGATCCCGAACACCCGCCCCTGCAGCCCGCTGCCACCAAGTGCGTCCGACAGCTCCTGGCCCGTTCGCTGGACTACTGCGACCTTGGCACCTCGATCCAACAGGACCGAGCTGATCGCGGCGCCGATCCCAGTAGCTCCTCCGGTGACGAGGATCCGCTGACCGGAGAGTTCTGTTGGAGTCGTGGTGACGATGGCGCGCTCTCCTCAGTTCTGAAATCAGAGTTTCAATAGACGAGAGTGGACGATCTTCACGCTGCTGTCAAGGACCTACGGCTGCGCTCGGAGAATGTGCGGGTCATAGCCTTCGGAGCTGCCTGTTCCAGTGGACGTGGGCGGCCGGCTTCGTCGGCGCAAGAGTCAGCGGGAGCCCAGATGACACCCGGATGTATCACGAGGCCTGCGCGGCACCCTCCTGAACTACATGATCCGGCGGGCGGCTGGTGTGGCGGTGCTTGGTGCGGTACTCGTGCTGTCCGTGACGTCCTGCACGGCGAACCCAGCACCGACTCCGCCGACCACCGCAGTCACCGGGCAATCGAGCCTGACCGGGCCGTCCAGCACGCCGACCACCGCTGCGACCCCGGCCACCACCGGTCCGGCGGTGCTCCCAACGAGCACCGACGCCGCTCTGGACGCCTGCGACTCGATGGGCATGATGCCGTGCCAACGCCAGGTCACCCACCTGGCGGTGTCGATCGCCGGAAGCGTGGCCGCGCTGACCTACGCCAGTGATCGTGCCCTGGGCCGGATCGCGGACCGCTCTCCCGCCGCCGACGGTGTCGGACTGGGCGGCTGGTCGCTGTCGGTATTGGACACCCTGGATCCCACCACTCACATCGAGATCACCGGCGCCGGCGATCGACGTCAGGTCACCGGCGTGTCGTTGCCGGACGGATCAACCGCCGTCGCCGACCCGACCGGCACCAGGGTCTCGGTATTCGACTCCGCCGGGCGGCAGACCTCCTTGCTGGATGGCGTCACCGGCGCCACGTTGGCGAGCTTCGCCTGGGGCGCGCACGGGCTGGACAGCGTATCCGACAGCAGTGGCGTGGCACTGAGAATCACCCGCGCGTCAGACGGCACACCGACCCGGCTGACCGTCCCAGACGGCGCCAACACCACGTTGAGCCTGAAGGACGGGCACCTTGCCGGCGTCGGCTACCCGGACGGCACGCTGGCCGTGATCCACAGCGGCCCAGACGGTCTGGTCCAGGACTATCAGGATGCCTCGGGCGTGACGACGCAGTTCCGCTACGACGACCAGGGTCGGTTAACCTCCCAGACCAGCGGCGGAGGCGCGATGACGAGCTACAGCCGCGCCGTCACCGACGGGCGCCTCGTCGTCACCACGTCCCTTCCGTCGGGGGCGCAACTGGCCGACACAGTGGCCCACGCCGGCACAGGACTCACCCGCACGCACACCGACGCCGACGGCGCCACCACCAGCCAGGCCGAGAGCGGCGACCAGCGCACCGTGACCACCGCCGATGGACGCACACTGCAGGCCACCCTCGCGCCGGACCCCCGGTGGGGGGCGGATGCGCCGGTGCTCACCCACTTCGCCGAGCGGTCAACCGCATCTGGCGAAGCGGGTCTGACCCAGACCGAGACCCTCACTGCAACAGGTGGTTCCGGAGCTACTCCGGCGACGCTGGATCGCACCGTGACGGTCGCCGACGCTACCTGGCACGTCCACTACGACCCCGCTACTCGCACCGCCGGCGTCACCGACCCGGCCGGGATCGCCACCACGACCACTACTGACGCCGCTGGTCGGGTGACCGCCAGGTCGGGCGGCGGCCGGGTCGGCAGCACCTACAGCTACGGCGCCGACGGCCGCATCGCGTCCATCACCGTTGGCACCGGCCCAGACGCCCGCAGCTGGCGCTTCACCTACGGCACCTACACGGTCACCACCATCGACCCGGCCGGCGGGAAACAGGTCCGCACCGTGGACGCAGCGGGTCGGACCGTGGCTATCGCCGGACCCGGGACCCAGACGCTGACACTGACCCGGGACGGCGCCGGCCGGATCACCGGATTCGCCACCGGGACCGGCGGTGCGTACCTGCTGACTCTCCGCGCCGACGGATCCCCGTCAGCGATAAACGCGCCCGCCGGGCAGGGCGGCCCGCAGTTCACCGGACTCGCCTACGACGCAGCAGGCCGGCCGATCGGCGCCGCCACCGCGGACACCACGCTGAGCGTGGATCGCAATGCGGCCGGCGCGCCGATCGCGGTGGACGCCGGGGCCGGCGCCTACACCGCCGCCTACGACGCGACGGGACGGTTGACCACCTGGACCGGCCCCGGGATCAGCACCGTCGAGACCTACACCGGCTCGAAGCTCACCACTGAGGCCATGTCCGGCGCGGTGTCCGGCACCATCTCCCGCACGGTCGATGCCTTGGGCCGCACCAGTTCGGAGTCCGTAGACGGCTCAGCCACGGTTGGCTACAGCTACGACCCCGCAGGGCGTCTGACCGCCGCCGGCGACTTGGCCATCACTCTGGACCGGGCCACCGGACGCGTCGTCTCCCAACGACTCGGATCGATCACTGAGACGTTCACCCACAACCAGTTCGGCGAGACCACCCGGGAAACCGTGGCCCGCACCGGTGGTCTGGTGATCGCCGACATCAGCTACCAGCGGGACAACCTCGGCCGGGCGACGACAGTGGTGACCACCATCGGCGGCGCCGTCTCGACCGCCGAATACGGCTATGACGCGGCAGGGCGGCTCGCCTCCGAAAGCATCGAAGGCAAGAGCACCAGCTATGCCTATGACGCCGGCGGCAACCTGGTCTCGATCACCGACACCGCCGGCGCGCCGACCGCGCTGACCTACGACGGCCGAAACGCGCTGATCAGCGCGGGCGACACCCAGTACACCTACGATGGGGCCGGTCGGCTCAAAACCGCCGTCAACCCGTCCGGTACCACCGACTACGACTACGACGCCCTCGGTGGCCTACTTTCGGTGAAAGCCGTTGGTAAACCTGCGATCTCCTACACCGTCGATGGCTTCGGCCGGCGAGTGGTGACCACGGTCGGCGGCACGGTGACGCAAGGAGTCATTTACCGCGACCCGCTGCGGCCGGCCGCCATCACCGACGCCTCCGGAAAGGTGACCCAACGGTTCGTCTACACCGGCACGTCATCCCTGCCTGCCTACGCAGTGATCGGCGGAACCGAGTACGCGGAGATCCCGGACGTCGCAGGCGGTCCGGGGCTGGTGATCGATGCCACCACCGGTGCCATCGCCGACCACACCGTTCGCACCGCGATGGGCGTCACTCTGTCGCAGACCCATCCCGGATTCCAGGCGATCGGCTACGCCGGCGGGCTGGCCGATCCCGTCACCGGTTTGGTCCGCTTCGGTGCCAGGGATTACGACCCCGCGACGGGCCGGTGGACCGCACCGGACCCGCTCGGCGTCGGCGGCGGTTCGGCGAACCTGTACTCCTATGTCGGCGGGGACCCGGTCAACCGGGCCGATCCGTCCGGACTCTTCTGCGACTACACCAGCATCGGGATCACCGTCGGCGGCGGCATCGGCGGCGCATACGGAAGCACCACCATCGGAATCGCCACGGCCGGTGGTCAACTCGGCGTGTTCAACAACAACAGCGCGGGCGTCGGGGTCGGCGGCGGCGCCGGGGTGACCCTGAACTGCATGGACAACAACGACAACAATAACAGCCCAGACCTGAACGACTTCTCTGGCGCCGGCAGCAGTGTCGAGGGGTCGTTCGGCGGGATCACCGGCGGTGCGGACACTGGCTTCGGCGCCGATGGCAAACCCTCCAGCCACGGCGGACATGTGGGACTTGGCAGCGACGGCGTGGGCGCGGACGCCACCGGGGGCAACACTGAGATGCACTGCCTGTTCGGCTGCGGCCCGAGCGGATCCCCCGGTGGTGGGTCGGGCGGAATGGTATGTGGCAACCTCGGCTGCGTCCCTACCGGGCCGGATGACAACAAGGGCGATCCCTGCGCAGGAGGAGCCTGCGATCCGCCGGACAACCCGTCCGGAACCGGGGGCGGACGCAGTACCGGCGACCCTCACCTGTTCACCATGGACCACACCCGGTACGACATGCAGGGGGTCGGCGAGTTCACCGCCCTGGCCAGCGACTCCGGCGACCTGGTGGTCCAGGTTCGCCAGCAGCCGGCCGCGAACAGCACCACTGTGGCCACCACCAGCGCGGTCGCCATGTCGCTGGGCGGCGACCGCCTGATGATCGACCAGACCCCGGGACATGTCGGCCCGCTCCGGTTGACGAGCCCCATCGGGCTGCCGGGCGCCGGTGTCGCCACCCTGCCGCACGGGGCCCGGATGCGGATGACGGCATCATCCTTGGTGGTGACCACCCCCGACGGCGGCACCATCACGGTCAAGGCCAACCCGCTGGGCCTGGATCTGACCATCGCGCTGCCCGATACCCGCAAGGGCCATGTTCACGGGCTGCTCGGCCCCTTCACCGGCGACTCGGCCACGGTTCAGACCGCGGATGGCGCCACCCTGACCACCGAACAACTGAAGGACTACACAACGCTTTATCGCGCCTACGCCGACTCCTGGCGGATCACCCAGCAGTCCTCCCTGTTCAGCTACTCCGTCGGCAAGACCACCGACTCGTACACCGACAAGAGTTTCCCGGACCAGAACGCCGCGCCTATCCCGGCGCCGGTACGAGCTGCCGCGGAGGCGATCTGCCGGCAACACGGCGTTCCCGACGCCGACCTCGACGCCTGCGTCCTGGACGTCGCCACCACCGGGGATGCCGGATTCGCCGACACCATGGCCTCCGCACTCGGCATCGTCCAGGGCGCGCCGGTGTCCAATTCCCAGGTGGCCGGCCAGATCACCCCGGGGCAGACCGTCAGCGGCACGCTCTCTGCCGACAGCACCAAGTCCTACCGGTTCAGCGTGCCGGCCGGCCTGGTCGGTTACTTCGCCGGCGACACCACCACCGCCTGCGGCTCACACGACCTGATCTGGTCCATCGACAAGGCCGACGGCACCTCGTTCACCGGCGCCAGCGACGCCTGCAACGACATCGGCCGGGTGCGGTTCGACGAGGCCGGGGACTACCAGCTGAAAGTCGTCGCCGGCGGTGGCGCATCAGGACCGTACGCGCTGACCTGGCTGGCGTCCCGACCGGATCGGGCGAGCACACTCGCGGCGGGACAGACGGTCTCGGGTGCCATCGAGTTGCCCGGCGCCGAAGACGACTACCAGATTCGGGCCACTGCCGGAGATGTCGGGTACTTCGCGGCCGCCAGCTCCTGCACCGGGCCCGCGTCGAACTGGTGGATCGACAGCTACCACGACGATCAGTGGCAGCCCTACATCGGCGCGTCGGTGATCTGCAACGACCTCGGCCGAGTGCTATTCACCGCCACCGGTCAGTACCGGCTGGTGGTGCGCGGCAATGACGCCGCCACCGGTTCGTACACCGTGAGCTGGAAGGCTTCGCGCGCCGACCACGTCATGCCACTATCGGCCGGTCAGACTGTCAGCGGCACCATCGACGCTCCCGGAGCGCAGGACGTGTACACGATGGACGTGCCGGCCGGCACGATCGCCTATCTGCAGGCCGATACCGGCTGCACCGCAAAGAACCTGTACTGGACGGTCCAGACCCCCGAAGGCGTCGGCATGGTCGGCGCCTCCGGAGTCTGCACCGACCTGGGCCGGATCCAATTCGTGACGGCCGGTGCCTACCGGCTGGTTGTGTACAGCTTCGGACCGGACACCGGACCCTACAAGATCACCTGGGTGACGTCACGGCCAGATCGGGTGCGCCCGTTGCCGGCCGGCAGTGCCTCCGGCACCGTCGAGAAGCCCGGCGCACACGACATCTACTCCTTCACTGCCTCGGCAACAATCACGCTCCGCGCCGCACCGGGCTGCACGCCGCCCGCCGGGACGGCCCCCGGGCTGGTCTGGTGGATCCAGCATGACGGCGCCTCCATCACCGGAACGGTGCCGATCTGCACCGACCTGGGCACGGTGACGCTGCCCGCCACGGGTGACTACCAACTCGTGATAGCCGGCGATCAGGCCGCCACCGGCGACTACTCCTTCATCCGGGTGGCGTGACGCCCG
>CAJDUM010000034.1_pt1 | contig 36057 bp, 31 predicted proteins | sample 7390781 | NCBI WGS metagenome assembly CAJDUM01 (sample SAMEA7055661, study PRJEB34461) | soil metagenome | biome: terrestrial ecosystem; feature: Peninsula; material: soil | place: Antarctica | collected 2016 | reverse complement strand
CGGTCAGCGATGTTGGCGACGGCATCGTGACCGCCACCGTACGCACACCGCACGGCGCGGTGCTCGGGCTGATCTTCAACTCGCACTTTCAGCTTTCATGATCACCCCACTGGCGCAGGCCCACAACTGCGGAGCGTCCTCCGGCAAGCTGTTCGGCGGGCATCGGTCTCATAGCCCGTCGATCCGGCGACGGTAGGGGCTGCTCAGAGGCGCGCCAGTAACGTCTCCCGGGTGGACGATCAGAATTTCCTGGCCTCCGAGCGTGACGGCTTGGTGAGATTCCAGGACGCTCAGCGTGAAGGATTGATCAGGAAGGTCGACGGTGTCAATGACGCGCAGGCACGGATGGCGCCGACGACGAGCAGGTTGTCGCTTCTGGGGCTTGTCACGCACGCTGCCACATGGGAACGGCGCTGGTTCGGGGTGGTGATGGCGGCGCGCGAGGCACCCGACAAGTGGCCCGAGGCTAGTCCCGAACCAATGGATGCCGCCCTGTTCGTCGACGAGACCGACACTGTGAATCGTTGGATCGCGACCTGTCGAGAGATGACCATGAAGTCCCGCGCGATCGTGGCGGCCATGGATCTTGATAGCCCCTGGGTCCACACCGCTTACGGCTTCAAGCGAACGAGCGTCTTGTCGGCGAGCGCATTTAGGGCATGTGCTCGTTCTGCTGGCCAGCCGAAATGGGCAGCGATTCGCTCCATTGGCATGATCATCGACCCGAGCGTCCCATTGACCGCAGCGAATATTGTCCGAGGATCGGGCCCGGCGTCGTAGATCGGTGAGCGATCGCCCAGCATGCTCGCGGTCTGTGTGAGCAGGCGCCACAGTCCGGCGAGCTCTGCATGCGCTTACCCGGAGTAGATGCCGTATGCGCCCTTATAGCCGACATCGTCGAGGAATTTCTCAACTCGAGCCCTGTACCCGGGGAGCTTCTCTCGCTCCAATTCCTTCCAGTTTTTCCCGAATTGCGATAGCCCACGGTCTGCGCCATAAGACTCGCCGCCGACGATTGTCTCTTTGCCGGCGTCGGCGACGCTTCCTCCCCCGGCCTCGATACTCCGCTTGAGTTCCCATGCGTAATAGCGACGAAGCAGCTGCATCCGGCACACCCGTTGCCGTGCGGTGAGGTTGTCCTGCATTAGGTATCACGTGATCGACGCTGCTTCCAGCGAGGTCCTAGTGAGTACCTCGATACCGGGGGCCGGTCGTTCGGCGCGAACGAGCGACTCGCCGCGTCGCCCCATCTCGACCGTGTACTTGATCTCCATTTGTGCGTACTGAAAGACGGTGCGGATCGGCCGGTCACCCCACCGTGTGCACTACCCAATGCGCCCGAGCCACGCGGCCCGCACCTCCGACCCCGACGAGGTGAGCACGGCCGTGTAACCGGCTGGAGCGACTACCACAGCCCACCGGGCCGTTGCGATCTCATCAGCCAAGCCCGCGATGCTGCCTACCGTACGATGCCGCTACCCCGGCACACCGGGCAAAGTTCGTTGCCGGACTGTGCGTGGTGGGCATTTTCGTCCTCGGCAGTCTCCTGCGGGCCCGGGTCAGGTGTCATGCGGGTGGTTGGTGGGGTGATCCTGCTCGGGCTCGGCTTCCTCGCCATCTTCTCGGTCGGATTGCCTCTACTTGTCGGCCGGATCTTGATGCTGATCGTGGTAGCCATGCGATCACGAGCCGAGTGAAGGCGGCGTTGTGCCAAGGTGGATTCCCCCTGAGTCTGAGACCCAGGGGGAACCCGCCTTGTGTCGTGGTCTGCAGGTGAGGCAGTCAGTACCGGTTCACGCCGGTCATGGCCGCTTCACCGTGATGGTTGTTCCCTTGCTGTCACCGTCGGGGTCGCTGTTGGCGCTCGCCTTGTACGTGGACGAGGCCTTCACGACACCGGTCACCTTGAACACTGTTGATTTGGTGAACATGTTGAAGGAGAAGTTCCCCACCGTGCACTTGCCATTTGCGGCAGTGACGCAGGTCAGCGTCCCGCTGTGGTTACTAAATGTTCCACTCACGGTTGCGCCGGCGACGGCTGCCCCAGTCGAATCCAACACTGTGGCGGTCACCTTCGGCTGCCAACTCCACCACGACGAGGCCGTGGCGGCATTGTCCAGATCACCGATGTGATTCGACATTGGTGCCGGTGTTGAGGTCGTCGTCGGCGGAGCCGGTGTGGAGGTCGTCGTCGTCGGAGCCGGAGTAGACGTCGTCGGAGTGGTCAGGTTCGGATCGTAGACCGTGACGGACACGTGTTGCCCGTCCCAGGCCATCCCTTCCTCCGTGACGGAATTTATAGTGAACTCGTCGTTAGCGGTCGAATCCCCGATCGCCACGCCGCCGCCGATGGTGCAGGTGCCGTCCGCAACGGTGACGCAAGTGTCTCTAATGCCGGCGGCGAGGAACGATCCGTCCACGGTTGCGCCGGCGACGAGGGTTCCTGCCTGGTCCTTGACCGTGACGGTCGCTTTCGGTATCCAAAGCGGCGAGTAACCCGGCAAGATGTCGGAAACGCTAGCGTCGAGGATGCTGGTGATCCCCACGACGGGGAGCGCGAGCGGGGGCGGACACGCAACTCCCTGCTCGAAGTAGTTCGGAGCGGTCTCCGCCAAACTCACCTGGGTATCTACCGATCTGGGGCCGATCGGGTCGTGTGAGCCGGTGGCGTAGAGCATGTCCGCGGCTGCGTCATATTCGACCAGTGGGCTGGGGCCCCAATGTAGGAGTCCGGTCGCGGTGTCGTCCCAATGCGTGCAGACGAAGACGTCGCCCGGCTTCATCACCAGGTCAGCATCCCCACGGCTGCCGAACATTGAGGTGATGGTGTCCGGGTGGTAAACGTTGCCGCTGGACCCGGTACGAGGCGGTGCTGCCGTCGGCACCGGTGAAGGTTACGGAGGCAGACCCCACGGTGCTGTATTGGAACGTGCCCGAGGGCGCCGGGCACCACGCATCCGTGTAGTTAGAGAAGATCACGCACGTGGACGTGTAGGTGCCGTCGGTGTTGAGGGAAACTGCCCTGTTCCACCGTGGGAGACGGTCCAGGGTCCGTCAAGGACAGTCGCGGCCTGGGCCGGCTGCGCTGCGACCATCATCGCGGCCGCGATACCCACAGTCGAAGCGAGGGCGAACAGGCCACGCAGCCGTCTCCGTCTCTTAGGCGCCCGGCGCCGCGATGGGTCGGGTGGCGGCTCGTCACCGTCGATGTGGGCAGCCGTTCGCAGTCAGCCGTCACGGTGCCGATCGCGCGCATCCAGTGGTCGGCACCGTCAGTGGCGATTTCGTCGGAAGCGACGGTGACGGTGACGGTGACGGTGACGGTGACGGTGACGGTGACGGTCAACACATCAACACCCAAATATCAACACCCAAACCACACCGGGCCGCTCAGTAGGACTTGGGTAGCCCCAGCGAGTGCTGAGCAATGTAGTTCAGCACCATCTCCCGGCTCACCGGAGCGATCTGCAACAGCCGCACCATCCCCCACAGCGGCACCAGCCCGTACTCCACCGACAGCCCGTTGCCGCCGTGCGTCTGGATCGCGGCATCGACCGCGGCGGAAGCAGCTTCCCCGGCGGCGTACTTGGCCATGTTCGACGCCTCACCCGCGTTCTCGCCGCGGTCATGCAACCAGGCGGCCTTGGCGGTCATCAGCGCCGCCAGCTCGACCGCGATCTTCGCCCTGGCCAGCGGATGGGCGACCCCCTGGTGCGTCCCGATCGGCGCCCCCCAGACGGCCCTGGTGCCGGCGTACTCGGCAGCCCTGGCCAGCGCGTACCTGCCGATGCCGACGCACAGCGCCGCCGAGGTGATCCGCTCGGGGTTGAGCCCGTCGAACAGCAACCGCAGCCCGCCGCCCGCCGGGCCCACCCGGTCCGTCGCAGGCACCCTGACCTGGTCGAAGAAGACAGTGAACTGCCGGTCCGGGATCTGCGCCGCGACCTCCAACCGATTCCAACTCAGTCCGGGGGCATCGGTGGGCACCAGCAGCAGGCTGATCTCGGCCCGCCCGGTGGATTCATCGGTCCCGGTACGCACCACGGCCAGGATCGCGGCTGATTCGTCGACCCCGGAGATGTAGTACTTGCTGCCGCTGATCAGATAATCGTCGCCATCGCGGGTGGCTGTGGTGGTGATGGCGTGCGAATTGGACCCCGCGTCGGGCTCGGTGATGGCGAAGGCCATCTTCGTGCTGCCGTCGGCCAGCGCGGTCAGCCACCGGTACTTCTGCTCCGGCGATCCGTGCCGAGCCAGGATCTCAACGCTAATAGCTGAGGAGACCAGCAGTAGCAGCAGCGGGCACCCACCCGCGGCGGACTCCTCGGCCACGATGGCCAACTCGCTCATCCCGGCTCCGCCGCCGCCGAACTCCAGCGGCACGTTGATGCCGATGAACCCGGCCTGCCCCAGTTCCTTCCACAGCGCGGTCTGCGGCGTTGACGTGCGAGCATGCTCGGCGTACTCGGTCGCGCCGTGCGCAGCGGTGATCTCCCGCACCGCTGCGCGCAGGTCGGCGTACTCGGCGGGTTCGGTGAAATCGCTCATGGGCACAGTGTCCTCTCCGCCCTATGCTCTGCCGTACTTTCAGTCGCTCTCGTAAGTCCAAGCGCTTGCTCCGCGGTGCAGGCACGACAGCATGCCCGTCAACAGTCAAAGACAGACCAACAGATCTCGTTTCGCAACCGCTGATCCTCCATGACGAGTTCGCGAATCGCATCCGGGAGCTGTTCGCGCTGCCAACCGCACTCGAGCCTGCCTGCGCGCTCGCCCTCGCATCCGGGTGGCGCCGCACGCGCGGCCTGGATCGCGTAGGCCGCAGCGCCGAGCTCGTGCGCGGCGACATGCGCCACCACCGCCGCTTGGCCGGCAGCAAATGCGGCGTGCCGAGCGGCTCCTGTCAACTGCCGTGCCGCGGCCATCGCGTGGCCACCTGCTGCGCGAGATTCAGACATCCGAACCTCGCCGCGCGCCCATGCCCGAATGTGCTCGATCGCCTCGCGTGGCCGCGGGTCCGTGGGCTGTACCGACTCGAACAAGGGCAGAACGTGCTCGGCGCACGCTGCCGCCCACTGAGCCAACAATCGATGGTCGGAGTCCGTAAGCGTCCCCCCGCGACGAACGGTGACGAAGCGGGGGTCGCGGTCTTTGGGGAGGATCACCGCCGCATGGCGACCGAGCGCACGGGCCGAATCCAGCCGAGACCTGGCACGGCTAGGGACCGGCTGGATTCTCGGGGGCAAGGGACATCGGACCGTAGACGGCATTCTCCCCATCGAACAGGGAAACGGCGGCGACGCCATCGTCGGCCAATTCCCCGAAGTTCTCCGCCAACCATGCCTCGGCTGCCTCCTGGGAGGCGAACGACGGCGCGTGCCGGTCCAGCACGACATCGGCGGTGTCACTGAACCGCCACTGCCAGGTCGCCTGTTTCGCCGGTTCGAACCCCCTGCCTCGTTGCTCTGTCATCTCCACTCCCCTGCTCGGAATGCCGAAGCGCAGTGCACCCGGTCCTGCACGTCCACCTGCGACGGTAGCGTGATCGACGGTGAGCGCCCGAACCCGCGCACCGATAAGGGAGCATCAATGACCCAGGAATGGCCCCCGGTGCCCGCTCCGGATCCGGCAGCGGCCGCGGCATGCGCAGAGCGCCGGGCGTTGCTGCCGGCCGGTGCGCTGGGCGCTTTCGGACCCATCGCCGACCGGCTGGCGGCCGCCCGCGGGGGTCGGCACTTCCCGCTGGCCACCGTCCGCCCGGTGCTGGTCGTCTTCGCGGCGGACCACGGCGTCGCCGCTGCGCACCAGATTTCCGCCGCTCCGGTAGGGCAGACCAGGTCTCGCATCGCGGACCTGGCCGCCGGCGCCGGGCCCATCGCGTGCCTGGCCAGGGAAGCCGGCGCCGTAGTGCGGACGGTTGACGTAGCGGTGGCCGGCGACCTGTCCGGGACCGCCGTCGACTTGTCGCATCGGGTGCGCTTCGGCAGCGAGCCGATCGACACCCACGACGCGCTGACCGAACAGGAACTGGACGCCTGCCTGCAAGCCGGCCGCGAGATGGCCGATGCAGAGGTCGACGGCGGCGCCGACCTGCTGATCGGGGCAGTCTGCGGGGTCGGCGTCAGCACGCCGGCAGCCGTGCTGGTGGCCGCGGTGACCGGCATGGAGCCGGTCGACGCCACCACCCGCGGATCGGGAATCGACGACGACGCCTGGATCCAAAAGTGCGCCGCCGTCCGGGATGCGCTGCACCGGTGCTCGCCGGCCGCCCGCGATGCCGCCACCCTGCTGCGGGTGGCCGGCGGGGCGGATCTGGCCGCGCTCACCGGTTTCATTGCGCAGGCCGCGGTGCGACGCACCCCGGTGCTGATCGACGATGTGCCGACGGCGGTCTGCGCGGTGCTCGCCAACCGGTTGGCGCCCGGGGTGGCGGGCTACCTGATCGCCGCTGGACTGGGCCCCGACCGAACCCACTCCCGGCTGCTCGGTGCACTCGGCCTCGAGCCGCTGACCGACTTCAAACCCACCCTCGGATCCGGCGCCGGCGCACTGCTGATGCTGCCGCTGATCCGGGCCGTCACCCGGCTGCTCGACGAGACCGGCGAGCCTGCTGCACCGCGCACTACCTCAGCTATCGACTCCTGGGACGCGGACCTGCTGTAGCCCTGCGACACCGATCGTTAGCCCGACCCCTGCGATTCGATCAGCTTGCCGCTCGATAGGTGCAGCCGACCGGCTACAGCGCCCAGTCGACCGGCTCGCCGCCCTGCTCGATCAGCAGCGCATTGGCACGGGAGAAGGGACGAGATCCGAAGAATCCCCGGCCCGCGGACAACGGCGACGGGTGCGCTGAGGCCAAACGCGGCACCGCCCCCAGTAGGGGCGCCAGGCCCTGCGCATCCCGCCCCCACAAAATGGCGACCAACGGGCCGCCGCGGGCCGCCAGCGCCCGAATCGCGGCGTCGGTGACCTGCTCCCAGCCCTTGCCACGGTGCGAGGCCGGCGCGCCGGGGGCGACGGTGAGCACCCGGTTCAGCAGCAGCACGCCGCGTTCGGTCCAGCCGGTCAGGTCGCCGTGCGACGGCGGGGTGATCTGCAGGTCGGCTGCCATCTCCCGATAGATATTGGCCAGCGATCGGGGTAACGGTCTGACGTGCGCATCAACCGCGAAAGACAACCCGATCGGGTGCCCAGGCGTCGGGTAGGGGTCCTGGCCGACGATCAGCACCCGGACGGTGTCCAGCGGCGTTCGGAAGGCCCGCAACACGTTTTCGGCTGCGGGTAGGTAGGTGCGGCCGGCGGCGACCTCGCTGCGCAGGAAGTCGCCCATTGCCGCGATGCGGTCCGCCACCGGCTGCAACGCGGTCGCCCAGCTGGGATCGATGATCTCGGCCAGCGGACGGGGCATGACGATCACGCTACCGAACGGTGCCGCGCCGGGAGCCAAACCAGAAACCGAGCCGGCAACCAAACCGGGAACGGGCCAGGTCAGCGGAAGTGCTCGAATCCCTGCGCGCCTTCATAGACCGCGCCGTCCACGGTCACCCCACTGCCCTGGGTGACGGTACCGATCTGCTGCCAAGGCTGCGGTAGCGTCGCGCCGGCGGGGAAGGTGGCGACCAGCGCGTGGTCATCGCCGCCGGTGAGCACCCAACCGAGGGCGTCCTTCCCGAGCGCCGATGCCACCTCCACCAACCTCGGGTTGATCTGCAGGGCGCGGCTGCGCACGTCGATGTGCACGCCCGACCGCTCCGCGATGTGGCCCAGGTCGGCCAGCAGGCCATCGGACACGTCGATCATCGCGGTGGCGCCGGCCGCGGCGGCTGACACGCCGGCGGCCAGCGGCGGCTCCGGCACCCGATAGGCGCCGACCACCGCTGCCGGCGATCGGAACCCGCGGGACAGCACGGCCAGTCCGGCGGCGGCCCAGCCGAGCCGTCCGGCGAGCGCGACCACATCACCCGGCCTTGCCCCGGAGCGAAGTACCGGAGCGGCGCCGTGCAGGTCGCCGATCACCGTCACAGCGATCGTCAGCACGTCGGATCTGGTGAGGTCACCCCCAACGATCCCGGCGCCCGCCTCGACCGCGGCCGCGTTCAGCCCGGCGCCGATGCCGGTGATGGTCGCCGTCGGGGTGTCCGCCGGCGCGGCAATCGCCACCAGCATCCCTGTCGGTACGGCGCCCATGGCGGCGATGTCTGCCAACGCGGCCAGGGCCGCCCGCCGGCCGATCTGCTCGGGTCCTGCCCAGTCCAGACGAAAGTGCACGCCGTCGACGAGCATGTCGGTACTGAGCACCGCGCGGCCGTCCGGGACCGCAAGCAGCGCAGCGTCATCGCCCGGACCGATCAGCGTGCCACCCGGCAGGTTCATTGCGGCGACGACTGCATCGATCACGGCGAACTCACCATCGGCGGCAAGCGATCCCGGTACGGGTGCCGGTCGGGCGCTGCGTCCCGACTGCGGGTGGTTAGCTGTATTTCCGGTGGGAATCGGAACCTCCTGGGTCGGTTGGGTCAGGGCAACGACGCTACCCGCTCCGACCGTGGGCAGTCCGGGATCGGCACGCGCGGGCGCGGCCCGTTACGCTCGTGAAGCAGCGCCCCGGGCGCCGCTCACCGGCGGCACCGGCATCCCGGGTGGGTTGACGACGAAAGGGGCACATCGTGGTGCAGGCGTTCATCCTCATCCAGACCGAGGTCGGCCAGGCAGCTTCCGTGGCTCAGGCCATTGCAGCCATTCCCGGCGTCACCAGTGCCGAGGACGTGACCGGTCCCTACGACGTGATCGTCAGGGCAGAAGCGAACAGCGTCGACGAGCTCGGCAAGCTCGTGGTCGCCCGGGTGCAGGGTGTCGCCGGCATCACCCGCACGCTGACCTGCCCGGTCGTCCACCTCTAGGTGACTCGGCGGGCTGGTCGGGACGCCGCGGCGCTGGACCGGGTCCCCCGGTGGTGGCTGTTGCTCGCGCTGGTTGTGACGGTGGTGGCCGTCGTCGTGGTGGTGTTGCTAGCGGGCCGGGCGCGGTCGGAGTCCACGACGTCGGCAGCCACCGGCCCGTTGCCGGTTCCGGCCGTGGACCAGCCCGGCGCGACCGGCAAGTCCTGCAGCGTGCTGATGGAGGCACTGCCCAACGATCTGAACGGGCTATCCCGGCGGACCTTGGCCGATGCCCAGCAGGGCGTGGCCGCCTGGGGGAACCCCGCCGTCGTGCTGCGTTGCGGAGTGCAGACACCCGCCGAGTTGACCTGCTCCTCGGCGCTCCAACAGTTCAACGGGCCGGATCAGGCCCAGGGCGTGGCCTGGCTCCGGTTGTCCGATTCCTCGGCGACTACCTACATCGCGGTCGACCGCGCGGTGCGGATCGCGGTGACATTGCCGCCCGGCGCCGGCATCGGCGCGATCCAGCAGGTCTCCGAGATCATCGCGGCTGACCTAGCACCGCGAAGCATCTGCGCGTCAGGTGAGCTGATCCCAGCAGAGGGCGGCTGAAGGCTCTCCGTCTCGTCCGGCAACTGATCAGCACCGGCTCAGCACCTGCTCAGCGCAGTCCGGTGCCGCGGGCCAGCGCAGTCCTGATCAGCACGGTGAGCAGGTCCCGATAGGTCAGCCCGGCAGCCTGCCACATCCGCGGGTACATCGAGATGGGCGTGAAGCCCGGCATCGTGTTCACCTCGTTGACCACCACGTCGCCGGAATCCAGCACGAAGAAGTCCACTCTGGCCAGACCCTGCGCGTCCAGCGCAGCGAACGCTCTGACCGCGATCTGCTGGACCGCCTCGGTAACTTCGGCCGGCAACTGGGCGGGGATGTCGAAGGTCGCGACAGCGTCCAGATACTTGGCTTGAAAGTCGTAGAACTCCGGGCCGCCCCCGAGGTGGATCTCGGCGGGCGGGGAGGCCCGCACCTGACCGTCCGGGAACTCCAGCACCCCGCATTCGACCTCTCGTCCGCGGACCGCGGCCTCCACGAGCACCTTCGGGTCCGCCTGCCTGGCAAGGGCGATCGCAGCGTCCAGATCCGCCCAGTCGTCCACCCTGCTCACCCCGAGCGAGGAGCCGGCCCGCGCCGGTTTGACGAACACCGGCAACCCCAGCCGGTCCCGCTCGTGCGCCGGCAACGTCGCCGCCCCCGGCCGCAGAACGGCATATGACGCTACCGGGATGCCCTCGGCGGCCAGCAGCTTCTTGGTGAATTCCTTGTCCATGCCGGCGGCCGACGCCAGCACCCCTGGCCCCACGTACGGCACGTCAGCAAGCTCCAACAGCCCTTGGATGGTGCCGTCCTCCCCGAATGGGCCGTGCAGCACGGGGAACACCACGTCGACGTCCAGCGCCTGTGCCGCCGACGACTCCGTGTCTGCCGTAAAGCTTTCGATCGCGCCCCCGGTCGAGCCTTCGACCAAAGCCAGGGTGGCTCCGTTCGGGTCGGCCGGCAGCACCACCGCCAGCCCTGTCGACACTTCGGGCAGTGTCCTGCCACGGATGGCCAGGCTGGTCGCCGGGTCGACCTGAAGCCACGCACCGGACCTGGTGATGCCGATCGCCGTGACGTCGAACAGGTCCGGATCAAGATGGGCCAGCACACTTCCCGCGGACACGCAGGACACTGCGTGCTCGCCGCTTCGTCCGCCGAATACGACCGCAACGCGTACCCGACGTTGCGCGCTCACGCGCCGTCCTCGGTCGTGCGGGCTGTCGGATGGACTGTCGAGCGCAGGCCGCCGGCTGCGGTGGTTCCGGCGAGCGGTCCCGCGGTGCCTGTCATCGTCATGGGGCAACCCTACGGGCGGTGAGTTATTCCGGGCCGTTCGGCCGATCCATCAGCATCCGGATCAGACCGACTGGCGGCAAGTGCCGGTAACAGACCTGGTAAACAGCCTCGGTGATCGGCATATCGACGCCGTGACGGCGACCGAGGTCCCGCATCGACCGGCAGCTGACCACCCCTTCGGCGATCTGCGAACTCCCCGTCCGCAGCGCCGCCTCCAAGCCCACGCCAGAAGCCAGCCGGATGCCCAGCGACCGGTTGCGGGACAACGGGGACGAGCAGGTCGCGACCAGGTCGCCCAGGCCGGCCAGCCCGGCGAAGGTGGCCGGGCTGGCGCCCAGTTCCCCGCCGAGCCTGGTCATCTCGTTCAGCCCCCTGGTGATCAGCGAGGCGCCGGTGTTCACGCCCAGAGACAGCCCTTCGGCCACCCCACAGGCCAGCGCGATGACGTTCTTGGCGGTCCCGGCGATCTCGGCGCCGATCACGTCCGTGATGGTGTATGGCCGGAAGTAGCTGCTGGCGGATGCTTGCTGGACGGCGGCGGCGGCTTCGTGCTCCACGCAGGCCAGCACCGTGGCGGTGGGCCGACCTGCCGCGATCTCCGGGGCCAGGTTCGGTCCGGTCAGCACCACGATGCGCCCCGGCTCGACCCTGCCGACCTGCTCGATGAGCTGACTCATCCGCAGCCCGGTACCCACCTCGACACCCTTGGCCAGCGAGATCACCGGGATGTCGGCGGACAGGCAGTCCCGAAATACCGTCAGGTTCTCCCGCAGCGATTGGCTCGGCACCGCGATCGCCACCGCGTCGGCGCCGTAGACCGCACGGTCCAGGTCCGAGGTGGCCACCAGCCGCTCGGGTAGCACTACATCGGGCAAGTACTCCCCGTTCACTCGCCGGGCGGTGATCGCGGCCGCCACCGACTCCCTCCGCGCCCACAGCACGACGTCCCGGCCTGCGTCGGCCAGGACCTTGGCGAAGGTGGTACCCCAGGACCCGGCACCCAGCACGGCGACGCGCTGGATGGCGGCTGTCAACTCGGCGGCCCGCCGTCCCGGCCAGCACCGTCGGCTGGGTCACTCACAGCGTCGCCCACAGCGTCACCCGCGTCTTCAACTGCATCACTCGGTCCGTCAGCCACTGAGCCAGCCACTGAACCAGACACCGAGCCACCCACTGGGCCTGCCACTGCGGCATCGCCACTGGCCCGCTGCTGGCGCTCCGCCTTCTTGGGGTCGAAGAACGAATCGGGAGCTGGTTCGCCGCGGACCTCGGCCAGCATGTCCCGAATGGTCCCCATGATCAGATACGAAACATCCCTGATGGCCCGTGCATCGACCGGCTTGCCACGGTACGGCGACAGATCGATGGGGTCCCCGGCAATCACCTGCACCCTCTTGCGCGGCCAAGGGTGGAACTTGCGTCCTGACGTGTAGGAGTCGTAGATCTCCTGGGTTCCCCAGTGCACCACCGGGATCACCGGGAAGTCGCCGGACAGCGCCAGCGCCGCGACACCAGGTCGCGGCCGCATCGGCCAGCGATCCGGGTCTTTGGTCACCGTCCCCTCGGGGTAGATCACCACTACCTTGCCGTCCCGCAGCGCTTGGATGGCAGGTTCCAGCGCGGCCTGACCGGCGCCGCCGCCCCGCTCGACGGGGATCTGGTCGCTGCCCGCCACTATCCGGCCGAGGATCGGGATCTTCCACAGTGACGCTTTGGCCAACACGTGCGGCACCCGCCCGGCGGATCGCACGTAGATCACGTCGAACACCGGGTCGAGGTGCGAGATGTGGTTGGCCACCAGCAACGCAGCGCCCGTGCCGGCGAACCGCTCGGCGCCGAAGTACCGGCGTCTGGACAACATCCTGGTCAGCGGGGTCAGCAAGATTGCGCACAGACGCTGCCACCCGTTGAGCTTCTCGTACACCACCCGAGGCACGCCGACTCCTGTCCTGCGCTCCGTCGGCGACGGCCTTGGCGGGCCACCGAAACGGGCGCGTTCACCGATCGCACCGACTACCGGTGCTGTCGTTCACCCTAGGGCCAACCCCCGTCGCCCGGGCGGTGACGGACCCGGGCTGGCTCGAGCAGCCCAACGCGGGTGACAATGTCGGCGTGACGACCACCGACCCCGCAATTGGAACCACCACGCCGCAGCGCCAACTCGGCGGTACGACCGCGCCGGCGGGTGCCGAGCGCGGCGTGGTCGAGCCGTTCCATGCCGAGATGGACGGGTACCGCGACACCGATGGCACTGACGGCGCCGACGCTGCCGGCGGCTCCGCCCCCGACGACGGGGATGAGCTGCCGGCCGACAGGTTCTCCAACAGAGAACTGAGCTGGCTGGACTTCAACGCCAGGGTGCTCGAACTAGCCGAGGGCGCCGAGGCGCCACTGCTGGAACGGGTGAAGTTCCTGGCGATCTTCGCGTCCAACCTCGATGAGTTCTACATGGTCAGGGTGGCCGGATTGAAGCGGCGCAGCGAAATGGGCCTGGCCATTACCAGCGCCGACGGGCTCACCGTTTCAGAGCAACTGGCGCTGATCTCGGCCCGCACCCAGGAACTGGTCGAGCGACAGGGCAGATGCTTTACCTACGACGTGCTGCCCGCTCTGGAGGACGCCGGCATCAGGGTGATGCGCTGGGACTCGATCGCCGAGGCGGATCGGGAACTACTCGCCGACTACTTCACCGAGCAAATCTTCCCGGTGCTGACGCCGCTCGCCGTCGACCCTGCCCACCCGTTCCCCTACATCTCCGGGCTGAGCCTGAACTTGGCGATCATCGTCCGCGACCCTGAGACAGGAGCAGAGCGCTTCGCCAGGGTCAAGGTTCCGAACAATGTGGACCGGTTCGTCCGAGTGCGCCGTGGCAGCGAGGACTACCTGCCGCTGGAGGATCTGATCGCAGCCCACCTGGCGGAGTTGTTCCCCGGCATGCAAGTGGTCGAGCACCAAGTGTTCCGGGTCACCCGCAACGCCGACGTCGAGGTCGAGGAGGACCGGGACGAGGACCTGCTGCAGGCCCTGGAGCGGGAGCTGGCACAGCGCAGATTCGGTCCGCCGGTCCGGCTCGAGGTCACCGACACCACCAGCGAGCGGATCCTGGACCTGCTGCTGGGCGAGTTGGACGTCGACCCGTCCGATGCCGTCGAGGTGCCGGGACTGCTGGACCTGTCGAGCCTGTGGCAGCTGTATCGGCTGGACCGCCCCGCGCTCAAGGACGCCCCCTTCGTCCCAGCCACCCACCCCGCCTTCGCCGAGGGCGAGATCCCCAAGAGCGTGTTCGCCACCCTGCGGGACGGCGACGTGCTGCTGCACCACCCCTACGAATCGTTCGCCACCACCGTGCAGCGGTTCATCGAGCAAGCCGCCGCCGACACGCACGTGCTGGCCATCAAGCAGACGCTGTACCGCACCTCCGGTGACTCACCGATCGTGGATGCATTGATCTCCGCCGCGGCAGCAGGTAAGCAAGTGGTGGCGCTGGTCGAGATCAAGGCGCGTTTCGACGAGCAGGCCAACATCTCCTGGGCGAAAGCGTTGGAGCGGGCCGGGGTTCACGTGGTTTACGGGCTGGTCGGGTTGAAGACCCACTGTAAAGTCGCCCTGGTGGTGCGCCAGGAGGGCCCGAATATCCGGCGCTACTGCCACGTCGGCACCGGGAACTACAATCCCAAGACGGCAAGGACATACGAGGATCTCGGGTTGTTGACGGCCGATCCGGCCATCGGCGCCGACCTGACCGATCTGTTCAACGTGCTCACCGGGTACAGCCGGCAGACGGAATACCGAAACTTGCTGGTGGCTCCGCATTCGGTGCGCAGCGGCATCATCGAGCGCATCGACCGCGAGATCGAATTCCAGCGGGCCGGTCGGGCCGGTCTGGTGCGGCTGAAGATGAACTCGATCGTGGACGAGCAAGTGATCGACGCGCTGTACCGCGCGTCCCGCGCCGGGGTCACGGTAGACCTCACGGTCCGCGGCATCTGCGCACTACGGGCGGGGGTGCCCGGGCTGAGCGAGAACATCACCGTCCGCTCCGTGGTCGGCCGGTTCCTGGAGCACTCCAGGGTGTTCCACTTCGGCGGCGGCGATCCGCAAGTCGGCGATCCGCAAGGCGGGGAGTACTGGATCGGGAGCGCCGACATGATGCACCGGAACCTGGACCGCCGCGTCGAGGCGCTGGTCAGGGTCACCGATCGCGCCGCAACCGACCGGCTGGCGGCCCTGATGTCCATGCTGGCAAACCCCGAGATCCGTTGCTGGCTTCTGGGTCCGGACGGCTGGTATCGCTCGCCTGCCGGACGCCCTGGGCGCGATGTGCAGGACGATCTACTGCGAAGGACCGTGGGTGCGGAGTGAGCCGGCGACCGCGGTGCACGCCGCGGGAGCCGTGCTGTGGCGCCCTTCCGTCAAGCATCACATCAAGGTTGCGCTGATCCACCGTCCGCGCTACGACGATTGGTCGCTGCCCAAAGGAAAGGCGATCACACAGGAGAGCCTGCCGATGACGGCGGCCAGAGAAGTGCGGGAGGAAACCGGTTTCACCGTTACGCTCGGACGTCGGCTGACCAGTGTGTGCTATCAGGTTCCGGCCGGTCTGAAGCGGGTGCAGTACTTCGTTGCCCGGCCCCTGTCCGGCGAGTTCGTCGCATCCCGAGAGGTGGACCGCCTGCGTTGGCTGACCGTGCACGACGCCCGGCGCCTACTGGTGCACAAGTTCGATCGCGCTGTGCTTGACGCGTTCGCATTGCAGCGGCCCGACCCTTCCGGAGTGTTGCTCGTGCGACACGCCCATGCAGGGCAGCGGGAGTCGTTCGCCGGCAACGATGACGACAGGCCGCTGGACAGCAAGGGCCAGCGCCAAGCGCTCGCGCTGGCAGCCGAGTTGCCGGTTTTCGTCCCGTCGGCGGTGCACTCCGCACCCGGCCTTCGGTGCCGGCAGTCGGTTCAGCCACTGGCGGATGCACTCGGCTTCACCATCGTCGACCAGCCGCTGCTGGCCGAAGACGCCTACCGGGACAACCCCGCCGGCGCCCGCCGGCTGGTGACCGACCTGGCGCTCGTGCCGGAAGGCCCGATCGTCGCCTGCTCCCAGGGCGGCGTGATCCCTGGCGTGGTGAAGTCCTTGGCCGCTCTCGCCGATATTGCCCTGCGCGACGCCAGCACCCCCAAGGGCGCCTACTGGCACCTGTTCTTCGACGGCAAACAACTGCTGCAGGCTGATCGCTATGCCGCTCCAGGGATCTGACGCCGCCGAGGCTTCCTCCCGCGTCGAATTTCGCGGACCGGAGGGTCGCGCCCCATGACAGTGACCCCAACGACAGAGCCCACCAACGACAGGGCCCACCAACGACAGGGCCCACCAACGACAGGGCCCACCAACGACAGGGCCTACCAACGAGAGAGCCCACCGACGACAGTGACCCCCACCCGAGAGGGTGGGGGCCACTGCAACCCGTATATCCGGCAGGTTCTTCCCGCCGTTCCTACACCTAGCTGACGACGCCCCGCATCACTTCTTGGCGGCCGGCGCGCGCCTGGTGGCCACCTTCGGAGCCGCCTTCGGAGCCGCCTTGGCCTTCGGAGCCGCCTTCGGCGCAGCCTTCGGTGCGGCCTTCGGCGCCACCTTCGGCGCCGCTTTGGCCTTCGGAGCCGCCTTCGGCGCAGCCTTCGGAGCCACCTTCGGGGCGGCCTTCGGTGCCGCCTTGGCCTTCGGAGCCGCCTTCGGAGCCACCTTCGGGGCGGCCTTCGGCGCCGCCTTGGGCGCGGCCTTCGGCGCCGCCTTGGCCTTCGGCGCAGCCTTCGGTGCAGCCTTCGGAGCCGCCTTCGGGCCCGACTTGGCTGCCGCCGCTGCCGCACGAGCGCTCACCGGAGCACCACTCGCCTTGGGCAGCTTCACCTCTCCAGAGGTGATGTCCTTGAAGTACTTGCCGGGCCGGAACGCCGGCACCGTGGTCTTCTTGACCTTCACCGCCTGGCCGGTCCGCGGGTTACGGGCCGTCCGGGCCGCCCTGGCGCGCTTTTCGAAGACGCCGAACCCGGAGATCGACACGCTCTCCCCCCGCTGAACCTCACGCTGAACCAGGTCGATGAAGCCCTCGACTGCGGCCTGCGCCTGCTTCTTGTCCCCATCCAACCGCTCAGCGAGCTTGGTGATGAGATCGGTCTTGTTCACTGTCCCTCCCAGGACTTTCCGGCACGGGGTATCCGCGGCCGACTGCAGGCACACGGTAGGCGCATGAAGCCGCATTTCCAACTCGCCGCGCCCGCAAATCCCTACCGGTAAACAGCTCTCACCCAGGCTCCGACCAGGTCCGGCGCCACCGCAATCGCGGTGCAGGAGCCGCTCCGGTAGCTCGCGGGCGAGCGAGATCCTTTGGGCCACAGCGCAGTTGCTCAGTATGGATCACCTTGGAGGAGGCCAGATCAGCCCTATCAGGAAGGCGTGGTCGTCGGCGCGAAAGCCGGCCGGGTCCGCTCGAAATCTGTGACGAGATCGGTGTGGCGCAGGGTCAATCCGATGTCGTCGTAACCCTCCAGCAGCCGCCACTTGGTGTACTGGTCGATCTCGAAGCCGAGTTCCAGTGAGCCGGCGGTGATCCGCTGCGTCCGAAGGTCAACGCTCACCTCGGTGCCCGGGTGGTTCTCCAGCACCTTGAACAGCAACTCGACGTCGTCGTGTGTCACCTGCGCGGCGAGCAATCCGCCCTTGCCGGCGTTGCCGCGGAAGATGTCGCCGAACCGCGGCGAGATCACTACCCGGATTCCGTAGTCCATCAACGCCCAGACAGCGTGCTCTCGCGAGGATCCGGTGCCGAAGTCCTGGCCGGCGACCAGCACCGTGCCGGCGCTGAAGACCGGGTGATTCAGCACGAAGGTCGGGTCAGCTCGCCAGGCGGCGAAGAGGCCGTCCTCGAATCCGGTCCTGGTGATTCGCTTGAGGTACACGGCCGGGATGATCTGGTCGGTGTCGACATTGCCGCGGCGCAGGGGGATTCCGATCCCCGTGTGGGTACTGAAGGCGTCCATCGTTGTCCTGTTCGGTAGCAGGGTATCGAGATCAGTTGGCGCTGGCGCCGACGGGCACCAGATCGGCCGGGGAGGACAGGGTGCCGCGCACCGCGGTGGCCGCCGCAACCATCGGCGAGACCAGGTGCGTGCGTCCGCCCTTGCCCTGCCGTCCTTCGAAGTTCCGGTTCGACGTCGATGCGCATCGCTCCCCGGGTGCCAACTGGTCCGGGTTCATGCCCAGGCACATCGAGCAGCCTGCGCTGCGCCATTCGGCTCCGGCTGCGGTGAAGACCACGTCGAGCCCCTCGGCCTCCGCCTGAGCCTTGACACGCATGGAGCCGGGCACCACCAGCATCCGCAGCCGCGGATCGATGTGCCGGCCGCGAAGCACCGCGGCCGCCGCGCGCAAGTCTTCGATGCGACTGTTCGTGCAGGAGCCGAGGAAGACGGTGTCGACCCGGATGTCGCGCAGCGGCGTACCCGGAACCAGATCCATGTACTCCAGCGCACGCTCGGCGGCTGCCCGCTCACCCTCGTCGGTGAACGACTGCGGGTCCGGGACCGAGCCGGACAGCGGCAGGCCCTGGCCCGGGTTGGTCCCCCATGTCACCTGTTGCGACAGTTCGTCGGCATCCAGTTCGATCTCAGCGTCGAAGACCGCGTCGGCATCGGTAGCCAGCGAAGCCCAGTAGTCGACCGCAAGATCCCAGTCCGCACCCTTCGGAGCGCGCTGCCGTCCGGCGATGTAGTCGTACGTCGTCTGGTCCGGCGCGATCATACCGGCCCGCGCACCGGCCTCGATGGACATGTTGCACACGGTCATCCGGGCCTCCATCGACAGCGCCCTGATGGCCTCGCCGCGGTACTCGATCACATAGCCCTGGCCACCGCCGGTGCCGAGCTTGGCGATCACCGCGAGCACGAGGTCCTTGGCGCTGACCCCCGCCTGCAACTCACCGTTGACCGTCACCGCCATCGTCCGGAATGGCCGCAGCGACAGGCACTGGGTGGCCAGCACGTGTTCCACTTCGCTGGTCCCGATCCCGAACGCCAGCGCACCGAACGCACCGTGGGTGGAGGTGTGCGAGTCGCCGCAGACGATCGTCATGCCGGGCTGGCTGAGCCCCATTTGTGGCCCAACCACATGCACGATGCCCTGCTCGGCGTCTCCCATGGGATACAGCGGAATGCCGAACTCCGCGCAGTTGGCCCGCAGGGTCTGCACCTGCAACCGGGACACCTCGTCCGCGATCGGCTGGTCGATGTTGGTAGTCGGGACGTTGTGGTCTTCGGTGGCGACAGTCAGATCCGGCCGGCGAACGGTTCGTCCTGCTTGCCGCAGGCCGTCGAAGGCCTGCGGGCTGGTCACCTCGTGTACTAGGTGGAGGTCGATATACAGCAGGTCAGGTTCGCCCTCTGCGCGGTGAACGACGTGCGCGTCCCAGACCTTCTCGGCGAGTGTGCGTCCCACGGCTGGTACCTCCTTCTGCGCCGACGGCGCGTGACGATGCAGCCCGGCACGGGCTGGCGACCTACCGGCGCCGAACGAGGATCCACACGTGGACATCCCACCATTCGGGAACCTAGTATCGCTGTATGGGACAGTCTAGCGGAATCGGTGTACTGGACAAAGTAGTGCAGGTGCTCCGCGCAACGACAGTGGCTCCCAGCGGGCTCGCCGAATTGTGCGCCGCCACTGGCTTGCCGCGGGCGACAGCGCACCGGCTCGCCGTCGGCCTCGAGGTGCACGGGCTGCTGTCAAGGGACGACCACGGACGCTGGCGCCCAGGACCGCTGCTGTCGGTACTGGCCGCCGGTGCACCCGACCCCCTCTTGGCTGCTGCCGCCGACGTGCTGCCTCGGTTGCGGGACCGCACGGGCGAGAGCGTCCAGCTCTACCGCGCCGACGGCATGGCCAGAGTGTGCATCGCAGTCGCTGAACCGCCGTCCGGCCTGCGAGACTCGGTACTACAGGGCGCACGGTTGCCGATGCTGGCCGGATCGGGCGCCAAAGTGCTGACTGCGTGGGCAGATCCGACCACCCAGCGAGCCGTGCTGGCCCAGGCTGTCTACACCGAACGCACGCTCGCCGAGGTTCGCCGCCGCGGCTGGGCGCAGTCGGTGGCAGAGCGGGAACCGGGTGTTGCTTCGGTGTCGGCACCGGTACGCGATTCGGCCGGCCTGGTGATCGCGGCGGTGTCGGTCTCCGGACCCATCGACCGGATCGGCAGGAAGCCGGGCGACCGCTGGGCAGGAGATCTGATCGAAGCCGCCCAGGCCATCACCGCTCGGCTCTGACTGCAACAGGAGCAGTCCGATCAGCCGCCCCGGCGGGCTAGGAGACAACCACGCGAGTCGGGTTGTCGCCCTGTCCACGGGTCTACCCTGGGTTGATGAGCCAGGCATCCCCGGCTGGGCCGGCATCCGCCGCCGACGGCATGCCATCGCATGACGATGCGCGCAAGCTCACCATCTACTTCGGGGAACGAGCACAGGCGCCGTCGGGCGCTTACGTTGCCGACCAGTTGCTGGACCTGTTCGGCAGGCACGAGGTTGCCACCAGCATCTTGTTGCGCGGCATCGAAGGTTTCGGGATCAAACACCATGTGCGCTCGGATCGCTCCCTGACTCTGTCCGAGGATCCCCCCATGGTTGCGGTGGCGGTCGACAGCACGCCGCGGATCGAAGCGCTCCTGGATGAGGTAGGCGCGCTACGGCTCCGCGGCCTGGTCACGGTCGAACGGGCCAGCCTCATTCGGCCGAGCCAAGGCTCGTTGGGTTCCGCCCAGAATCCGCACGAACAGGTCAAGCTCACCGTGTACATCGGACGTGAGGAGAGGGTGAACCGAACCCCTGCATTTGTCGCAGTCTGCGACCTGATGCATCGTGCCGGACTGGCTGGGGCGTCGGCCTTCCTAGGCGTCGATGGCACATCAGACGGCGCCCGGCACCGGGCGGCGTTCTTCGGTCGGAACAGCGACGTTCCGATGATGATCATTGCGGTCGGTGACGGTCATCGGATAGCCGAGATGATCCCCGAGCTTCGGGCGTCGTTGCGGCACCCGCTGCTGACCGTCGAGCGGGTGACCGTGTGCAAGCGAGATGGAGTGCTGGCCGAACGCCCGCCCGCGCTGCCCAGCCGGGACGCCGGTGGGCTGGCTGTCTGGCAAAAGCTGATGGTTTACACATCCGAATCAACTCTGCACCGCGGGGCGCCAATCCATCGCGCGGTGGTACGCCGACTCCGCGCGGCGGGCATCGCTCGGGGTTCGACGGTGATTCGCGGCTTCTGGGGTTTCCATGGAGATCACCGCCCGCACGGCGACCGATTCCTGCAGGTGCAACGCAGGGTTCCGGTGGGCACCATCGTGATCGATGAGCCGGATCGCATCGCCCAAAGCTTCGACCTGATCGACGAACTGACCGCGGAGCACGGACTCGTCACCAGCGAGATGGTGCCGGCATTGCTGTCTGCGCAGCCCGGACGTCGGCACGGAGGGTTCCAGCTGGCCCGGCAACCCTACTGATGTCGGCAGCTTCACCAAATCGCAATTGAACGGGGCTACACCACCAGACCGATCCATCGGCCGAACCCTGCAGCGGCCAGCCCGAGTATCAAAGTGAGCAGCACATTGGCTGCGGCGTAAAGGTTCTGGCGTTCCTCAGCCAACCGCTGCGTCTCGAGCATCCACGTCGAGAAGGTGGTGTAAGAGCCGATCGCACCGGTGCCGACGACCAGCGCGAGGTCGTACGGAAGCGCCAGCCCGGACAGCAGGCCCAGCAGCACAGCGCCGGAGATGTTCACCACCATGGTGCCGAACGGGAATGACGAACCGGCCCGGCGGGCAACTGCGCCGTCAATGAGGAACCGCAGCGTGGCGCCTACGCCCCCGGCGAGCAGGGCTCCGAACCAGCTGAGCGCGATCACCGGCGGAACAGCCGAACACGCCGTGTCAACTGAGTCGTCAGATGCATAGCCAGCAGGCCCACCGCGACGCTGCCGAGCAGGTAGCCGGCGGCCAAGACGTAGTAGTGGGCGTCGATCATCGCAAGAGCCTCCACCTGCATGGTGGAGAAGGTGGTCAGGCCGCCGCACACCCCGGTCCCCAGCAACGGTCGTCGGTACGGGGTGAAGGGCAGCCGCTCCTGAAGCCGCACGGTGAAATAGCCCAGCAGAACCGCCCCGACAATGTTCACTCCGAAGGTTGCCCAAGGCCATTGGCCCACCGGGGCGGCAAACACAACGCCGAGCACTGCACGCGCCAAGGCACCGATCGCACCGCCGGCAAAGACGGCCGCGAGCTCGCGAGGGTCACGACCCAAAATCCGGCGCCGCGCCGGCGCCGCGTCCACCGTCACCATTTGTGAGGTTCTTTGTCCACGGGCCGGGACACTACCCCTGGGTTCGTCCGCGGCCAGAGGATGATCGGCGGGTCCTCCCGGCCACTTGGGCCGGGCGCCCACGCGTGGCACCCACACCTGCGCAAATGCAAAGAGGCCACCCGAAGGTGACCTCTTTGCACGTAGCCCCGAAGGGATTCGAACCCTCGCTACCGCCGTGAGAGGGCGGCGTCCTAGGCCGCTAGACGACGGGGCCATGCCATGCCGATCGTACCGGATGTGCCGCAGTGTCCTGAACTGATCAGACCCACTATTGAGAACTACTGACGAGCCCGCGATGACGGTGTCTACCTGTGGGATCAACCGGTGAGTTCCGATTGCTACGAGCGGCGGTAACGATCGCTGGGGTACTAGGACTCGAACCTAGAATGGCTGAACCAGAATCAGCTGTGTTGCCAATTACACCATACCCCACCGGCCCGCAACTGAGCGGGTGCCGACCGTCGATACTACAGGTCGGCCACGGCAGTTCCCAACCCACGCCCCGTGTAGCGAAGGCCCTGCGCCGACGTGAGCGCGGCCGCCAGTCCGGCCAGGCCGGTGACCCTGGAGATCAGCGGGTCGGCCGTCAGGTCGATGCCGGCCGTGTCCCCTTGCGGGTAGCCGCGGTCGATCCACACCGCGCGCATTCCGGCGCCCCTGGCGCCCAGCACGTCCGCTTGCCACCGATCCCCCACATACACGCAGTGCGCGGGGTCAACGGCCAACGCGGCGGCTCCGGCCAGGAAGATCCGCCGCTCCGGCTTGGCGATCCCGAGTTCGCCGGAATAGACCTCTGCGGCGAAGGCCCCGGACAATCCCACGGTGGCGAGCTTGCGCCGCTGGTAGTTCCCGTCGCTATTGGAGATCACCCCGATTCTGACTCCAGCGTCGACCAAGGAAGCCAGCGCGGGTTGCACGTCGTCGAAAGCCCGATAGTGGTCGAAGATCCTGCTGTTGCGGGCACTTTCCACCAGTTGATGGACGTCGGCATCGGCCTCCGGATGTCCGAGCGCGCTCAGAAACGCGCCGATCCTGGCCATCCGCATGCCATCGAAGTCCAGCTCGCCGGACAGGTAGCGGTCGTACTGATCTTCGTTGATCTCGTGCCAGGCGGCCGCCACCTCGTCGTCGGTCGGGTCGTCGCCCAGATATTGGTGGACCGCATCGCGCAGCGCCAATCGGGCTGCCGCAGTGAAATCGACCAGGGTGTCGTCAATGTCGAACAGGACTGCAGCCACCGGCGCAGGTGAATGCCGGCCATTCGCCGCCCGGTTTGACATCGCCGCCGACCGGATCACTGCCGTGCCGACGCGATCCTGAGCGCCGACTCAAGCCGGGTCAGCGAACTCTGCCGACCCAGCAACTCCATCGATTCGAACAGCGGCGGCGACACGGTACGGCCGGTGATGGCAACCCGAACCGGCCCGAACGCAACCCTTGCCTTCAAGCCGAGTCCGTCGACCAAGGTCGCCTTGAGCGCGGACTCGATGGCGCCACCGGTGAAGTCCGCCAGTGCGGCCAACGCGGCGATGGCGGCAATCAGCACCGGCACTGCGTCATGGGTCAATACCTTGGCCTCAGCGGCCTCATCGACCGCGAAGTCGCTGCCCGCGAACAGGAATCCGATCATCGTTGCGGCGTCGCCGAGCAGCGTCGATCGCTCCTGCACCAGCGGTGCCGCTGCTGTCACCAGGTCGCGCTGCTCGTCGGTGGGTTCGGCGGGCAGCGCCCCCGATGTCTTCATGAAGCCGAGCAGCCGGTCGGCGAAGTCCTGCCCGTCGAGCAGCCGCAGGTGGGTGGAGTTGATTGCCTCGGCCTTCTTGCGGTCGAAGCGGGCCGGATTGGCCGAGATGCGGGTTCCATCGAACGCTGCGACCAACTCCGCGGGGCCGAAGATGTCGTGGTCCTCCGCCAGCGACCAGCCGAGCAGCGCCAGATAGTTGACGATGCCCTCCCGGACGAATCCGTCGTCCCGGTAGACGAACAGGTTCGACTGCGGGTCGCGTTTGGACAGCTTTCGGTTGCCCTCGCCCATGACGAACGGCATGTGACCGAACTGCGGTGTGAAGTCGGCGATCCCGATGTCAGCGAGCGCCGCATACAGGGCAATCTGCCGCGGGGTGGAGGGCAGGATGTCCTCCCCACGCAGCACGTGGGTGATCTTCATCATCGCGTCGTCCACCGGGTTCACCAGGGTGTACAGCGGCTCGCCGTTGCCGCGCACCAGCACCGGGTCGGGCACGCTGCCCGCTGGGAAGGTGATCTCGCCGCGGACCAGGTCGGTGAAGGAGATGGCCCCCTCAGGAATTCGTAGCCGCAGCACCGGCTTTCGGCCCTGCTGGACGGCGGCTGCGATGAGTGCCGGATCGGGTGTCCTGTCGTGGTTGTCGTAACCGAGCTTGGGGTCACGGCCGGCCGCCAGGTGCCGTGCTGTCACGTCCTCGGAGGTCGAGTACGACTCGTACAGATGCCCAGCGGCCAGCAATCGAGCCGCGACGTCGGTGTAGATCTCCCGCCGAAGGCTTTGCCGGTACGGGCCGTACGGGCCACCGACCAGCGGTCCCTCGTCCCAGTCGATGCCGAGCCAGCGCAGCGCGTCGATGATGGCTTGGTAGGACTCCTCCGAGTCGCGCGCCGCGTCGGTGTCCTCGATCCGGAATACCAGGGCCCCGCCGTGATGTCGGGCGAACGCCCAGTTGAACAGCGCGGTCCTGGCCAACCCCACGTGCGGGGTGCCGGTCGGGGACGGGCAGAAGCGGGCACGGACGGGGCGAGTCGGCGCCGGGGAAGGCGCGGGCTCGGTGTTGGTGGGTACAGCGGTCTCTGTCATGGCCACCCCAGCGTAGTAGGCGATGCCACGACCCCAGCGAACCCGTCTGGCCGCGGGCAGTCCGGGCCGGGCCGTGAATCGAGCAATCAGCCGCGGGCTTTCACCGGGTTCGTCAGGGTGCCGATCCCGGAGACGGTGACCGAGACCGACGAGCCTGCCCGCAGCGGGCCGACGCCCTGCGGAGTCCCGGTCAGGATCACATCACCGGGTAGCAGCGTCATGAACGCCGAGCAGTACTCGATGAGTTCGCCGATTCCGAAGATCAGGTCGGTGGTATGGCCGTCCTGCAGCAATTCCCCGTCTACTTCGGTGCGGACCTCCACCTGCGACGGGTCCAACTCAGTCTCGATCCATGGGCCGAGCGGGCAGAAGGAGTCGAACCCCTTGCCCCGCAGCCAGGGTTCGCCCGGTCGGCGCAGATCCCGCGCAGTCACGTCGTTGCCCACGGTGTACCCCAGGATCACAGCGGAGGCGTCCGCCGCTTTCACATCACGGCAGGGGCGGCCGATCACCACTGCGAGCTCGCCCTCGAAGTCGACGCGTTGCGACGCGGCGGGCAGCAAGATCGGAGCGCCCGGCCCGATCACGGATGTGGACGGCTTGAGGAACACCATCGGCTCTTGTGGCACCGCATTGCCGAGCTCCAGCGCATGGTCGACGTAGTTGCGGCCGATGCCTATCACCTTGGAGGGCAGGATCGGCGCCAGCAGCCGGATGTCGGCCAGCGGCCAGGTCCGACCGGTGAAGGTCGGCGTACCGAACGGGTGGTCGGCAATCTCCCGGGCGATGCCGCCGGACAGACCTCCCTGGGGCAGATCTCCGGCGGGCAGATCTCCTCCTGGCAGATCTCCTTCGATGGCCGCGAACGCGACCCCGTCGGCGTGTGCAAGTCGAGCCAGTCGCATGAAAGCGCACCCTACTCGGCGCTGACGGCACCAACAGCACTGCCAACACCGGTCGGCAGTCGCCCGCGGCGAGCGGCGCCGTCGGCCAGCGCGTAGACCAGCGAGTCCAGCAGCGCCGCCCACGACGCCTCGACCACGTTCGGGTGCACTCCGACGGTGGCCCACTCGCCGCCGGGCCCGGCGGAGGTGACCAGCACCCTGGTCACCGAGTCCGTGCCGAGATGGCCAGCCAGGATGCGCACCTTGTAGTCGGTCAGTTCGACCTCGGCCAGCTCCGGGTAGTGGGTGGTCACCGCCATCCGCAGCGCCCGGTCCAGCGCGTTGACCGGGCCGTTGCCCTCCGCCGTCGCAATCACCCGTCGCCCGCCGACGTGTACCTTCACCGTCGCCTCTGACGCCACCTGCTGCACGCCTTCGGCAGTGGTGTGTTCCACGATCACCCGGTAGGACTCCAGCCGGAACGGGGTGAACTCCTCAACACCGTCCGCCCTGGCCAGCTCTCGTCGGAGCAGCAGCAAGAAGGAGCCATCGGCGGCCTCGTAGGACCAGCCTGCCGCCTCCTGGCTCTTGACGGTCTCCACCACCTTGGACACCACTGCGGGCGCCGCCCCCAGGTCGACGCCGAGCTCGGCCGCCTTCAACTCGACCGAGGCTCGCCCGGCCATCTCGGTGATCAGAATGTTCATATCGTTGCCCACCCGGGCGGGGTCCAGATGGTTGTACAGGTCCGGGTCCACCTTGATGGCCGATGCGTGCAGCCCCGCCTTGTGCGCGAAGGCCGAGGACCCGACATACGCCTGATGGGTCTGCGGGGCGATGTTCGCCAGGTCCGCTATCGCATGGGACACCCGCACCAGGTCCGTCAGCCTGCCCGCCGGCAGGACGGGAAGGCCCATCTTGGTGGTCAGGTTGCCGAGTACGGCGAACAGGTCCGCGTTTCCGGCCCGCTCGCCGTACCCGTTGGCGGTGCACTGGACATGAGTCACCCCGGCCGTCACCGCGGCCAGCGTATTGGCGACGGCACAGCCGGTGTCGTCCTGACAGTGGATGCCCAGCCGAAACCCTGTGCGAGCGGCCACCTCCGCCACCGTTGCGCCCAGGCCCATCGGCAGCATCCCGCCGTTGGTATCGCACAACACCACCACGTCGGCACCCGCGGTCACCGCGGCCTCGGCCACCCGGACTCCGTAGTCCCGGTCGTGGGCGTAGCCGTCGAAGAAGTGCTCGCAGTCCAGGAAGACCCGGCGGCCCTCCGAGACCAGCAGTGCGATGGTGTCCGACACCATCGCGAGGTTCTCTTCCAGCGTGGTGCGCAGCGCCCTTGTCACGTGCCGCACGTCGGACTTGGCGACCAGGGTCACCACCGGCGCCTTCGAGTCCAGCAGGGCCCGCACCTGCCGATCGTCAGCAGCCTTGATGCCGGCCTTCCGGGTGGCTCCGAAGGCCACCAGCGTGGCGTTCTGCAACGGCAATTCCCCGCCCGCCGCCCGGGCGAAGAACTCGGTGTCCTTGGGCATCGCGCCGGGCCAGCCGCCCTCGATGAAGCCGACCCCCAGCTCGTCCAGCAGACCGGCCACCGCGATCTTGTCGGTGACGGAGTAGCTGATGCCTTCCCGCTGGGCACCGTCGCGCAGCGTGGTGTCGAATATGTGGAACGAGTCGCCCAGCGGGAACGGGCTGCGGTGCGCTGGCTGGATGAGCTGCGGCGTTGCTGTCATGGCTGACTCCTGCTCGCGGGCACAGCGGCCCTGGCCGGGCTCCGCCGAGCCCCCGGGACAAAAAAGAACCTCCCGCAGGTGCGGGAGGTCTGCGCGTCGGCTGTGGGTGGGCCGGCGCGCTAGTGGCTAATCGCGGGGGTGATTGCGAACGATGTCACCGTGCAAGTGTGCCACAGCCCCTGTAACGAGGACATCAGCCGTCGTCCTCGCACACAGATCATCATCCTCGTCCACTCTGCAGTGTGACCAGGGATGACGAAACCTGTGTGGGGACAGGGTGCACCCGCTTCACCTGGGAGTCCAGCCCGCTCCGGCAGCGCCCGGGGAGATTAGCCCGCTTCGGTCAGCCCGAGCGGAACCTGCCCAGGTCAGCCAGGGCGGGATCCGCCCAGGTCAGCCCGAGGCCAGCGCCGCGAGCCGATCGCCGATCGCCTGGGTGCGCCCGGCGGAACCAGGCACCCTGGTGGCCAGGTCGAAAGCCACCGCGGCCTCCACCCGCCTGGCCGCCGCCGGCATCCCCAGGTGGTCGAGCAGTAGCGCCACGGACAGCACCGTCGCGGTGGGGTCGGCCGTCCCGGTGCCGGCGATGTCCGGTGCCGAGCCGTGTACCGGCTCGAACATGCTCGGATTAACTCGCGACACGTCCAGATTCCCGGACGCGGCCAGCCCGATGCCACCGGACACGGCCGCCGCGAGGTCGGTGAAGATGTCCCCGAACAGATTGTCGGTCACCACCACGTCGAACCGTCCGGGGTCGGTGACCAGGTAGATCATCGCGGCGTCCATGTGCGTGTAGGCCACTGTGACTTCCGGGAACTCCATCGACAACTCTTCGACCACCCGACTCCACAGCTGACCGGCGTGCACCAGCACGTTGGTCTTGTGCACCAACGTCAGATGCTGGCGCGGGCGGCGGGCGGCCCGTTGGAAGGCGTCCCTGACCACCCGTTCGATGCCGAAGTAGGTGTTCAACGAGACCTCGGTGGCAACCTCGTGCGGGGTGTCCTTGCGAAGCAGCCCGCCGTTTCCTGCGTACGGCCCTTCGGTGCCCTCACGGCAGACAATCAGATCGATCGCTTGGTTCCCCGCCAGCGGACCGGGTACTCCGGGATACAGCCGCGCGGGGCGCAGATTCACGTGGTGATCCAATTCGAAACGGATGCGCAGCAACAGACCTCGTTCCAGGATGCCGGACGGCACTGAAGGATCGCCGACAGCGCCGAGCAGGATCGCGTCGTGCTCGCGCAACTCCCGCAGCACGGAATCAGGGAGCAGTTCGCCGGTGCGGTGCCAGCGAGCGGCGCCCAACTCGTACACCGTGGTCTCGACGTCGGGCACCACCCCGGTGAGAACCTTCAGGCCCTCGGCGACCACCTCAGGACCGATCCCGTCTCCGGGGATCACCGCCAGCTTCATCGCGCTCCACCTTCCTATCTCGCTCATCCGATACGGCAGTCCTGTGGTCGCGCACCGCGGTCGGCCTTCGGATGAAGGGTAGTCGTGCCCAGCGAGAACGAGCCGCCCGCCCACTTCCAGGGGCGAGCCGCCGAGGGTGAACACGCCGCCGGCCCGGGCCGGCGGACCTGCCGTCGTCCCGGGCCGCCGGCGGTCCTACCGCCGCAGCATCAGGTGATGATGGTGTCGGCCATGTGCAGGAAGTGCGCCATCGCCTGCCGCTCGATCGGCAACGCTGGGCGGAACGTGTGGTCGGGCCAGCCGGTGCTGATGCCGACCGCCGCCAGCCACTCGATATCACCGCAGAACTGATTGTCGATGCCAACGTCATTGAACGTCCGGGTCGGCCCGGAGCACACCGCGTCGGGCCCGCCCGGGTGAGCCAGCCGGTACAAGAACGCTGCCATCGCCTGTCTCGTCACCGGGTCGATCGGCAAGAATGCTGTCGCGTCGACATCGGTGATGCCGGTCGACCTCAACCATTCGATATCACCGCAGAAAATGTTCGACGCGTTGACGTCGGTGTAGGACCGCGTCGACCCGGTGCAGGTGGCGTCCGGTTGGCCCCGGTGGACGAACCGGTACAGGAACGCGGCCATCGCCTGCCGTGACGTCGACTCGACCGACCCGAACGTACCGTCGCTATTGCCGGTGCTGATCCCGGAGATCAGCAGCCAGGTGATGTCGTCGTAGAACGGGTCCGACATGCCGACATCGCTCAGCGCCGGCAACGGGCTCAGCGCAACGACCTGGGCCCTGGTCCCGCTGGCGTTGTGCAAGTGCACCACCAGCGCCTGCGTGTTGCGGGCGGCGGCGATGGCCGGGATCCCGGTGCCCCCCTCGTCCACCCACAGCGGTTTGTCCACCGTAATCCCCGGGCTCACCGGGTCGAACGCGACCGGCCCGACGTCGTCGATGTCACCGTTGGCTGCGGTGGCATACGCACTCTGGGTGCCGACGGTGTAGGTGATCGGGAAGGACGTGATGTCGTCGGTGATGCCGATCGCCCCCGGCCAGACCGGCAGCAGCACCACGCTCGAGTCGAACACGTTCGTATCGACGTCACCGAGGTTGAAGTTGACCGGTTCCACGTCGACCGTCTTACCGGTGTTCAGATCGACTGTCCACGCCAGCAGCACGTCGGTGCCCTTGAGGTTCTGCGCGTAGGTCTCGAAGTCGGGCACCCCGTCACCGTTGACGTCATAGTCGACATACGGGATGGTCGAATTGCCAATGGTGGCCGCATCCCCGTAGGTAGCCACGGCGAACCACAGCCAGCCGTTCTCCAAACTCCCAGTGTCGTCCGGAGCGCTGCCCGCGCCGACGTACTGGATGTCGCCGCCGACCGCTGTCTGGTTGATAGTGCAGTTGCCCGAATCATCGTCGGCGCAGGACGGCAGCTGCGGGCTGACGGCACCCAGGTCCATCACCGAGACCAGCGACGTCCAGGTGCCCAGACCACCGGTGCCCTGGTCGAATCCGGTGCCGTCCAGCTTTATCCCGGAACCGCCGTCGACCAGCCCGGGACTGCCGGTCATGACGGATACCGGTTTCACGGCGCCATACACCGGCACCCGCAGAGTGCCCATGCCGGACTGGGCGATCAGCAGCCTGCCCGATGCATCGGACACGAACTGCCGAGCCAGGCCGGACTGGTCAGATTTCATCGTCGGGTCGATGCTGTGCCGCAGCGCAGCGCCGTCCGCGGTCAGGGTCACCGTGACCGATGTGCTGGCCCCGCCTGCCAACGTGACGAGGGAGGGGCTGACCTGGTAGGAAACCCCCGGCTCGTCGACGACGGCATCGTAGGACACCGTCAGGTTCGCGGACGAAGAACCGGTGTTCTGCACCGTGATGGTGCGGGTCTTCGTCACAGAAGCCTGGTCGGCCGGTACCTCGACGACCCCGAAGGATGCGCTCACCCCGCCAGGATTGTCAGCGCTGTAGGCAAGGATGTCGGTGCCGGCTGCGAACAGCGCGTCCACCCGACCGGCGCCGACCCTGGCAGGGCCGTAGTGGTCGCCGGTGTGGTTCGGCCCGGTGTACAGGTCGGCGTCAGCAGTGTTCATCACCGCAGCCTTGATCTGCTCGGGGGTCCAGGTCGGGTGCTCACCGACTACCAGCGCGGCAATGCCGGCGGCGTGCGGCGTGGCCATCGAGGTTCCGGACAGCACCGCGACCTTGTTGCCGGTACCCATCCCCGCCGAGGAAATCGTGTCGCCCGGCGCGGTGACGTCGGGCTTGACCACCCCAATCGAGCCGTGCGGGCCGCGGGAGGAGAAGGAGGACAGCAGGTCGGCGATGCTCGGATCCACCGACGGCTGGTTCTCCAGCAGGGTCTTGGTGAACGTGATATTCAGGGTCCCGGCGTCGACCGCGGCCTGCAGCCGCTGGGTCTCGGTCAGGGTGAGCTGAAAGTCCGGGGTGGCCGGGTCCCCGCTGATGCCGGCGGCGAACACCGGGACATCACCGGTGAAGAGCGCACCAAGCCCTCCGGCCTCGCGGACGTTGCCGCCGCGGCCCACCGAGCCGCAGCGCCGGGTGGCATCGTTGGAATCCCAGGTGAGCCAGGCGATCTTGCCCGCGACCGCGGCCTTGTCGGCCGCAGACAGCGGACTGCATCCGTCGGCGTTGCCGGCGGACAGCTTGACGACGTCACCGGTCACGTCGGGCGCGTTCGCCCAGTCGTACTGAACCGAGGCCTGCCCCACCGCGACACCTGCAACGCTCACGGGGGCGTTGACCTGGATACCGGAGAGCAACTGGTAGTCATCGACGCTGGAGGCGACGGCCAACGAACGGACAGCATTGCCGGGCGAACCGCCGGTGTCGGTCAGATCGCCGTTGTTGCCCATCGCAATCACCGGCAGCACACCGTTCGCGGCCAGCACGTCGACGACTGCATTCTCCGGGTCGTCAACAGCGGAGTAGTCCGAGCCAAGAGACAGGTTGACGATGTCCAGGTGGTCGGAGAAGTCACTGTCCCCGTTCGGGTCAAGGGCCATGTCCAGGGCCGGGATCACCACGTCGGTGGAGCCGGTGCAGCCGAACACCTTGAACGAGTAGAGGGTGGCGTCGGGGGCCATACCGGGGCCGATCTGCATCGCGTCCAGATCGTTGGCGGTAAGGCCGGTATAGCTACCGCTGAAGGTGCTGCCATCGGCGTTCACGCCATAGCCGGCTACAGTGCCCGCCACGTGCGTGCCGTGGTCGACGCAGTCCAGTGGATTCGGGTCCGGCTTCGGGATCGGCTGGTAATCGGCCGCGGCGGGATCGGCGTTGTAGTTGTCACCCACGAAGTCCCACCCGTCAGCGATCTTCTGCTGCGCCGCCGCCGGCAGGTCCTGGCGCCACTTGAACAGCGGGGCACTATCGGTCTTCAGCGCGGCATTGTAGGCCGCGACGGTGCCGACCCCGCCGAAGTCGGCGTGGGTGTAGTCGATCCCGGTATCGATGACACCGACCGTCACTCCGGTGCCTATCAAGTGGTTGTCCTGCCAGGTGTTCAGCACCTTGGTGAGCTGCGCGGCATGGGCATTGTCGGGGCGCTTGGGCACGATGGGGGTGATCTTGACGACGTCGGGGCGTGCAGCAAGCACCCTCAGCGCGGCTGCGTCGGCCGTGATGCCGACGCCGGGGATGGCGTTGGACACGGTGAACAGCGCCGCCGCGTTGGCGTCCTTGGACTTCGTGGCCACGATCACCGCAGTCGCGGTACCGGTGACCTTCGCCTTGACCGCCTTGGCGCTAGATGTCGCAGCACTCCTCGCCGTCACCTCTGCGGTGTCCCGCTGTTGGGTGGTGGGGTTGCCCGGCAGGGTCTTCAGCTGCCTGGCGAGCTAGGACTTGTACGCCGCGTTGAACGTCGACGCGCCGCCGGTGCCCTTCAGTTGCACGAACACCGTCTGTCTGCCCGTGGCGTGCGCCAGGGCGGCGACCTTGGCGGTGGCCAGGCCGGACAACGCATCCCGATTCGCCAGCGGCGCCGGCTTGGCCACGGCGACGCCCGCGTCGGCCGATGGCCCGGCGCCCGGCGGCGTGCCCGCATCGGCCGCCGCAGGAAGCGCCGTCAGGCCCATGGCGGTCACCAGCGACGCAGCCGCGAAAGCGGTCAGCACCCTCCTGGAGAACCTGGACTGTCGTGACATAAAGGCCCCTTTGTCCCGAGATCAGGCAGAGACGAGCCGATAGTCCGCCGCCGCCACCACCGCGCCCGCAGAGACGAGCCGATAGTCCGCCGCCGCCACCACCGCGCCCGCCACCCGATGCGGCGAACTGATCTTGCTCCGTGGGGCGTCACGCTAGACGGACTTACCGGGCGTTGACCACCCGGCCCCGAATGCTCTCCGCGTCCAAGGTCACGGACTGTGTACACAGGCGATTGCCCAACTACGCTGACCGGCACCTTGGTCGAACGAACGGCAGCGGTAGGTCTCCTGCTTAGTCGAATTCTTGGGTGCTAGCTGCGAAACGAATCGAAAGTTCGCCCGTTCGGAGCAGTGACAATCAGCAGCGGATCATTCTGCCGGGATTGCCCTGATGGTCTGGGCGTTTACCGCCTGCCCGATCTGCTCCAGCAGGCCGGCGTCCGGCAATCCCTCGGTACGGAGCACCATGATCGCCGCGTGCTCTACGAGTTCTTGGGACAGCTGCGCCGCGAGGATGTTGATACTCGCATCGCCCAGCATCCGGCCTACCACGCCCATCACTCCCGGCCGGTCCGGGTACGCGATCAGCACCAGGTCACCGGAGGCGCGCAGGTCGAAATGCCGACCGTTGACCTCCACCAGCTTGGCGACTTGCCGCTCACCTGAGAGGGTGCCGGAGACCGTGCGCGAAGCACCATCAGGCATCGCGGCGTGCAGCGTCACAATTGAGCGATAGTCCCCGGTCTCCGGGGAACTCCGTCCGGACAGCGTCAGCCCGTGCTCGGCGGCAAGAGTTGGGGCGTTCACGAACGTCACCGACTCGGTGATCACCGAGCCGAAGATCCCCCGCACCGCGGCGAGCTGCAGGATCGAGGTGTCCTTGCTCGCCAGGTCACCGCGGACGTCCACTGCGACCTCGGTCGGCACGGAGCCAACGACGCCGGTCAGGATAGTGCCGAGCCGGGACACCAGCGGAATCCACGGCCGAACCTCGTCGTCCACAGGCCCGGCTGCCGCGACATTGACCGCATCCGGCACGAAGTCCCCACGCAGCGCCAGCCGCACCGATCGGGCCACAGCGGTGCCCGCCTTGTCCTGGGCCTCGATAGTGGCGGCGCCCAGGTGTGGGGTCAGGACCACGTTCGGCAGGCCGATCAGCGGGTTCCCGGTCGGCGGTTCGTTGCTGAACACGTCGATACCGGCGCCGGCGACCCTGCCCTCCGCCAGCGCATCGGCCAGCGCCTGCTCGTCGATCAGGCCGCCCCGCGCTGCGTTGACGATCAGCACGCCGGGCTTGACCGTCGCCAGTTCGGCGGCCCCGATCAGGCCCAGCGTCTCCGGTGTCTTGGGCAGGTGCACGGAGATGATGTCGGCTGTGGCCAACAGCGTCGGCAGGTCGACGAGTCCGACACCGAGCGTCGCCGCCCGGGCCGGTTGCAAATACGGGTCGTAGGCGATGACGGTGGTCCCGAAGGCGGCCAACCTGGCCGCGACCAGTTGCCCGATCCGCCCGAGGCCGACGATTCCGGCGATCTTTCCGGAGATCTCGACACCGGTGAACGCACTTCGCGTCCACTCGCCCGCGACCACCGAGGCATGTGCAGCCGGGATGTGCCTGGCCACCGACAGCAGCAGAGCGACGGCATGTTCGGCGGCGGTAATGATGTTGGACTGCGGCGCATTGACCACCAAAACGCCGCGCCTGGTGGCCTCGGCCACGTCGACATTGTCCAACCCGATACCGGCGCGCGCCACCACCTTGAGCTTGGGCGCCGCGGCCAGCGCCTCCGCGTCGATAGTGGTCGCCGAGCGGATCAGCACCGCGTCGGCATCCGCGAGAGCCGGCAGCAACGCGGCACGGTCAGCGCCGTCCACATAGCGGATCTGGACCTCATCCCCCAGCGCCTGCACGGCGGAGGGGGCGAGTTGTTCGGCGATCAGTGCTATGGGCAGGGCCATCGGTGTGTCCTCATCGGTCGCGGCGCTAGTTCACGACCGCGGGAGCGCCCGCCGGAACCGCACCCGGCGATCCGGCGCCGCCGCGCGGTCCGCGGGCCATGCTACGGCCGGCTCCCGGGAGTCGCCGCGGCGGTGGGCGGGCCTGGCTGCCACGGACGGTCGCCCGAACAGTCGCGCTACCGCGCGCTGACGCTGCTAAGAAGCTGGATGTATCACAGGGTCCTGCCGCCGCTCCGAACCAACGATCAGCATTCCGCCGCACGACTCACGTCAGTGCAATCCGATCAATATGACCCCTTCGCGCCGTCGAGTGATTACAGTTCATCCGATACGCGATCCGACCACCAGGAGGACACATGACCACCCCGGCAGGCCCGTACCCGCAGCAGCCCACCCCCGAGCAGCCGTACGGGCAGCAGCCGTACCCCCAGCAGGGCTACCCCCAGCAGGGCTACCCCCAGCAGGGCTATCCGCAGCAGGGCTATCCGCAGCAGCCGTACCCCGCGTACGGCGGCGCCCCCGGTTATGGTCAGCCCACCCTGGCCCGGCCCGGGATGGTCACCGCCGCCGCAGTGCTCGCGTTCATCTGGGGCGGTCTTGCCATCATCGCCGCGCTCATCTCGATGTTTGCAGGCAGCGTCATCAGTTCCGTTGGCGGCATCGCCTGCAGCACAGCCGGACTGGACGCGCAGACCAAGGCCGCGTGCGACGACGTCAGCGGCTCCGGCGGATTCCTGGTAGTCCTCGGCATCGTGATGATCATCGTCGCCGGCCTGCTGATCTGGGGCGGCGTGGTAGCACTGAGCGGCAAGAGCTCTCAGATCCTGGTGATCGCAGGCGGCATCATGGTGCTGGTCGCGATCGTGACCATGATCG
>CAJDUM010000020.1_pt1 | contig 37544 bp, 33 predicted proteins | sample 7390781 | NCBI WGS metagenome assembly CAJDUM01 (sample SAMEA7055661, study PRJEB34461) | soil metagenome | biome: terrestrial ecosystem; feature: Peninsula; material: soil | place: Antarctica | collected 2016 | reverse complement strand
GGTGGTGGTGGCGGTGGTGGTGGCCGTCCGGGCGGCGGCGCACGCGGCCGTGGTGGCGCCGCTGGCGCCTTCGGCCGGCAGGGCGGTCCGGCTCGCAAGGGTCGCAAGTCCAAGAAGCAGCGCCGCCAGGAATTCGACAACATGCAGGCGCCGTCAATCGGCGGCGTCACTCTGCCACGGGGCAACGGCAGCACTGTGCGGCTGCCCCGGGGGTCGTCGCTGAGCGACTTCGCCGACAAGATCGACGCCAACCCCGCCGCGATGGTGCAGGCGCTGTTCCACCTCGGCGAGATGGTGACGGCAACCCAGTCGGTGCCCGACGACCTTCTTGAACTGCTGGGCTCGGAGATGGGCTTCCAGGTCGAGATCGTCTCGCCGGACGATGAGGACCGTGAGCTGCTGGAGTCGTTCTCGCTGTCCTTCGGCGAGGATTCCGGCGGCGAGGACGACCTGGCGGTGAGGCCGCCGGTCGTCACCGTGATGGGGCACGTCGACCACGGCAAGACCAAGCTGCTGGACGCCATTCGGCACACCGACGTCGCCAAGGGCGAGGCAGGTGGCATCACCCAGCACATCGGCGCCTACCAGGTGGCCACCGAGCTCGGCGGTATCGAACGGCTGATCACCTTCATCGACACGCCGGGTCACGAGGCGTTCACCGCCATGCGAGCCCGCGGATCGGCCTCCACCGACATCGTCGTGCTGGTCGTTGCCGCGGACGACGGTGTGATGCCGCAGACCGTCGAGGCGATCAACCACGCCAAGGCGGCCGACGTGCCGATCGTGGTGGCGATCAACAAGATCGACAAGGAGGGCGCTAACCCGGACAAGATCCGCCAGCAGCTCACCGAGTACGGGCTGGTCGCCGAGGAATACGGCGGGGACACCATGTTTGTCGAGGTTTCGGCAAAGAATCGGGTGAACATCGACGGCCTGCTCGAAGCGGTGCTGTTGACCGCAGACGCGGCGCTTGACCTACGGGCCAACCCGGACATGGAGGCTCAGGGCGTGGCCATCGAGGCACACCTGGATCGCGGTCGTGGCGCCGTGGCCACCGTGCTGGTTCAGCGCGGCACCCTGCATGTCGGTGACTCCATCGTCGCCGGCAACGCATACGGCCGGGTTCGGGCGATGCTCGACGAGAACGGGGATCAGGTATCGCAGGCGCAGCCGTCGCGCCCGGTGCAGGTCCTCGGATTCACCTCGGTGCCCGGTGCCGGCGATTCCTTCCTGGTGGTCGACGAGGACCGGGTGGCGCGGCAGATCGCGCAGAGCCGGCAGGCCCGCCAGCGCAAGGCGCAGGTGGCCAATCGGCATCGCGTCTCCCTTGAGACGCTCAACGCCGCGCTGGCCGAGAAGAAGATCGAGCAGCTGACGTTGATCATCAAGGGCGACAATTCCGGGACCGTCGAGGCGCTGGAGGACTCGCTGATAAAGCTTGACGTCGGCGAGGAGGTCAACCTGCGCGTTGTGCACCGCGGGGTCGGCGGGATCACCCAGGACGACATCAACCTGGCGTCGACCACTGACGCGATAGTCATCGGGTTCAACGTCAAACCGGTGCGCGGCGTCCAGGAATTGGCCGACCGCGAGGGGGTGGAGATCCGCTACTACTCGGTGATCTACCAGGCGATCGACGAGGTCGAGGCCGCGCTGAAGGGCATGCTCAAGCCCGAGTTCGAAGAGGTGCCGGTGGGTACGGCGGAGATCCGCGAAGTGTTCCGGTCCTCGAAGTTCGGCAACATCGCCGGCTGCATCGTCCGTACCGGCGAGATTCGCCGGAATGCCAAGGCTCGGCTCATCCGGGCCGGAGTGGTGATCAACGATCACCTGGTGATCGATTCGCTCAAGCGATTCAAGGACGACGCCACCGAAGTTCGCGAAGGCTACGAGTGCGGTATCGGACTCGGAACTTGGAACAACATCGAGATCGAGGACACCATCGAGACGTACGAGATTCGCGAGAAGCCCCGGGCATGATCGTGGCCAGGTCGGTCGGGGCCAACGCTTCGACCGACCGGCGGGCAGGAGTGCTGACATGTACGTGGGCGTGCTGGAGTTCGACTTGCTGTTCGGCGACGTTCACTCGCTGAAGGAGAAGCGGGCGGTGTTGCGGCCGCTGCTGGCCCGACTGCGCCGACTGTCCGTTGCGGTAGCCGAGGTCGGCGATGCGGACCTGCATCGGCGTGGAGTGGTCGGCGTCGCGGCGGTGTCCGGGGACAGCGGTCAACTGCACAGGGTGCTCGACGAGTGCGAGCGGCAGCTGAGCGCAGAGGTCGAGGTCACATTGCTGTCGGCGCATCGTCGAATCGTCGGGCCGCAAGACTGATCACCCGCAGACCTTGGGCAGGATGGATACGGTCGGCGTGATCGGGAGGGCATGCACCAGGCCACGGACGGCCGCTGAGGTGGGAGAGGGAAGAGTCGGATGGTTGACACGGCGCGGGCCCGAAGGCTGGCGAAGCGAATCATGGCGATCGTCGCCACCGAGGTCGAGCACCAGGTGAAGGATCCGCGGTTGGCGATGGTCACCATCACCAGCGCCACAGTGAGCCCGGATCTGCGCGATGCAGTCGTGTACTACACGGTCTACGGGGACGACGTCGAAGTGGTGTCGTCCGCGATCGCGCTGGCCAGCGCGACCGGTGTCCTGCGATCCGCGGTTGGCCGGCAGACCGGTATTCGGTTCACGCCGACGCTGGAGTTCCGGCGGGACATGGTGCCCGAGCATTCGCGGTACATCGAGGATCTGCTGGTGGCAGCGCGGGCATCGGATGCCGCGGTCGCAGAACGGGCCGCCGGCGCCTCCTTCGCCGGGGAGCCCGATCCGTACCGGCAGCCCCGGGATTTCGACGCTGACGACGCTGAGGATTTCGCCGATGAGGATTCAGGCGGCGAAGGTGCCGCCGCCGACGACGCCGAGGATTTCGACGCTGACGACGCCGAGGATTTCGATTCTGACGAATTGGCCGCTGACGAATTGGCCGCTGACGGATCCCGTGCTGAGGATGGCGGCCCTGACGAATCCGGCACTGAGGATGGCGGTGTCGGGGATGGCGGTGCTCGAGACGCCCGCGCTGCGGAGAGCAGTGTTGCTGTCGCGGCGCCCGGTGGCCGTCATCGCAGTGAGGCGTGACATCAGTGAGGCGTGACATCCTGCCGCCGCTGACAGCAGACATGGACGAGCTGGCGAATGCGACGCAACTGCTGGCCGATGCGTCATCGGTGTTGCTGTTGGCCCACGTGAACCCGGATGCCGACGCGCTCGGCAGTGCCCTTGCGCTCGGTCTTGGACTGACCCGGCTGGGGACGCGTGCCGAGGTCTGTTTCGCGGAACCGGATTCGGTCCCGCAGTCGCTGTCCGGCTTGCCCGGACAGCATCTGGTGGTAATGCCCAGCGCGCTGGCGGACCCGGTAGACCTCGTGGTGACCCTGGATGTGGGGACTGTCGAGCGGCTCGGTGCACTGGCCGGACGATTGCACACCGCGAATACCCTGGTGCTGGACCATCACGCATCGAACACCCGATTCGGCGTCCACCACCTCGTCGACCCAGCGGCCGAAGCCACCGTGGTGTTGGTGGCCAAGCTGCTGGATCGACTGGCAGTACCGCTGGACGCAGACATCGCCGCCAACCTCTACGCCGGGTTGGCCACCGACACGGTTGCATTCCGGCACGCCACCGCCGACACCCACCGGCTGGCCGCCCGGCTGATCGACGCCGGCGTCCAACCCGACGAACTGATGCGGCCGATCACCGATGCTCATCCATTCGGCTGGCTGCCGATGCTCTCCGCGGTGCTGCAACGGACGAAACGCGAGGCCTCGGTAGCACTGGGCGCCGACCTGGTGCACACCTGCGTCACGATGCAGGACGCCGCTGGACTGCGCTCCGAGGAGGTCGATTCGGTGATCGACATCGTGCGGACGACCGCCGGTCGTGGCGTCACCGCGGTGGCCAAGCAAACTGCACCGCAGGCCTGGCAAGTGTCGCTGCGCAGCGGTGGCGCGGTCGACGTCTCGCGGGTCGCGGCGGCGCTGGGCGGCGGTGGACACATATGGGCGGCCGGATTCACCCACCGCGGGGACTATCCGGGCGCCGTGCGCGCACTCACCGCCGAACTGCAGCGACCGATCGAGGTGGGCCCCGGCCTGTGATCGGCTGACCGCCCCACGCCGACAGCGCCGGGCGAATCCCACTGACTCTCGCGGAATCCCGCGGAATCCCGCGAAACCCCGCGAAATCCCCCAGCGGCGCCGGCCGGGTGAAGATCACACGCCGCGGCGGAATCCAGCCGCCTCGTCGGGCGTCCTGAGCAAGGGACCGGCAACCGGCCCGCCGTGGCACGCTGCCTCCATTGGTAGCTGTCGGAACAATGTCCATCAACCCAACGAGCCATTCGGATAATCGTGAACTCCGCAAGCGTCAGCCCGTCCCGCCGCCCGGCGGGCACGTCCGGCAACCGGCGGTCCCAGACCGGGTCGTCCGGCAGCGGTCGCCGTCGCGCGATGGTCCGGCCCGGTGGCCCCCGCCGACCGTGGCTTGTCTGGGGCGCCGGTGCAGGGGTATACGTGCTGGCGGTCTTTCACCGCACATCGTTGGGAGTCGCCGGGCCTCAGGCCAGCGCCCGATTCGGGCTGTCCGCCGCACAGCTCGGCTCGTTCGTCATGCTCCAACTGGGAATCTACGCGGCGATGCAGATACCCACTGGGATCCTTGTCGACAAATTTGGGCCGCGCCGGATGCTGCTGACTGCGACGACGGTGATGGGCGCGGCGCAGGTGATGTTCGCGTTGGTGGACAGCTACCCGCTGGCGCTGACCGCAAGGGGACTGCTCGGTTGCGGCGATGCAATGACCTACATTTCCGTGTTGCGTCTGGTAGCCGGCTGGTTCCCGGCCCGGCGCTACGCGGTGCTCACCGCCTACACCGGCCTGCTCGGCACCCTGGGAAACCTGGTGGCGACGCTGCCACTGACCGCGCTGCTGTCCTCGTTCGGCTGGACCGCGACCTTCGCGGTAGCGGGTGGGCTGTCTCTCGCCTACGCGCTGCTGTTGCTCCGGCCGGCCACCATTGCGCCGTTCCGGGAGGCGGGCGAGCAGTCCTCGGCCGGGCCGGTTGCCGGCCACCGGGTCTGGGCCGAGGTAAAGAGCGCCTGGCGGATGCCGGCCGGCCGTCTCGGGTTCTGGGTGCACCTGACGACGATGAGTGGCCCGGTGGTGTTCGGGGTGCTCTGGGGCTTCCCGTACCTCACCCAGGGCCTTCGATACTCGCAGTCAACGGCGTCCGAGTTGCTGATGCTGATGGTGTTGATCGGGCTGGTGGCCAATCTTGCCATCGGGGAGATCCTGTCCAGGCGACCGGTGGTGCGGACACCGATGGCAGTGCTGGTCATCACTGCCTGCTTGATCGGCTGGCTGGTGCTCATCGGCTGGCCCGGCGGGCAGCCGCCGATTGCCGTGGTGATCGCGGTGGTCGCGATCTTCGCAATCGGCGGACCCGCGTCCACCGTCGCCTTCATGCTGGCCCGCGACTACAGCCCCAGATACCGGATCTCCACCGCGACGGGCATGGTGAACGTCGGTGGGTTCTGCGGTTCGGTGGTTGGGGTGTTCCTGGTCGGGCAAATCTTGGACATCGTCGATCCCGGTGCCACCGTGCGGTCGCTGGCTGCATTTCGGTGGGCGTTCGCTGCGCTGGCGCTGCTCACTGCATTCGGTCTGATGCGCGTGCTCACCTGGTGGCTGCGGGCGCGCGCGGTGGTGCTACTGGCTGCCGCCAGGGGAGAATCGGTGCCGGTGCATATCCGTGCTCGCCGATGGGAGCTGGTGGACGACTCGACGCTGGCGCAGGAGGCCGAGGTGGCCAGGGCCGCGGCGGAGCTGCGAGAGGGCGACGCGGCGGGTCCGCCCGCCGCGCGGGACAATGCCGCGCGGTCATCGACCGACGCCTCCGCGCCTGGGACTGTCCTGGACGTGCCGGTGCAAGCCGGGTTGCGCCCGCCCGTCGAGCCGGCACCTGGCTCCTCTGATGCAGCACCAGGTCCGCAAGAGGCGGCCGGGAAGTGAACCCATCAGCATCGCGGCCGGCACGGCCCGACTTGCCGCCCGAACTACCGGCCGGAGGTGGCCTCCTGCTGGTGGACAAGCCGGGTGGCTGCACCTCGCACGACGTGGTAGGGCAGGTCCGTCGGCTGCTCGGCACCCGGCGGGTGGGTCACGCGGGCACTCTCGATCCCATGGCGACCGGGTTGCTGGTGCTCGCTGTTGACCGGGCCACGAAGCTGCTCGGGCACCTCGCGCTGTCCGACAAGACCTACCTGGCCACGGTCAGGCTCGGTCGGGAGACCAGCACAGATGACGCCGACGGCGACCCGGTCGCCGATCTGGACGCCGCCGGCATCGAGCCGCCGGCCATTCGCGCGGCGATGCGATCGCTGACCGGCGAGTTGATGCAGGTGCCCAGTTCTGTGTCGGCGGTCAAGGTCGACGGCCGACGCGCCTACGAAAGGGTGCGGTCCGGGGAGCAGGTAGTGCTCGACCCCCGTCCGGTTCGGGTGGACCGCTTCGAGATCACCGGACCCGTTCGTCTCCTTGATGGGTCTGCCGGTTGCGCCGTCATCGATCTTGATGTGGTGGTCGACTGCAGCAAGGGGACCTATGTGCGCGCCCTGGCCAGGGATCTGGGCGCGGCGCTGGGAGTGGGTGGTCACCTGACCCGGCTCCGCCGAACGCGCAGCGGTCCGTTCGACGTGGCGGGCGCGGTCGACGTCTACGGACCCGGCGGGCCACCGGTTCGCGGCGCGGCGCGCTCCGATATTCCCGACGGCCTCGCCGACGCGGTAGCAGCGCGGCTGATCCCGCCCGCCGAAGCGGCCGGCGCCGCATTTCCGACGAGGGTGGCAACCGAGCAGGAAGCCGCCGGGTTGCGGTACGGCCGGCCGATTCCCACGGCCGGCATCGGCGGCACCTATGCCGTGCTGGATCCCGCAGATGGGACGCTTCTCGCGCTGGTGGCTGAACAGGATGGGCAGGCTCGGCCCAGGCTGGTCTGGCAACCCGCTGGCTGACAGCCCGGGCACCGTGGTGCGGGCGCTGGGTCAGGTGTGCGTCATGGCAATCTGTCCGGGGCGGACGAGGGAAGGCGGCTCAGAGTGCAACGCTGGCGGGGTATCGAGGAGATTCCGGCGGGTTGGGGCCGCTGCGTCCTCACCATCGGAGTATTCGATGGCGTGCATCGCGGGCACCAGTCGTTGATCAGTGCCGCCGTCACCCGCGGACGGGACCTCGGCCTGCCGACCGTTGTGATGACCTTCGACCCGCACCCGTCGGAGGTGGTCAGGCCCGGTAGCCGCCCGGGTGTGTTGAGCACCCTGCGGCGTCGCGCCGAACTGGTTTCCGAGTTGGGCGCCGATGTATTCATGGTGTTGCCGTTCACTCCGGCAGTGGCGGCGATCGAGGCCGAGACGTTCGTGCACGACGTGATAGTGGACCGGCTGCATGCGGCCTGCGTGGTGGTCGGGGCGAACTTCCACTTCGGACATCGCGGGGCAGGGTCGGTGACTTTGCTGCGCGAGTTGGGCTCGCGGTTCGGGTTCGCTGCGGAGGGTATCGGCCTGGTCGGCACGGATGGGCTGAGCATCAGCTCGACCTATGTCCGGGCCTGCGTCGATGCCGGCGACGTTCGAGCGGCGGCGCTGGCGTTGGGCCGACCGCACCGCATCGAGGGCTTCGTGGTGCACGGTGAGGGGCGCGGCGGCGCCCAACTCGGCTACCCGACGGCGAATCTGGATGTGGAACCGAATACCGCCGTGCCTGCGGACGGGATATACGCCGGCTGGTTCTTGCTCGGTACCCGGCGCTCGCCCGCTGCGATTTCGATCGGCTCCAATCCGACTTTCTCCGGGCGGCAGCGGACCGTTGAAGCGTTCGTGCTGGACGACGGCGGCAACTTCTACGGCCGCCGAATTGCGTTGGAGTTCGTTCAGCGGCTGCGCGGGATGGAGAAGTTCGACTCGGCGGAGGACCTGATCACGCAGATCGGGCTGGACGTGGCCCGCGCTCGAGAAATCCTGGCTGACTGACCCGGCCTCGGCTACCGCGAGCCGGGCCATCCGCGTGGTGGTGGTCGCCGCGTTTCCCGTGGTGGTGGTCGCCGACGTCCGGGCACAGGTAGCCCGCTCCGGGCACAGGTAGCCCGCTCCGGGCACAGGTAGCGCGAAGTGGGCACAGGTAGCCCGAAGTGGGCACAGGTAGCCCGAAGTGGGCACAGGTAGCGCGAAGTGGGCACAGGTAGCCCGAATTTACCGGCGTGTCGCGTCAACTTCGGGCTACCTGTGCGGCCTCCTGCAAGCCGCCTGCCGCAAGCGCCAGTTGCTGGCGACTGGCGGACGGCAGGTTGTGCACAGGCCGCCGCACCATCCACATGCAGCACCGGCCGGTCCTCGGACCCGCGGGTGGGCGGTTCGCTTGCCGGATGAGCGCCGAATCATTCGAAGAGCTATGGCCACTGCCGATGTCCAGGCGAGGACTCTTGGGTTGCGGGCTGACCGATCGCGATGTCAGGCGCCTTGTGCGGGCCGAGGAACTCACCCGGATCCGATGGGGTGCCTACCGCACGGGATCCGAGCCGAAGTTCTCCGAGGACCGGCACCGTCAACTCGTCGCGGCCACAGCCGATCGGTTCCAGCCAGGGTCGACGGCCGTCGTGAGCCATGCCTCAGCCGCTGTGATGTTCGGAGTGGCCGCTCGGGGCCTGGACCTGTCCAGGGTCCATATCACCCGGCCCGGCCGGCCCGGCGCCTCGTCATCGGGGGTGGTCCGGCCGCACCGCGGCATCGTCGCCGATGACGAGATCACCACGGTTGAAGGGATCCCGGTCACCACGGCTGCTCGGACGGCACTGGACATTGCTCGTAGCGCACCGTTCACACAGGCCGTGATGGTGACCGACGCGATGCTTCGGCTGGGATTGATGACGCCAGGCGAATTCGAGACACTGATCGAACGTGCTCGTCGCAGGCGCGCGGCGGGAGGTGCGTCGCAGGTGGCGGCCTTCGCGGACGGCCGCTCCGAGAGCCCGGCCGAGTCGCACTCGCGGGTGGTCATGGCGAAGTTGGGGCTGCCAGCGCCCGACTTGCAAGCGGTGATCCGTACCGATAATGGCCGATTTGTCGCACGGACCGATTTCGGCATCGAGGAGTTTCGGACGGTAGCGGAGTGCGACGGTCTATCGAAGTACATCCGCTACCTCAAGCCGGGGGAGACAGCGGCCGACGCGGTGGTCAGGGAGAAGCGCAGGGAGGACGAGATACGCGGAACCGGACGGGAAATGGTGCGGTGGATTCCTGCGGAGCTCGGGCAACCAGTGGTCCTGCTGGGTCGGTTCCAGAGGGCATTCGCCCGGGCCGGCTTCCCCGAATGGCGACCGGGCCCTCCTCGCGTTTCATTTGTCGGATCTGCCAGAGCGGCCGCGAGATCGGGCATCCGGCGGTGACTCGTCCGCTGCTGATCCGAAACTCTGATAGCCCCGGGGCGTGACCGGACCGGATAGCGACGGGACCACTCAGTGAGGCTGTGGCAGTCGCGGCGAACCCTGAACCAGGAGACCGCGCCCGCGGCATGCGACAGGGGTAGCCCGAAGTCGGCACAGGTAGCCCGGATTCATCGGCGTGTCGCGCCAACTTCGGGCTACCTCACGAGGAGGGGCCGGCGTGTCGCGCCAACATCGGGCTACCTCGCGAAGAGGGGCCGGGGTGTCGCGCCGACTTCGGGCTACCTCGCGAGGAGGTGCCTGGGTCTCGCGCCAATATGGGAGCATCGAGCGGTGACCGGGTGTACGGCGGAGGGTGTGGTTCCTGGTAAAGTGAACGGTTGGGTCCGGCTGCAGTCCGTGGCGGCCGGCACCGTCACCCCCCCGGCGAACGGTTCGGAGCGGGACGAGCACGGGACCGCAGAATCAAGGAGCACCTCAGCGTGGCGCTGACTGCCGAACAGAAGAAGACCATCCTGGCCGAGTACGGCCTGCACGAGACCGACACCGGGTCGCCCGAGGCGCAGGTCGCGATGCTGACCAAGCGCATCGCGGACCTCACCGAGCACTTGAAGGAGCACAAGCACGACCACCACACCCGCCGTGGCCTGATGGGCCTGGTGGGTCAGCGACGTCGGCTGCTTCGCTACCTCTCCGGCGTCGACATCGCCCGCTATCGCTCGCTCATCGAGCGGCTCGGCCTGCGCCGATAACGTCGCCGCGTCAGGGGAGTGCTCTCGAGCCTCCCCTGACGCGCATGTGCGCCGATTGCACTTGCTGCCCGCGCACGCGCCGCGGCCCGACCGTCCAGGCCGGCTGCGGTCCACAACTGAATACCAACCACCACAGCCACGGCCCGCAGTACCCGCCAGATCGCGACATGATCACGGCCGGTCCTCGGTAGTGGCCACCGGATCCGGACGCCGCGGTATGCGGCATCAGACTCCGGCGGCTTCGATCGAAGGCCGGCACCCGCCGGCGGGTTCGTCGCGCAGTCGTGGCCTCCGACAAGAGGAGACCCATGTCAGACCCCACCGCCATCAGCGCGACCGCCGTCATCGACAACGGCGCGTTCGGCACCCGCACCATCCGCTTCGAGACGGGTCGGCTGGCCCAGCAGGCCGCCGGCGCCGTCGGCGCCTACCTGAACGAAGACACCTTCGTGCTGTCCGCCACCACGGCCAGCAAGCACCCCAAGGAGCAGTTCGACTTCTTCCCGCTCACCGTCGACGTGGAAGAGCGGATGTACGCCGCGGGGCGCATCCCCGGGTCGTTCTTCCGCCGCGAGGGCCGGCCGAGCGAAGACGCGATCCTCACCTGCCGGCTCATCGACCGGCCGCTGCGACCGTCCTTCGTGGACGGACTGCGTAACGAGATCCAGGTCGTCATCACCGTGATGGCGCTCAACCCGGACGTGGCCTACGACGTGCTGGCGATCAATGCCGCATCCGCCTCCACTCAACTGTCCGGGCTACCGTTCTCCGGCCCGATCGCCGGCACCAGGGTTGCGCTGATAGACGGCCAGTGGGTTGCCTTCCCGACCCACTCGGAGCTGGAGCGCTCGGTGTTCGACATGGTCGTCGCCGGCCGCATCGTCGGTGACGACGTGGCCATCATGATGGTGGAGGCCGAGGCCACCGCGAACACCATCGCGCTGGTCGCGGGCGGCGCTACCGCGCCGACCGAGGAGGTCGTCGCCCAGGGGCTGGAGGCCGCCAAGCCGTTCCTGCGGGCACTGTGCCAGGCCCAGTCCGAGCTGGCCGCCAAGGCAGCCAAGCCGACCGGCGACTTCCGCACCTTCCCCGCCTACGCCGACGACGTGTTCAGCGCGGTCGAGGCAGTGGCCTCCGCCAAGCTGGCCGCCGCGATGCGGATCGCCGGCAAGCAGGAGCGTGACGAGGCCACCGACGCCGTCAAGGCCGAGGTACTCGGCCAACTCGGCGGGCAGTTCGCCGGACGCGAGAGCGAGATCGGCAACGCGTTCCGCTCGCTCACCAAGAAGCTGGTCCGGCAGCGGATCCTCACCGAGAAGGTGCGCATCGACGGTCGCGGCCTGACCGACATCCGGACGCTGGCCGCCGAGGTCGGCTACCTGCCCCGGGTACACGGATCGGCGTTGTTCGAGCGCGGCGAGACGCAGATCCTGGGCGTCACCACGCTGAATATGCTGCGGATGGAGCAGCAGCTCGACACGCTGAGCCCGCTGTCTCGCAAGCGCTACATGCACAACTACAACTTCCCGCCCTACTCCACCGGTGAGACCGGCCGGGTAGGCAGCCCCAAGCGTCGCGAGATCGGTCACGGGGCGCTGGCCGAGCGGGCGCTGCTGCCGGTGCTGCCGAGTCGCGAGGAGTTCCCGTACGCGATCCGTCAGGTGTCGGAAGCGTTGGGCTCCAACGGATCCACCTCGATGGGGTCGGTGTGTGCGTCGACCATGAGCCTGCTGAACGCCGGTGTCCCGCTGAAGGCGCCGGTGGCCGGTATCGCGATGGGCCTGGTCTCCGACGAGGTTGATGGCAAGGCGCACTACGTCGCGCTGACCGACATCCTCGGCGCCGAGGATGCGTTCGGCGACATGGACTTCAAGGTCGCCGGCACCAGGCAGTTCGTCACCGCTTTGCAGCTGGACACCAAGCTGGACGGCATCCCATCCGATGTGCTGGCCGCCGCGCTGACCCAGGCCAGGGACGCCAGGCTGACCATCCTGGACGTGATGGCCGAGGCCATCGACGAGCCCGACGAGATGAGCCCGACCGCGCCGCGGATCACCACCATCAAGGTGCCGATCGACAAGATCGGCGAGGTGATCGGGCCGAAGGGCAAGATGATCAACTCGATCACCGAGCAGACCGGCGCGGAGATCGCGATCGAGGACGACGGGACGATCTTCGTGTCCGCCGCCGACGGTGAGAAGGCCCAGGCGGCGATCGACATGATCAACGCCATCGCGAACCCGCAGATGCCCAAGGTCGGCGAGCGGTTCCTCGGCACGGTGGTCAAGACCACCGCGTTCGGCGCCTTCGTGTCCCTGCTGCCCGGCCGGGACGGCCTGGTGCACATCTCGAAGTTGGGCCAGGGCAAGCGGATCGCCAAGGTCGAGGACGTGTGCAACGTCGGAGACAAGCTTCAGGTGGAGATCGCCGAGATCGATGCCCGCGGAAAGATCAGCCTGGTCCCGGTGGCGACAGAGTCCGCGGCTGCCACCACTGCCGCGTCCGTCTGATCGGCGCAGCCGGTGGCTGTAGGTCCCGGAGGCTCCGGGAGTTCCGGGCGCATCCTGCGCACCCGGGTTCTGGAGCGGGGCCCCGATGGGTCGACAGTGACGCTCTCGGTGCTGACCGGCGGACTGCGGGTCGTCACCGATGCCGTGCCGGGCGCCCGCAGCGCCTCGGTCGGCGTGTGGGTCGGCGTCGGCTCGGTGGACGAGGCACCACATCTGGCGGGTGCCTCGCACTACCTGGAGCACCTGCTGTTCAAGGGCACCAGGCGGCGCACCGGCCAGCAGATCGCTGCCGAGATGGACGCCGTCGGAGGTGAACTGAACGCGTTCACCTCGCACGAGTACACCTGCTTCTACGCGCGCACCCTGGCGGACAACGCAGACCTGGCAGTCGATCTGGTCTGCGACGTTGTGCTGCACGCGATCGTGGCGTCCGGTGATGTCGACACTGAGCGGTCGGTGATCCTGGAAGAGATCGCGATGCGCGATGACGACCCGGAGGACACTTTGGCGGACCTGTTCGCTGCCCAGGTGTTCGCCGGGCACGCGGTCGCGGCGCCGGTGATCGGCAGCGAGCGGAGTATCAGGGCGATCTCCCGGACCCAAGTGTCCGGCTACTACCGGCGTCGGTACAGCCCCGAACGGATGGTTGTCGCGGTAGCAGGCGGAGTCGAACACGGGGATGTGCTCCGGTGGGTGCGGGCAGCCTTCGATGCACGACTGGGCAGCGGCACCGGCCCGTCCGGGCCGCGACGCCCTGCTGGTCGAGCACTGAACGGGCCGGGGCTTCGGATCGCGCAGCGGGATATCGAGCAGGCGCACCTCTGTGTCGGCGTGCGCGCCCTGCACCGATCGGATCCGCGGCGCTATGCACTAGGGGTGCTGTCCGCGGCCCTCGGGGGCGGCATGAGCTCCCGACTGTTCCGCATCATCCGCGAGGAACACGGGCTGGCCTACTCCTGCTACTCGGCGACCTCAGCTTACGCGGACGTCGGTTCGCTTTCGGTGTACGCCGGCTGCCAACCGGGGAACCTGGGACAGGTCACCGACCTGATCCGCACGGAACTCGCCACGGTGGCGTCCTCGGGCCTGCGGCCGGCCGAGGTCGAGCGAGCCAAGGGCCAGCTCAGCGGATCCATGGTGCTGGGCCTGGAGGACACCGAATCCCGAATGAGCCGGGTGGGCAAGCAGCTGCTGGTGCGGCCCGGGTTCACCTCCGTGGAGACCGACCTGCGCAGGATCCGTGCAGTCACTTCAGGTCAGGTGGCTGCGCTGGCCGCCGAACTCCTAGGTGGCCCGCTGTCGGCCGCAGTGGTCGGACCGTACGCTCGAGGCAGAGATCTACCGGCCGAGGTGCGCACGCTGGTTCGCGGCCGGCGCTCATAGCAGCTACCAGATCGCGGCCTGCGGAATCGGACCGCGAGATCAGGGCCATCGGAGAGGGGACTGCGCTGATGACGGATGAGGTGCTGCGAGTCGGCGTGATCGGCGCCCGCGGGCGGATGGGCTCCCGAGTGTGCAGCGCTGTTGACGCAGCTGAGGATCTCGACCTGGTGGCGACCGTGGACGGCGGGGACTGGCTGTTCTCGCTGGCCGATGCGGGCAGCCAGGTGGTCGTCGACTTCACTCATCCCGGTGTGGTGATGGAGAACATCCGGTTCTGCATCGACCAGGGCATTCACTGCGTGATCGGCACCTCGGGTGTCGGCGAGGACCGACTGACCACCATCAGGGGCTGGTTGGAGCACAAGCCGGAGGTTGCCGTTCTGGTGGTTCCGAACTTCGCCATCGGGGCGGTGCTGGCCATCCGGTTCGCGCGGGAGGCTGCGCGGTTCTTCGAGTCCGCGGAAATCATCGAGCTGCACCACGCAGGGAAGGTCGACGCTCCGTCCGGCACCGCCGTCGCGGTCGCGGCGGCGATCGCCGCCGGCCGCGCGGATGCCGGTCTTGGCGCGGTGCCCGATGCCACCGTGAGGGCGGCGGAAGGGGCTCGCGGGACCGTCGTGGACGGCATCCACGTGCATTCGGTGCGGCTGCCGGGCTTGGTCGCGCACCTGCACGCGATGTTCGGCACCGAAGGAGAGTCGCTGACCATCCGGCACGACAGCACCGACCGATCCTCCTTCCTGCCGGGAGTGCTGACAGCGATCCGATCGGTATCTGCCCGGCCCGGCCTCACCGTCGGCCTGGAACACCTGCTGGGCCTGGGCTGAGCCAGGCGTCAAACCCGGGATCGTCTGGGCGATGTCGCACAAGGGTAGGTCCGCCGCCGCGGATGCCGCCGCTCAGGCCCGCGGCATCGGCGGCTCGTCGTCGGCGGCGCGGGGCTGGTGTTGCTCCGCCTCCGGTGCGGCCGGCACGATCTCGATGCCGGCCGCTTCGGCCCCCGCCCGGAGCCGCCGGTCCCAGGCAGCAAACAACAAGTGGTCGCTGCCCACCGCCAGCGCGCTGGCCAGGTGGACTGCGTCAGCGCCTCGCAAGGCATACTGGCCGGCCAAGTCGCCGGCGTTAGCCGTGATCTTCTCGGTCAGCTCCACCGGCCGGGTCGCCGCCCAGTAGTCCTCCCAGGCCGTCTCGGCGAGCTCGTGGGCATCGGCGTCCAGCCGGTGATCGCGCCGGGCCGCGGCCAGCGCAGCACGCACTTCCGGGTACGCGAGGCGACTGGCGACGGCAGCGTCACATCCATCCCACAGCGCCGCGGCAATATCGCTGCCCCGCTCCTGGACCACCAGCTTCACGAACGCGCTCGCATCAAAGTAGACGATGGTCACGGAACTTCGTCACCGGCGCTGCTGCGCGACGAGCTCAGAAACCGATCCGGTTGCATGTGCCCGGGCTGCCCCGCCGGCAACGGGACGCCCCGCACGCTGCGGACGGCCTAGCACTCCCTGCCGGGTCAGTCGCTCAAGGAGCGGCGCGGAATCCACCCCGACGAGGCGCGCCACCGGTATCCCTCGGTCGGTCACCACGACCTCCTCGCCACGGCGGGCCCGCTCGACCCAGTCCGCCAACTCCGCGCGCAACGTGCTCACCGCAACGTCCATGGCGCGAGTGTACATCAGCATAAGGTCGCTTCGTACACGGCGATCCTCGTGCTGAGCCCGTGACGGGAAGTGCCTGGCCTTGTCCATGGATGTCAGCGTTGGACGTCAGCGTTGGACGTAACTGTGCGCGACACGTTCGCGCGTTGAGAGGGTCGGGTGCCTTCTGGGGCCTTCGCGTCGACGTCTGCCGAGACTTCGGTCATCTCGACGATCAGCCCATTTCGCACCGTGATGAAGGTGGCCACCTCGAAGTGTTCGAGCTTGTCGTCGATGAAACCAGTGACATGTGACCGTCCGGCAGCCCGAGCACCCGATCCGACGCAGTCCTGGAGGACCAGGTGGTCGAAGCCCGGATACTCGGCGTTCAGACGCACCCACGACGCACGGTCGAAAGTTTCCCCGGTGTGAACGAAACGACAGACGAAGTCCTCGTGCAGCAGCGCGGGCAGCCCAGCCCAGTCCTGCGCATCGATCGTCTCAACCAATCGTCTCATCATCGCGGGGGCATCCATCAGCCCAGGGTGCCATCCGGTACCGACGGCAACCACCCGGGTCGATGTCGGGCTCGATGCGGCCTCTTGGATCGGTGCCAGACGTCGCGTGCCGACCCGGCACCGCCGACCCCGGCGAGGCAGCAAGGCAACCTGCTGCACGGATACCTCACAAGCCTGCACGCCGTCGGTGGTGGTTCCCGATGCTGTCCGGCAGGTGATCCCAGGATCAGACCAGTGCCAGCTCCAGCGAGCCCAGGTAACGGACCTCGCCCAGCAGCGATTCGCCAGTGTCCAGCACCCGTCGGTGCCCGTCCGGCAACCAGCCGACGCCGCCCAGGAACGAGGCGATAGTGGTGTCCGTCTCCGGTGCCCACCAGCATCCCCTGGCCGCGCCCAGCCCCCGCAGGCACCGCGCGGCCTCGCCGAGCAGCCGTCCGCCGTGGCCGCGCCGGGACCAGCGGGGGAGTACCCCGAGAACCTCGACCGCACCGAGGCTGCCCTCGGCGGTGCGGGATTGCGCAGTGGCGGGTCGGTTAAGCGCAGGCCCCTCGGTGTCGGATCCTTCGGGATCGATGCCGACAGCAGCGAAACCCACCGGCTGATCGCCCTCGGTGGCGATCAGCACCGGTCGGCCGGTGGCGATCCGGGCAGCCCAGGCCCGCGCGTGCTCCGCAGGGTCGGTGAACAATACCGACGCCGGCAGCAGCTCCGCATAGGCGTGCTGCCACAGCTGGATCTGCAACTCCGCCAGCAGCAGGGCGTCGCCCTCGTCGGCCGGCCGGACCGTCGCATCAGCCATGCCGTCAGGCCCCCACGCGGGCGACGGCCCCGGCGAGTGTGGGGTTGGCGGGGCCGGCTCCGCTCACCCGCAACCGGCTGTCGTGGCCGGAGATGTCCAGCAATGCCGTCAACCGTTCGTCAGAGCCCACCGTGGCAAGGTACCTGGCCCACCGACGGATCGTCGGTGCGGCATGCCACCATCGATCGGTGAGAGCCGCCGAGACATTGACCGCAGCGCAGGCACGGCGCACTGCGATTGCGGCGCAGCAACTGGCCTTGCCGCGGCGAACCGACGCCATCAACCGCGGCCATCTGCGCCGGATGGTCGACGCGATCGGCCTTCTGCAGATCGATTCGGTCAACGTGCTGGCCAGGGCGCACTACCTGCCACTGTTCTCCCGGCTCGGAAGCTACCCGACCGAACTGCTGGACGGGGCTGCCTGGCCCGCCGGGTCGGGCGAACGGATGCTGCTGGAGACCTGGGCGCATGTGGCGTCGTTGGTGCCGATGCACCTGGAACCGCTGCTGCGCTGGCGGCGCGGTCGCTGGTCGGGCTCCTGGCTGACGCAGCACCGGGAGTTCGCAGACCGGGTGGTCCAGGTGCTACGGGAGAGCGGGCCGATGTCTGCCGGTCAGATCGAGAAGCAGCTCCACGCGCCGGGGCGCGGGCGTGCTGGGTGGTGGGAGTGGTCGCAGACCAAGCGGGCCTGCGAGATCTTGTTTGAGGCAGGGGTGCTCGGTACCGCCTACCGGCGTGGCTTCGAGCGCCACTACGACCTGCTGGATCGGATCATCCCGGCCGCAGTCCGGGCGCTGCCCACACCGGATCCGGTCGACGCCATCCGGCAACTCGTTGCCCTGGCGGCGCGGCATCACGGGATCGGCACTGCGCGCGATCTGGCCGACTACTACCGGCTGCCAGTTGAATCCACCAAATCCGCCTTGGCTGATCTTCTGGACGCGGGCACAGTGCGACGGCTGGCGGTGCAGGGCTGGTCCCAACCCGCGTACCTGCACCGGGACGCCAGGATGCCGCGCCGGGTCGCCGGCAGCGCGTTGCTCTGCCCGTTCGACCCGTTGATCTGGGAACGGGCCCGCACCGAGCGTCTGTTCGGCACCCGGTATCGGATCGAAATCTACGTGCCCGGCCCCAGGCGGGTGTACGGCTACTACGTGTTCCCGCTGCTGCTCGACGACCGGATCGCCGGCCGCTTCGACCTGAAGGCCGACCGGCGGGCCGGCCGGCTGCTGGTCCAGGCGTCCTGGGTGGAACCGGGATGCGAGCCTACGCAGGTTGCCGAGTCGGCTGCTGTCGAACTACGCCGGATGGCGGCCTGGCTCGGACTTGCCGACGTGGTGGTGGCACCCCGCGGCGATCTGGCCTCGACGCTGCTCCGATTCACCATCTGAGCGGCGGCTGCCTCGCCTTCCGCCGTGACCGAATCATGACCGCATCGAGTGGCAGCCGGCCTGCGCCTGTGCCAGCTTGCCTGCGTGACGGGGGCGTGGGAGCGGGCCGCCGGCGGTAACCTTCCGCAATGAGCCCGATACCCGCAGGCGTTGCCGCGGGCCACCCGGCCACGGCCGGAGTGGGAATCGATGTGCTGTCCCGCGGCGGCTCGGCCGCCGATGCCGTCGCTGCGATGATCCTGGCCGGCTGTGTCGCCGAGACGATCTTTTGCGGGCTCGGCGGCGGCGGATTCGCCACGTTCTTCGATGCCGGCACGCAGACCGTCAGCTGCCTGGACTTCTTCGTCGCAGTGCCCGGTCTGGACGGCACCAGGGCAGCCCCGGCCCGGGATATCGAAGTTTCCTTCGCCGGTGTTCGGGTGCCCTATGCGGTCGGCGGTGCCACGGTGGCGGTCCCTGGCACGCCCAGCGGCGCCGCCGAATTGCACCGCAGGCATGGCCGGTTGCCATGGGCCGAGATCGTCTCTCCTGCCATCACACTGGCCACCCGCGGGGCGCCGCTGCCGGCCGCCCACGCTGACCTGCTGGTCGAGGTCGCCCCGGCGATGCTGATCGGGGAGGGCATCCAGGCGTACACCCGACCGTCGGAGGGTGGCCGGCGGTTGATCGCCGCGGGGGAGGTGCTGCATCACGACGGTCTCGCCCGGACCTTGTCAGTGCTGGCCGAGCAGGGGCCTGCGCCGCTGCTCACCGGGCCGATCGGCGTGGCACTGGTGGCGGCGGCCCGAGCCGACGGCGGTGCCCTGTCGATGGCCGACATGGCCTCCTACCGAGTTGTGGACCTGCCGGTGGTCAGCGCCCGACTGGGTGAGGTGACCGTGCACGTTCGGGGCAACGACTTGGACAACTTCGCCGGCACACTGCGGGCGCTGGATCTGGAGGCGGTGCGGCGCGATGGCCCGGACCGGGCGCGGGCGCTGGTCGCCGCGCTGCGTTCACCCGTCCAACGTGCCGCCACGACCAGTGTGGTGGCGGTCGATCCGCAGGGCAATGCCTGCGCGGCGACCCATTCGCTGGGCCTTGGGTCCGGAGTCTGGGTCGGCGGTGTGCACGCCAATTCGATGCTCGGCGAGGGTGAGTTGCTGCGCGGTGATCTGCCCGCCGGCGCCAGGATGGGGTCGATGATGGTGCCGCTGGTGGTCACCGACGCGGGCGGCGCGTTGATCGCCGCGGGCGGCGCCGCGGGGGGCAGCCGCATCCGGCCCGCACTGGTCCAAGTGCTCACCGGGATGGTGATCCAGGGCCGTGGCAGCGTCGCCGCGACCGCTGCCCCGCGGCTGGCCGCGGCTCCCGATGCGGTGCACCTGGAGCCCGGCTTTCCCGTCGAAGTCGTCAACGCGCTGAGAGACGACGGTGAGAACGTGGTGCAGTGGGACCGGATGATGCCGTACTTCGGCGGAGTGTCGGTGGCCGGCGGAGACGGACCGGCCGCCGATCCCCGTCGAGGCGGTGCGGCGCACATGCTGGGGTGAGCCGGCGACGCTGCCATGACTCGGGTGGCAATCACTCGAGCCGCAATGGCCCCCAGCCGCAATGGCCCCCAGCCGCGATGAGTCAGGTCGCGATTGCTCAAGCCAAGACAGCGCGGCGCAGGCGGATGTCGCCGGATGTGGTGCGAACCCTGATGTCCAGGGTTGGGCCGTCGGCTTCGTCCTTGTCGGCCGCCGGCATGCCGGATGCATCGGCGTCTTCCGGTACTTCAGGTGCGTCAGTGCCGGCCAGGTCATCGATGCCGTCGCTGACCAGCAGATCGCTGAGGGTCTGTCCGGAGATCGTGGTCAGGTTCACCGCAGCCAGCGACCCCGGATGCACCCCGATCTCAACGTCTCCGGATACCGAGGTGACGTCGGTGCGGCCGCGGGTGGCATCGAAGATCCGGACGTCGCCGGAAACGGTCCGAGCATTGACGTCGGCGGCCGGCTCCCGAACGAGGATGGTGCCCGATGTGGACTGGATGTCGGCAGTCCCGGTCACGACGCCGACCTCGACACCGCCGGACGCGGACTTCGCCGACAGATCGCCTCCCGCCGAGTGCACCCGAATACTGCCCGACGCTGTCTGCAGCCGTGTCGGACCGCAGGTGCCGTCGGCCACCACATCGCCTGATGCACTGCGGATGTCGAGTCGGTCTGCCTGCCCGCGGACAGTAACCTCTGCGGACTGTGAGTGCACCCGAACCGAAGAGTTCGGCGGCGCGGTGATGCAGATGTCGAAAGACGTCCGGCCGATTCTGCTGGCCGGGTCGGCGTCGACGATCAGGGTGTCGGTATCGTCTCGCCGGGTCATCTCGACCCTTACCAGGTCGGCGGGACCGGCCTGCGGATCCGGTTCGGAGGCGCCGCGCCAACCGGCGGCCCAGCCCGGTCCGTCGGCGCCGGCGGATCGGCCGCTGAACGACCGGACGATCTCGTCGATGAAGCCGAATGGGTGGCCTCCTCTGGCGACGACCTCGACGCTGGACTGGCCGGTGCCCGTCAGGTCGACAATGACCTTGCCGGCAGCGTTGCGGACCTCGATGGTGATCGGGTCCGAGGTGGTGAAGGTGTGCATCGCGGGCTCCTGCTCCAGGTCATGCGAGGTGTATGAGTTTGGGTCGCCTACATCCGGCGGTTAGAGCTGTTGTCATGTGGTGATGGCTGCCGAACCCGACAGAGACCTGCGGTTCGGTCAGCCCTTGACATACCCGGTCATCGTGTGCGGCCCGCCCCCGCCGCGGCGCCCCTTGCCCTGCACCGAGGAGCGGACTGCGTCGGACACCGCGTGCTGGATGTAGGTGTTCAGCGACACGCCCTGGCCCGATGCGGCCTGTTCGGCCTGCGACTTGAGGTCGTTGAACAGCCGCAGAGTGGTCCGCGACAGCTCACCTCCCGCGTCTCGCATGGCCCGACCGAGGGCGTCGTCGCCAAGGGACTCCGCGCCTGCTTCGCTGTCTGCGGTGCTCCAACCGCGAGTTGACTTACGGTCGGTCCAGCCATCGGACTGCTCGTGCCGGGTCACCGAGACCCGCACATCGCGCCCGTCCAGCCGGATTTCGACGCTGGCGTCGTCCAACGCCCCGGTAACCTCGGCGGCCAAGTCGGACAACGCGTTCATGATCGCCAACCGGGCGGCCGGCTCCATGGCGGAGGCGAGTAGCGCGGCGGCCCGTCGAGTCTGCTCATCGCCGACTGATGCGGCGGCGAGCAAGTCCTCACGAAGGCTCTGGGTGTACGGCGAAAGATCCATGACGCCATCATGACACCAATCATGGCGTCATGCAAGGCCAGTTGACGTCAGGTTGTTGATCGGGGCTCAGCGGCCCGGCCACACGCCGCATTTCCCACCGGCAGTATCAGGCCCCGTTGGCCCCTACACCACCCCGATGCCGAATCAGTGGCGGAGATGAGACTTCCGCCGGCAGGTAGTCGCTGTGGTGCAGTGACAGGCCGGCAAAGCTCGTCCAACGCGAGCCACCGGCCTCGATCTCGGCCATCGCGGCGCGGATGTCCTGGGCCGACTGGCCATAGAAGCTGGAACTCGGGCCGTCAGCACCTGGTGGAGCCAGGTTCACCCCTATGTGGGCGGGCGTCCGCGTCGCGGCGGCGGCGAGCATCTCCGGGCGCGATGTCGTCAGCACAGCCGCGGCGCTGTCGCGGTAGCTCATCAGCGTGACCGATGCCACCGTCCTCATCACGGCTTCATCCAGCCGCTCGCCGCGGTGTGTGAAGACGGTGTTGAACCAGTAAGGGATGTCGGCGTCGACCTGCAGCCCGGCATCGGCGGCGAGAGTCAACGCCTGCAAGTACCCGGAAATCAGCCGTGGCCGGTTTGCCTTCCAGCCGGGCGCTGCGTGAGGTTCGATGTCCATGTGCAGCCGAGCGAACAATTCCGAGCCGGCAACTTCGGCGGCAGACCTGCCGGACTCGGCAGGGTTTGTTGCCCACGATGGATCACCGCACAGCGCGTCGATTTCCTGGCCCGCTTCCCGCGTCAACGTTGCGAGTTGCTCGAGCCTTCTCATTGTCGTTGCACTCTTGGTGAATCCAGGCGACACCCAGATCAGCAGCCGCTGAATGCCGGATGCCTGGGTGACGGCAACGAGCAAGGGCGCGTCGGTGAACGACCAGACCCACGTGGAACGGACATGACCTGTCGACATGATGCCCCGGACGCTACAACCGCGCAGTGTGAGAACCTGCCGCAGTGACCGATACCGACCTGCAGGTGCGCCTGATCGCCCGCACCGAGTTCACCCCACCCGACGACGTGCCGTGGACGACCGACGCCTCGGGCGGGCAGGCGCTGGTGGAGTTCGCCGGCCGTGCCTGCTACCAATCCTGGGACAAGCCGGTGCCGGCCACCGCGACCAACTCCGGCTTCCTGATGCACCTGCTGCAGGTCGGGCACCTGTCGGTGCTGGAACACGCGGCTGCGACTTTCTACATCACCGGAGTGTCCCGATCGGTGGCACACGAGATGCTGCGCCATCGGCACCTGTCCATATCGGAACTGTCGCAGCGCTACGAGCCTGCCGGCGGTCCGGTCGTGTCTCCGCCGACCGATATTGCTGCGGATCCTGTGCTGCGCGCTGGATTCGAGGCTGCGGCGGTCGCTGCCTCCGGCGCGTACCGAGGGCTGCTCAGCTTGCTGTCGACGGGCACTCCGGCCGGGTCGGCCGGCGCGATGCATCGCCGTCGGGCCCGACAGGCCGCCAGATCCGTTCTGCCGCACGCTGAGTCGACGACACTGGTGGTAACCGGGAACTTCCGCGCATGGCGGCACTTCATCGGCGCCCGTGCCACCGACGCGGTTGACACCGATATCAGGGCGCTAGCGGTGGAGATCCTGCGGCAGTTGTCTGTGATCGCGCCGAACGCATTTGCGGACTTCCGGATCTCGCAATTACCCGATGGGACCCGGACTGCCGCGTCGCCGCTGGTCGGTGAGGGCTGAGAGATGGCCGGTGGTTCGCGGAGGCCCGCGTAGCGTGCAGTCATGACCTTGGCCCGAACCGAACGCGCAGCCCTGGCCGGCCTGCTTGACCGACTCGGCCCCGACCGACCGACGCTGTGCGAGGGCTGGACCACCGGCGACCTGCTGATCCACCTGCTCACCCGGGAGCGACGCCCGGACGCCCGGCTCGCCGCGCTGATACCGCCGCTGTCCGGCTGGTTTCGCCGGGTCGCCGCCGGGTACGCCGCCTTGTCGTGGCGCGAGCGAGTGCAGTTGATTCGGGGCGGGCCGTCCCGGTGGAACCCGATGAGCCTGGGCCCGGTGGACTCGCTCGTCAACGGGATGGAGTACTTCATCCACCACGAAGACGCGCGGCGCGGCGAGCCGGGCTGGGAGCCGCGGCAGTTGGACCCGGCGACCGCAGCCGCCGTCGCCGATCTGGCCCGCTCGCTGCCGGTTCGCGCCATGCTGCACCGTGCCGGAGTGGGCGTAACGGCTGCCTTTCCCGGTGACGATCCCGTAGTGCTGCGTCGTGGTTCGCCAATGGCGGTGCTGACCGGCGAACCGGCCGAGGTGGTGTTGTGGGCCAGTGGACGCAACGCGGTACGTCTGGACATCGGCGGGGACGACAAGGCCGTCGAGAAGCTACGTGCGGCTGGCCGCATTCCCTGACACCGAGACGCGGGCACCGGGCTGGGCACCCGGACGCACTTGCCCGCCCGCTGCAGCCAGGGCTGCGCTGGCCGGGCCGGTGCAGGCCGGTACCGTTCAGACCATGACGACCCTTTCGGCCGGCCCGGCAGGGCGACCAGGACGCCCCTTCGGCACTGTGCTGACTGCCATGGTCACGCCGTTCGCCACCGGCGGTGAACTCGACCTGGCAGGCACTTCGGCGTTGGCGGAGCATCTGGTAGCCACTGGCAGCGACGGCATCGTCGTCAACGGGACAACGGGTGAATCGCCAACGACCACCGACGCCGAGAAGGAGTCGATCATCCGGGCGGTGGTCGAAGCGGTCGGCGACCGGGCAACCGTGGTGTCCGGTGTCGGCACCTACGACACGGCACATTCGATCGAACTGGCCAAGGCCGCCGAGCGGGCCGGTGCGCACGGCGCGCTGGTCGTCACGCCCTACTACTCGCGCCCCCAGCAGGCGGGCCTGATCGCGCACTTCACCGCCGTCGCGGACGCCACCGCCCTGCCGGTGATGCTCTACGACATCCCACCGCGGGCCGTGGTCGCCATCGACCCGGCCACGCTCATCACACTGGCCGGCCACCCCAGAATCACTGCGGTCAAGGACGCCAAGGGCGACCTGCTCGCCGGTTCGATGGTGATCGCGGCCACTGACCTCGCCTACTACTCCGGCGACGACCCGCTCACCCTGCCGTGGATGAGCGTCGGCGGCGTCGGCATCGTCAGCATCATCACCCACGTGGTCGGTCCGTACGTCAGGGCGATGGTTGATGCGGCGCTGGCGGGCGACTATCGGACCGCACGGGCTTTGCACCTGGCGCTGATGCCGGTGCATCGGGCGATGTCCCGCACGGGCGGCGGCGCCGGGCTGGTATTCGCCAAGGCCGCGTTGCGGCTGGCCGGGATCGACGTCGGCCAGCCCCGGTTGCCGCAAATCCCCGCCACCACCGCGCAGATCGACCAGATCGACAGCGATCTGGCCGAACTATCACCACTCGAACACATCACTTCCGGCCCGATCAACTCGGCCCGGACAATCACACAGAACGGACCCACTGCATGACGTCTCAGCACTCCTCCGGCCATTCGACAGGTAATCCAGTCGGCAATCGTGCCGACAATTCGGCCGGCAGCTCGGCCGGAAATGTGGTTGCGCCCGGACGGCTGCCGAAAGGTGCGCTGCGGATTGTCGCGCTGGGCGGTATCGGCGAGATCGGCCGCAACATGACCGTCTACGAGTTGGCCGGGCGGCTGCTGGTGGTGGATTGCGGGGTACTGTTTCCCGAGGATGCGCAGCCCGGCGTCGACCTGATCCTGCCGGACTTGCGGCTGGTTGAGGACAGGGTCGCCGATATCGACGCAATTGTCATCACCCACGGGCACGAGGATCACATCGGCGCGCTGCCCTGGCTGCTCCGCCTACGTCGGGACATCCCGGTGATCGGTACCCGCTTCTCGCTGGCGCTGATTGCCGCAAAGTGCAAGGAGCACAAGATTACCCCGGCGCTGCGGGTGGTTGCCGAGAAGGACCGGTTGGCCGTTGGCGGGTTCGACCTCGAGTTCTTCGCGGTCAACCACTCGATCCCAGATGCTCTCGCCATCGGTATCCGCACCACGGCCGGCACCGTGCTGCACACCGGCGATATCAAGATGGACCAGTTACCGCTGGACGGCAGACTGACCGACCTCGGCGGATTCTCCCGGTTCGGCGACGAGGGTGTCGACCTGCTCCTGGTCGACTCGACCAATGCCGAGGTGCCCGGCTTCGTCGCGCCGGAGCGGGAGATCGGGCCGGTGCTGGACTCCTTCATCCGCGCCGCATCGCAGCGGGTGATCGTGGCCTCCTTCGCCTCCCATGTCCATCGGGTCCAGCAGATGCTCGATGCGGCGCAGCGGCACGGCCGCAAGGTTGCTTTCGTCGGCAGGTCGATGGTGCGCAACATGCAGATCGCTTCCGAGCTCGGCCTGTTGACAGTTCCGGACGGTCTGGTCCGAAACCTGGACAAGGTACTGGACCTGCCTCCCGAGCAGGTGCTGCTGATTTCCACAGGTTCCCAGGGGGAGCCGCTGTCCGCGCTGTCCCGGATGTCGCGAGGGGACCATCGTTCGGTGTCCCTGCGGGAGGGGGACACGGTGATCCTGGCATCGTCGATGATCCCGGGGAACGAGACCAGCGTGTTCACCGTGATCAACGAGTTGAGCCAGCTCGGGGTGATTGTGGTCCACCAGGGGGTCGCCAAGGTACACGTGTCCGGCCATGCCTCGGCCGGGGAGTTGCTGTACTTGTACAACGCCGTGCGGCCGAAGAACGTGATCCCGATCCACGGCGAGTGGCGGCACCTGCGGGCGCAGGCCCGGCTCGCGGTTGCCACCGGTGTGCCGGATGGCCGGGTGGTGCAAGCGCCCAACGGGACAGTCGTCGACCTGCAGGGCGGCATCGCCAAAATCGTCGGGCACATCGACGTCGGGATGGTCTATGTCGACGGCAACGCCGTCGGGGACGTCGGCGAGACCACGCTGTCCGACCGGCTGGTGCTGGGCGAGGACGGGTTCATCGCCATCACGGTCGCGATCGACGCGCAAACGGGACGAGCGGTAGCCTCCCCGACGATCTCCGGTCGCGGTTTCTCCGACGACCCGAACGCGTTGGACGGGGTGGTGCCGCTGGTCGAGCGTGAGCTCGCGGCGATGGAAGCCGACGGGATCACCGATACCCATCGGGTCGCCCAGGCGGTGCGCAGAGTGGCCGGTCGGTGGGTCAACGACACCTACCGGCGCCGGCCGATGATCGTGCCCACCGTGCTTGCGGTCTCGGCGCGGTGACGGTGTCGGCGCGGTGTCGGTGTTGGCGTGGTGTCGGTGTGGTGTCGGTGTTGGTCCGATGGCGTTGACCTGGCTGACCTCGAGCCCATGACCGTCTCTACCACGTGACCATCTACCACGTGACCATCTACCACGTGACCACCGCCGCCGAATGGGAGCAGGCCGTCGCGGCCGGCGAGTACCGGATGTCCACCCGCGGCCGGACGCTGCAGGGCGAGGGCTTCATTCATTGCTCCTATGTCGACCAGGTCGGTCACGTGGTCGGCACGTTCTATCGGGGAGTGCACGAGCCGCTGGTGGTGCTGACCATTGACACAACGCGGCTGCCCGCCCCGGTGATCGCGGAGAACACCGGCGGCGGCACCGAGCTGTTCCCGCACGTGTACGGGCCGTTGCCGGTGTCCGCGGTCACCGCGGTGACGCCGCTGGAGCGCGAACCCGACGGCGATCCTGGCGCTGCCCTCGATCCTTCGGTCGCGTCGGCCCACCCCACACCGTCGGAGATTGCATAGGCCGACCGGTCCACGGTCGCTGTTGCCCACTGATCTCCCGCATATAAGTCATCGGTCAGGGCTGTCGTCGGGGCCGCCGGCGCCGCCCCGACGGCCTAGCTGCCGAGAAACTGCAAGGACCAGCGCGACTGCGTCGAGGTCCAGATCCACGGTGTGGCAGACGGGACGGATGTGACGACAGGGAATAGGGTGGTGAAATGGCCGGAAAGACCACTGCTTCGCCGCGCGCACGCGCGACGGCTGGTACACGCTCTCGGGGCGCTCGTTCAGGAGGCAGTCGGTCTGCTGGCGCACCCTCGGGTGGGGCACCCTCCGGGAGTGGCAGCCGGGGGCGTACCAGCGAACGGCCGAACGCTGCGCCGCGTCGTCCTGCCGCGCGAAGCGCCCCCCGGGCGAAGACTCCGCGCGCGCCGTCGCGCCGGCGCGGCCATGGCGTGACTGCTCGCACCATGCGCGGCCTGGGCCGGGGTCTCGCCGGGTCGTGGCGGCTCGCCGCCCGCGGCCTGGGCGGCACCGCTCGGCTGGTCGGGCGCGGCGCGGGTGCGGCACGCGACATCGATCAGGCGCACCGCAGGGATGGGCTGGCGCTCGGCCTGATCGCGCTGGCCGCGATCTGCGCGATCGGGAACTGGTTTCATGCTGCCGGCCCTGTCGGCACGGTGATCGACGACGCGATCCGGGTGTGGTTCGGCGCGCCCGGGGTGGTGCTGCCCGCCCTGCTGGTGGTTGCCGCCGTCATCTTGATGCGGACCCAGGCGGACCGGCCGCACCGCGTGCGGCGGATCTTCGGCGGGGCCGCAGTCACGCTGGCGGTGACTGGCATCTTCCATATTGCGCATGTGACGTCGCTGGCCGATCCCGGTGCGGACTCCGTCGCGCTGCGCAAGTCGGCCGGCGGCACCTTGGGCTGGCTGATCGGGCAGCCGCTTTTCGTCGGGCTGACTGCGGCACCGTCCATTATCGTGCTGGTGCTGTTGGCCGCATTCGGCTTGCTGCTGCTCACCGGAACCCGTCTGCAGCAACTGCCGGAACTTCTCGGCCGCGGCTGGTCAGCGGTGTCCGGTGGACGGTATGAGGAGGAGTCGGAGCCCGGCCAGGGGTACCTGGTCGGTGGCACCGTTGACCTTTCGCAGGCACCCGATCCGGCCACCGTCCGACTACGCCGCCCCTCGCGCCGCCGCCAGGGCGCCGCCGACGAGGACACGGACGACCCGGGCACGCCGGAAACCGCTGCCGCAAACAACGCGGTGACGCCAGCAGGAGCGGTACCGGCAGCCGAGCTCAGGCGCCCCAGAGTCGTCAAACCCAGCACTGTGCCGCTGGCCGGTGCGCCGGTGACCGCACCGACCCAGCTCACCCTGGACCGGGCCATGGACGGCAGCTACCAGCTGCCCCCGGCCGGCCTGCTCAAGCTCGGCGCGCCGCCGAAGCAGCGGTCGGCGGCCAACGACGAGATGATCGAACGGATCAGCGAGGTACTGGACCAGTTCGCCATCGACGCCGCGGTCACCGGATTCACCCGCGGGCCGACCGTCACCCGCTACGAGGTCGAGCTGGGTCCAGGGGTCAAAGTCGAGAAGATAACCGCCCTGGCCCGCAACATCGCGTACGCAGTGGCCACCGACAACGTGCGGCTGCTGGCGCCCATCCCGGGCAAGTCCGCGGTCGGCATCGAGGTGCCGAACTCCGATCGGGAGATGGTGCGCCTCGGCGACGTGCTCGCCCACCCGGACGCTCGGGGTGATCATCACCCGCTGGTGATCGGGCTGGGTAAGGACGTGGAAGGTGGGTTCGTCACCGCGAACCTGGCGAAGACCCCACACCTGCTGGTCGCCGGTTCCACCGGCTCCGGCAAATCCTCGTTCATCAACTCGATGCTGGTCTCGCTGCTGCAACGGGCGACGCCGGCCGAGGTCCGGATGATCCTGGTCGACCCGAAGATGGTGGAACTGACGCCGTACGAGGGCATCCCGCACCTGATCACGCCGATCATCACCGCGCCCAAGAAGGCGGCCGCGGCGCTGGCTTGGCTGGTCGAGGAGATGGAGCAGCGGTACCGCGACATGCTGGCGCACAGCGTGCGGCACGTCGACGACTTCAACCGCAAGGTGCGCCGGGGGGAGATCACCGCCCCGCCGGGATCCGAGCGGGTGTACCGGCCATACCCGTACATCCTGTGCATCATCGACGAACTCGCCGACCTGATGATGACGGCCCCGCGGGACGTCGAAGACGCCATCGTTCGGATCACCCAGAAGGCGCGTGCCGCCGGTATCCACCTGGTGCTCGCCACCCAGCGCCCATCGGTGGACGTGGTGACCGGCCTGATCAAGACCAACGTGCCGTCCAGGCTGTCGTTCGCGACCAGCTCGCTGACCGACTCCAGGGTGATCCTGGACCAGCCTGGCGCGGAAAAGCTGATCGGCATGGGCGACGGGCTGTACCTGCCAATGGGGGCATCCAAGCCAACCCGCATCCAGGGCGCCTACGTATCCGACGAAGAGATCCACGCGGTGGTGGCGTTCGCCAAGGAGCAGGCCGACCCGGACTACGCCGATGGCGTGACGGTGGCCAAGGTGGACGCGAGCAAGGACGTCGACCCCGACATCGGTGGTGACCTGGATGTGCTGGTGCAGGCCGTCGACCTGGTGGTGACCTCGCAGCTCGGCTCCACATCGATGCTGCAGCGCAAGCTCCGGGTGGGCTTCGCCAAGGCGGGCCGCCTGATGGACCTGATGGAAACCCGTGGCATCGTCGGGCCCAGCGAGGGCTCCAAGGCCCGCGAGGTGCTGGTCAGGCCGGACGAACTGGACGAGGTGCTGTCCGCGCTGACCGGCGTACCGGAGCCGGTGCCGGACGAACTCGATAAGTTCTGAGGAGAACTGACGGGAATCGGGTGCCCGTGCGCGGGGCCCCGACGCGGTGGTCGTAGCGAACTGGGCAGAGAATCAGCCGAGATCGTAGGCGGCCGAGGCAATCTTGAAGTAATGCCCGGTGCCCTGGTTGCCGCACCACATGCCGGAAGTCGAGCTCGTGCAGGCCATCGACCCGTAAGTGATGGACGTGCCGTAGGGGAGCACTGCCGCATCGGGGTCGGCCAGGGTATCGCCATGGCAACCGAGGGAGGCCTTGCCGCCGCCGACGACGAACCTGTCCCCGTAGTCCAGCGAGCAGCTGGCCGGCGTGGCCGGCGCCGGGTAGGTGTGGTGCTGGATCTCGCATTCGGCCGACAGCGCTCCGTTCCCAGCGAGATCGCCCATGATGCAGGAGATGTTGTTCGACGGTGACTGGAAGCTGGCCCAGCTACCGGAGTTCCAGGGTGCGCTGTGGCCGTCGACGGTGGCCGGCTGCGCTGGTGGATTGCCGGTGGCGGCAGGTTTGGTGGCGACGGGGACGGGGGTGCTGTCGCCCGAGTTGTTGGTGGTGGACCAGAACAAGTATTCGCTCGGGTTGACGGTGAATGCCTCAGTGGTGTCGGTGCGCTGGCAGACCACGTTGACGGTGCCGCTCTGGCAGGTGAAGCCATCGAAGGCGAGAGTGTCCGTCACCGGCAGTACCGGAGCCGTCGGGTCGAACCGGGGGTCGTTGTAACACACAAAGGTTGCCGGCCCTGTGGCGCCGAGAAGGATGAAGTCACCCCAGTGCGGGCAGTTCACCGACGGTGCCGCCGGCACCTGGTAGCTGTGGTTGGTGAGTCGACACGTCACCAGCGGCATGGCGTCGCCCTGGGAGGGGCCGACTGCGCAACGCACCGATCCGTCTGCGCTCTGGAACCAGGCAACGCCATCATCCCGCAGCCAGGGCGCCGAGCCGCCGTCGATGATGACCGGTGCCGCTGCCGTCAATGGCTTGCCGACCGGCCCGGCCGTGGAGGTGGGCGTGGTGTTGCCCGCAGCCGGAGAGGTTCTGATCACGATGGGCGGGACGGCTGGCGACGAGGGGGTTGCCGGTGCTGACCGGCCGGTGGGAGTTTGTGTCGGGTTGATCGGGGCCGCCGCGATGCTGCTGACCGGACCGGCGTGCGGCGCGGCGCTGGAGCCGACCCGACTGGTGGCACCGACCTGCGCTGTCCCGGCAGTGGTGGACGCGCAACCGGCGAGCGCGATCAAGCCGACCGCGGCCAACATGGCAATCATTGCCTGACGCATGTGTTCTCCTCGCCCATCGGCAACCGTCCCCCCGGACCGCGCGACCGCCACGCCTCTCGATCGATCCGACGCAGTGGTGAGGACACTGGTTGCGATCCTGATACATCCGTTCAGCCTCGTCGGTGCGGGGTGCTGGCAGTGGAGTCGGGTGTGCTGCAGGATGCCTGATTTCAGCGGAGCTGATCGTTTTGCGGCGCGGATCAGCGCATTGCTGCGGCGCTTCAGAAGAACAGGTAGCTCGCGGTTGCCACTCGGAACCCGCTGCCGCTGGTGGTGTTCAGGCAGGTGATGCCGTCCTGTCGACTGACGCAGGCGATCGGACCGATCTCGATGCGGCTGCCATAGGCAAGGGCAGGGCCGCCGCCTTGAACGTCTCCGGCGCACAGGAACTGCGGCCCGGAACTGGTCAACGCGATGGTGGATCCCCACTCTCCGGCCGGCCCGCAGTCACCGGACGGGGCCGAGTAGGTGCGATGCGCGATCTGGCAGACCACCGAGGGCGACGCAGTGGCGGTGAAGCCGCAATTGATGTTGCCCGACGGCGAGGAAAAGCCTACCGGAGTCACCAATCCGGGGAATTTCGCCGGATCGACCGCCGTGGAGCCGTTGAGAGCCTGATTCGGTGTGGCGGCGCCCCCGCTGGTCGCCGCAGTCACCGTGACAGTGGTGGTCGATGGTGTCACAGCGGGCGGTGGCGACGGTGCGATAACGGGCGTGGGCGTGTTCGACATGGATGGTCGCGCGGGGGAAACCGGGCCAGGGACTGCGGGAACGGACGGAATGACCGTCGGGCGCTGTGTCGATGTCCCGGTGGCGGTGCCGGTACCAGAAGTCGGCGGCACCGGTCGGTTCCCTCCGGAGGGGCCGGTAGTTGGCGGGTTAGTGATCGCCGACGTGCTGTTGGATGGTGCCGCGGCCGTTCCGGAGCTTTCTCCCCGCTGGGCAGTTCCGGCTGTCGTCGACGCGCAGCCGGTGAGTAGGGCCAGGGTAACCGTCGCGGCCGAAATCCAGACGGCTGCTGTCCAGTGACGCATCATCGAGTCCCTTCAGTCGCGGACGGGACCATCCAGGGATCGTCCTGGTGCCGGTAGCCCGATCGTGTCGCGGGTAGCCTGCTGCGTCCGACCAGTCCACGTCAACACTGGCCCGCGCCGCAGGAACGGATTCGGAGCAGCGACCGCCCCTGCAGGCAGACGCGGTGCGTGCCGTCTCGGTTCCGTTCCGCCGCCGTTGAGCCTGGCACACCGAGCGGCGATGCGTGGCCGATTGCCGACCCGAAGGGGGTGCGGGTTCCTGCCGACCGGGGTCAGATCAGCCCGAGTTCGCTGACCGCGTCCCGCTCGCCGGCCAGTTCGGCCACTGACGCATCGATCCGACCGCGGGAGAACTCGTCGATCTCCAGCCCGGGCACGATCTGCCAGTCCCCGCCGTCGGAGGTGACCGGGAAGGAGGACACCAGGCCCTCCGGTACCCCGTACGAGCCGTCGGACACGATCGACGCGCTGGTCCAGTCGCCGGCCGGCGTGCCATGCACCCAGGTGTGTACGTGATCGATGGCTGCGTTGGCCGCAGACGCCGCAGAGGACGCGCCGCGGGCCTCGATGATGGCGGCGCCGCGCTTGGCCACGGTGGGGATGAAGGTGTTCTCCAGCCAGTCCCGGTCCACCTGCTCGGCGATCGGCCGGCCGTTTGCGGTGGCGTGGAACAGGTCGGGGTACTGGCTGGCGGAGTGGTTGCCCCAGATCGTCATGGTGTGGATGTCCGCGACGCCGACTCCGAGCTTTGCAGCGGCTTGGGACAATGCACGGTTGTGGTCCAGCCTGGTCATCGCGCTGAACCGGGCGGCCGGCACATCCGGCGCGTGAGTGCGGGTGATCAGCGCGTTGGTGTTCGCCGGGTTACCGACAACGAGCACCCTGATGTCGTCCGCGGCAACTGCGTTGAGCGCCTCGCCCTGTGGCTTGAAGATGCCTCCGTTGGCGGACAGCAGGTCCGCCCGCTCCATTCCGGCGCTGCGGGGCCGAGCACCCACCAGCAGCGCAACCGAGGCGCCGTCGAAGGCGACGCGTGGGTCGTCGGAGATGTCAATTCCGGCCAGCAGCGGAAATGCGCAGTCGTTCAATTCCATTGCGGTGCCTTCGGCGGCACGCAGCGCCGGGGTGATCTCCAGCAACCGCAGTCGAACCGGGGTGTCGGGGCCGAGCATCGCGCCGGAGGCGATGCGGAACAGCAGCGCGTAGCCGATTTGGCCGGCCGCGCCGGTGACGGTGACCGTGACAGGGGCTGTGCTCATCGGGGTTCCTCCTCGTGCATCCGGCCGCGCGGGCGGTGCCGGCGCGCTTGCGTCGACGGTAGTCGACCGCTCGCGCAGTGGTGTCGGGTGGCCCGGGTGATCTCCGGCACGGAGTCAGCCGATCGGCATCCTGGACAGACCTGGTGGTAGCTGCGAGGCGGCGGCCCGGTCCAGCAGCCACAGGGTTCGGGCGGTGCCGACGGCGCCGGCCGCGGGCAGCGCGACCTCGCCCGCTCCGCCCAGCGCCATGGCGACGGCCCCGGCCTTGCTTTCCCCGTCGGTGAGTACCCACACCTCGGCGGCGGTTCGAATGGTGGGCAGGGTGAGCGAGATGCGAGTGGGCGGCGGCTTGGGACAGTTGCGGACGGCGACCACCGCCCTGGTGTCGTACACGGCCGGGGAGTCGGGGAACACCGAGGCGACGTGACCTTCTGGTCCCAGCCCGAGCATCAGCACGTCGAAACCGCCGCGGTCGGTCAGCGCTCGGGTGTACGCGGCGGCGGCGGCGTCGACATCGTCGCCGAACTCGCCGTCGGAGGCTGCCATGGCGTGCACCCGTGCGGGGTCGACCCCCACATGATCCAGCAGCGCATCCCTGGCCTGCTTTTCGTTGCGCTGCGGGTCCGCCGCCGGCACGAACCGCTCGTCCCCCCAGAACAGCTCGACCCGGCGCCAGTCGACCGCATCCCTGGCGGGGGATTGGTACAGGCTGGCGAGAACGCCGATCCCGGTGCCGCCGCCGGTCAATACCACGGACGGCACACGGCCGGCGGCCTGCAGGTCCACCAGCCGAGTGACCAGCCGCGCCGCGGCGGACGCCCGGAGCAGGGCGGGAGTTGCGTGGATGACGACCTCGGTGCTCATGACGACTTCTCCTTCGTCCCGCCGGCCTGCTTGCGGTCGGACCCGGCTGTACCGGATTGGGTCTTGTCGTTGGCCGCCTGCTCGGATGCCTTTGCCTTGGCCACCAAGGCAAGGCCCCGGGACAGCACGTCCGCGTACACCTCGTCGGCGTCCAGCCGCCGCAACTCCTCGGAAATGCAATCCCGCATCGGCCGGCGCGGCAACGTCACCTGCCGGTCGGGCTGTCCCGGTGCAGACAGGGTCGCCGTGCTCGTGTCCGGCCGGTTCAGGCTGATCGCGCCGGATCGGCGCTGCATCACCACCGAGTGAAGCCCACTGCCTGGCCGTCCCGCTTTGGTCCGCCGTACCGGGCAACGCAGTTGCAGGGCGAGCCAGCCGGCGAGCAGATCGGTAGCGGCGGAATCCGGCGCGCCCGCGACCACCACGGATTGCACCTTCTCGGGCGGCGGTTGGTCCAGCGCGGCTGCCAGCAGCCCGCGCCACAAGGTGAGCCGGGTCCAGGTCAGGTCCGTGTCGCCGGGGCGGTATCCGTCCAGTCGTTTGGCCAGCTCTACCAGCGGTCGCCGGGCGTGGGAACTGTCGGTGATGCGCCGCTGTGCAAGGGCGCCGATCGGGTCGAGCTTCGGGATGTCGGGGCCGACGCCGGGCCACCAGGCGACCACCGGCGCATCCGGCAGCAGCAGTGGCAGCACCACCGACGCCCCGTGATCGGCAAGCTCCCCGTACAGCCGCAGCACGATCACCTCGCTGGCCCCGGCGTCGCCGCCGACCCGGATCTGAGCGTCCATCCGGGAAGCGCCCCTGCGGTTGGCCGGAGCGACGACGATCACCCGGCAAGGATGCTCGAAGGACGCCGCGTTCGCCGTAGCGATGGCATCCTCGGATTCGGTCTCGGCGCTGACGATCACCAGTGTCAGCACCCGGCCCAGGGTGACCGTGCCACCCTTATCCCGCAGGTCGACCATGGCCTTGTTGACCGACGCGGTCGACGTGGTCGGCAGGTCGATGATCATGGTGTGCCGCCGATCTCGGTTGGCCCTGGTGGACAGCTCTCCGCGACCGGCGGCGGTGAGGTCGGCGGTGTGCGGGGAACGCTGGTCTGCACGGCGACCGGTGCCGGTGCCGGACCGATAGTCGTCATCGTCGTCATGGCCGCCGCCAGGTTCTGCCGTCCCTGGCCATCATGGCGTCGGCTGAGGCTGGGCCCCAGGTCCCGGAACTGTATGCCTCGGGCTGGCTGGATGATCGCGCCCAGTGCGCCTCGATCGGATCCAGGATCTTCCAGGACAGTTCCACCTCCTCATCCTGCGGGAACAATGACGGCTCACCCAGCAGCACATCCAGAATCAGCCGCTCGTACGCCTCGGGCGATGCCTCCGTGAAGCTCTCGGCGTAGGAGAAGTCCATTGTCACGTCTCGGACCTCCATGCTCGGCCCTGGCACCTTGGATCCGAAACGGATCGTGGTCCCTTCATCGGGCTGGACTCGGATCACCAGCGCATTGGACCCGAGTTCTCCGGTGTCGGTGTGCGCGAACGGCAGGTGTGGGGCCGGTTTGAAGACGACGGCGATCTCGGTCACCCGGCGGCCGAGTCGCTTGCCGGCGCGCAGGTAGAACGGGACACCTGCCCATCGTCTGGTCGCGATCAAGAGTTTGACGGCGGCGTAGGTCTCGGTGCAGGAGTCGGCAGGAATCCCGTCCTCCTCCAGGTAGCCGACCACCTTCGAGCCGCCCTGCCAGCCACCGGAGTATTGGCCGCGCGCGGTGCCGGTCGCCAGGTCCGCGGGCAATTCGACCGCGGACAGCACCTTGGTCTTCTCGGTTCGAAGGTCCTTCGGGTCGAAGGAAACCGGCTCCTCCATTGCCGTCAACGCCAGCAGCTGGAGCAGGTGGTTCTGGATCACGTCGCGGGCGGCGCCGATCCCGTCGTAGTAGCCCGCCCGACCGCCGATGCCGATGTCCTCAGCCATGGTGATCTGGACATGGTCAACGTAGTGGGCGTTCCAGATGGGCTCGAACAGCTGGTTGGCGAATCGGAGAGCCAGCATGTTTTGCACTGTCTCCTTGCCCAGGTAGTGGTCGATGCGAAAGACGCTGTCGGTGGGGAACACTTCGCCGACGATGGAGTTCAGTTTGCGGGCACTGACCAGGTCGTGGCCGAACGGCTTCTCGATCACCACTCGCCGCCACTGGTTCTCCCGGGCGGTGGACACCCCGGAACGCTGCAGTTGCTGCAGTACCGTCGGGAACGCACCGGGGGGGATCGACAGGTAGAACGCGTGGTTGCCGCCGGTGCCGCGCACCTCGTCCAGCTCGGCCAGGGTCTCGGCCAGCACGTCGAAGGCAGCAGCGTCGTCGAACGAGCCCTGGACGAACCGGAAACCCTCCGAGAGGTGACGCCAGACCTCCTCGCGGAACGGGGTCCTGGCGTACTGCTTGACTGCATCGTGGACGACGGTGCCGAAGTCCTCTCGCTCCCAATCCCGCCGGGCGAAGCCGACCAGCGCAAACCCTGGGGGCAGCAGGCCGCGGTTGGCCAGGTCGTAGATCGCCGGCATCAACTTCTTGCGGGATAGGTCGCCGGTGACGCCGAAGATGACGATCCCGCTCGGGCCGGCGATCCGGGGTAGCCGTTTGTCCCGCGGGTCGCGCAGCGGGTTGCGCAACTCCTTATCGGGAGTTGTCGGCATGGGCCATTCCTTCCGGTGGGCGCGGACTTTCCGGTGGGCGCGGAC
>CAJDUM010000016.1_pt1 | contig 39345 bp, 26 predicted proteins | sample 7390781 | NCBI WGS metagenome assembly CAJDUM01 (sample SAMEA7055661, study PRJEB34461) | soil metagenome | biome: terrestrial ecosystem; feature: Peninsula; material: soil | place: Antarctica | collected 2016 | reverse complement strand
GCCGAACTCAGGTCGGCGGCGGCGCGGTAGGCGTCGTCATGGGTGGTGAACAAAACGACGCGAGAGCCGGCCAGCACACCGAAGCGGTGCAGGTATTCGCGCGCCGACTCGGCGAGCATCACCCCGGGCACGTCGTTGCCGGCGAACACCACCGGTCGCTCCAGGGCGCCGGTGGCCAGCACCACCCGGCCGGCTCGGATTCGCCACACTCGTTCCCGTACCGCACGTTCCGGAAGCCCGTGCCCATCGTGGGCGATTCGCCGCTGCACGGCGATCAGGTAGTTCGAGTCGTAGTAGCCGATCACCGTGGTCCGCTGCAGGCGCAGCACGTTCGGCAGGCTGTCGAGCTCGGCGACGATCCCGGTGGCCCAGTCGATTTCGGTATCGGTCAGCAGCGATCCACCGGCGGTGGGCCGCTCGTCCAGCAGCAGCACCCGCTGTCCGGCCCGCGATGCTGCCAGCGCCGCGGACAGTCCGGCCGGCCCGGCGCCGACAACGGCGACCTCGCAGTGATGGTGGATCGCGTCGTAGGCAGAGTCGTCGACCGCCTCAGCTGAACCGGACAGCACGCCGCGGCCGGAGACGGACCAGGCGGCCAGCCCGTCGACTGCCTCGACCACGGTGGCGGCCACCAGCGGTTGCGGATGCGGGGCCGACACCAGCACCACTCCGGTCGGCTCCTCCGAGCCTGCGGTGCTGATGCCCCGCGGCCTACCCAGCCGGACCGAGCTGCCGACCGTCATCACTCCGGATGCCAGCAGCGCCGAGGCCAGGGTGTCGCCGGAGAACGCCTGCAGCGGCTCGCCATCGAACGTCACCGCCAGCCGGCGGGATCTGTCCACCCGCCCCCTGCCGTCAACCCTGCAGCCGGTCACGAGGCCGACCGCCGCAAAGGCGGCACCAGGTCGGCGATCACCGGCGGCTGCGCGCCGTATGCGTACACGTCCAGGAACTCGTAGCTGACGGTGTCCCGGACCGCGTTGAACCAGCGCCGGCAACCGGCCGTGTGCATCCAGCGTTCGGCGAACGGCCCCTTGGGGTTGTCCCGGAAGAACAGGTACTGCGCCCACTGCTCGTCGGACAGCGCGAAGGTGTCCGCCGGGTAGGCCACCTGCGCTTGCCCGCCGTAGTGGAATTCTGTCTCGTCGCGCGGCCCGCAATACGGGCACGGGATCAGCATCATCGCATCCGCCTCAGTGCGCCACTGCCGCGGCGCCATGCTCGTCCACCAGGTCGCCGGTGACGAACCTGTCCAGTCCGTACGGGGCCGCCAGCGTCGGCACGGTGCCGGTGGCGATCAGCTCGGCCATCACATCGCCGACCGCGGGTGTGGCTTTGAAACCGCCGGTGCCCCAACCGCAATTGACGTACAGGTTCTGCACCGGGGTCAATCCCATGACCGGGGAGGCGTCGGGCGTCACGTCCACTACGCCGCCCCAGGTGCGCAGCACCCGGGCGCCGGCGAAGATCGGAAATAGCTCGACGGCCGCGGCCATCTGGCGCTCGATCACGTGGAAGGCGCCGCGTTGGCCGAACCCGTTGTAGCTGTCGATGCCGGCGCCCATCACCAACTCGCCCTTGTGCGCCTGGGACACGTAGACGTGCACCGCGTTCGACATCGCCACTATCGGATGAACCGGCTCCAGCAGTTCGGACACCAGTGCCTGCAATGGATGTGACTGCACCGGCAGCCGGAAGCCGGCCATCGCCGCCAGCTGCCAGGAGTGTCCGGCGCCGACCATCGCCACAATATCGGCGCTGATCGGACCGCGGGAGGTCTGCACCCCGGTCACCGCGCCGGCTACCACATCGATGCCGGTCACCTCGCAGTCCTGGATCAGGTCGATGCCCGCAGCGTCGGCGGACCGGGCGAATCCCCAGGCCACATAGTCGTGCTTGGCGATTCCGCCGCGCGGCTGGTACGTGCCGCCCATCACCGGATAGCGGATGTTGTCCGAGGTGTTGATGATCGGGCACAGCTGCTTGATCGACGCTGGATCCAGGTACTCGGCGTCGATGCCGCTCAGCCGATTGGCCTCCACCCGACGGCGGGAGGTGCGCACATCCTGCTGGGAGTGGTCCAGGTTGAGCACTCCCCGCTGGGAGAACAGAATCGGGTAGTCCAGGTCGTCTGCCAGATGCTCCCAAAGCTTCAGCGAGTGCTCGTAGATGCTCGCGCTGGCGTCCCACAGATAGTTGGACCGGATTATCGTGGTGTTGCGGGCCATGTTCCCGCCGGCCAGCCAACCCTTCTCCAGCACCGCGACATCACGGATGCCGCGCCGCCCCAGGTAGTGGGCGGTGGCCAAGCCGTGCCCGCCGCCGCCGATGATGATCACCTGGTAGTGCCGACGCGGCTCGGGGTTTCGCCACAGGAACTCAGGGTGTTCGACGTGCCCGCCGTCCCCGTCACCGGTCGCCGGACGGTGCCGGCCCGTGCCCGCCGTCATCTGCTGGTCAGCCCAGGTCCGGGTACAGCGGATGGGCACCGGCCAGCGCCGCCACCCTGGACTTCAGCGAGGCCGCCAGCGCGGGCTCCAGATCGCCAACCGGGGCCGCCAGCGCCGCCGCGATCACATCGGCTACCTCGGCGAAGTCCTGATCGCCAAACCCGCGGGTGGCCAGCGCCGGGGTGCCGATCCGCAAACCCGATGTCACCATCGGCGGCCGCGGGTCGAACGGCACCGCGTTGCGGTTCACGGTGATCCCGATCGAGTGCAGCCGGTCCTCGCCCTGCTGCCCGTCCATGTCGGAGTTCCGCAGGTCGACCAACACCAGGTGAACGTCCGTGCCGCCGGTCAGCACGCTGATGCCCGCGGCGGTCACGTCGTCGGACAGCAGTCGCTCGGCGAGCAGTCGGGCGCCGCGGACGGTGCGCTCCATGCGCTCGGTGAACGACGGATCGGCCGCCATCTTGAATGCCACCGCCTTGGCTGCGATGACGTGCTCCAGCGGGCCGCCCTGCTGGCCGGGGAATACCGCGGAGTTGACCTTCTTGGCCAGGTCCGGGTCGTTGGTGAGGATGACGCCGCCGCGCGGGCCGCCGAGGGTCTTGTGCGTGGTGGTGGTGGTGATGTGGGCGTGCGGGACCGGCGACGGGTGCAGCCCGGTGGCGACCAGCCCGGCGAAGTGCGCCATGTCGACCAGCAGGAAAGCGCCAACTTCGTCGGCGATCTCGCGGAATCGGGGGAAGTCCAGTTGCCGAGGGTAGGCTGACCAGCCGGCCACGATCACCTTCGGCGAGTGCTGCCTGGCCAGCGCCGCCACCTGGTCCATGTCGACCCGGTGGTCCTCCTTGGACACCTCGTAGGCGACCACGTTGTACAGCAGCCCGGAGAAGTTGATTCGCATGCCGTGTGTCAGGTGGCCGCCGTGCGCCAGCGACAGCCCGAGGATGGTGTCGCCCGGCTTGATCAGTGCCTGATAGGCAGCGGCGTTGGCCTGCGCACCGGAGTGCGGTTGCACATTCGCGTAGCCGGCGCCGAACAGGTCCTTGACCCGGGCGATGGCCAGCCGCTCGGTGACGTCGACGTTCTCGCAGCCGCCGTAGTACCGCCGGCCGGGGTAGCCCTCTGCGTACTTGTTGGTCATCACCGAGCCCTGGGCCTGCATGGCGGCGACCGGCGCGAAGTTCTCGCTGGCGATCATCTCCAGGGTGTCCTGCTGGCGGCGCAGTTCCGCGGTGATCGCCGCGTACACCTCCGGGTCGGCCTGCTCCAGTGAGGCGTCCAGGCCCGGCCACGGCTGTGCTGGCTGGGCTGACTGCTCCGGTGCTGTCATCACGCGGTCTTCCTCACTGTCTCGGATGTCACTGTCTCGGATGTCGCTGTCTCGGATGTCGCTGTCTCGGATGTCGCTGTCTCGGGTGTCGCTGTCTCGAATGTCACTGGTTCAAAGGTCCACTGGATCGTTCTGCCGGCTCGCCTCGGTGGGGCAATTCTTCCTCTCCGGGTCGCTCCCAACAACCGTAGCCAGTGCGGCACCGGCGCGTCAGCACCGGATCCGGCTGCCGTCCGGGTCGAACGCCGGTTCGGCAGTGACGACCGCGGGGTAGCGCCGGTCGAAGTAGCCGATCCGTAGCTCGGTGCCCGGCTCGGCGAGCTCGGCGGGCAGCCAGGCGTAAGCCAGTGGGGTGCCCAGTGTGTAGGAGTAGCCGGCCGACGTCAGGTAGCCGACGGGCCTGTCACCGGACCGATCGTCTGACCCGGTGTCCGCCCGATAGACCGGCTCGGATCCCAGCGCGATGCCATTGGGTTCGGTGACGGTGAGCAGCGTCAGCCGACTCCGGACGTTCGCAGCCCTTGCCGCCAGCGCGTCACGGCCGAGGAACTCGCCCTTGCCGGGTTTGACGGCGAATGCCAGGCCCGCCTGGTACGGGTCGTGTTCGTGCGTCATGTCGGTGCCGAAGGAGCGATAGCCCTTCTCCAGCCGCAGCGAGTTGAACGCGCCTCGGCCGGCCGCGATGATGCCGTGCTCGGCACCGGCGGCCATCAGCAGGTCCCACAGCACCAGCCCCTGGTCGGCGCTGGTGTACAGCTCCCAGCCGAGCTCGCCGACGTAGGACACCCGCAGCGCAGTCACCTCGACGCTCCGCAGGTAGGCGGTCTTCGCCCGAAAGTATCCGAAACCGGCGTGGGAGAAGTCGGTGTCGGTCAACGCCTGCACCACGTCCCTGGCCCGGGGCCCCCAGATGCCGATGCAGCAGGTCCCGGCGGTGGTGTCGCGGATCTGCACGGTTTCGGCCTGCGGGGCTCTGGTTTGCCCAGACGCGGCCAGGTGCCTAGCCAGCCAGTCCTGGTCCAGCGCGCCGTTGGCACCGATCTGGTATCGGTCCGGTCCGAGCCGGGCGACGGTGATGTCGGAGCGGATCCGGCCGCCGATATCCAGCAGCAGGCAGTAGACCACCGAGCCCACCGACCGGGCGATGTTCCCGGTCACCATGCCCTGCAGGAACGCCGTCGCCCCTGGGCCGGTCACCTCCAGGCGTTTGAGCGAGGTCATGTCGTACAGCGCGACGTCGGTGCGGGTGATCGCCGCCTCGGCCGCGATGGTCGGAGACCAGAACTGCGAAGCCCACGAGTCGGGCTCCGGGATGTGCCAGCCGGTGTTCCGCGCTCCGGCGACCAGATCATCGTTCGCCGCGTACCAGTGCGGCCGCTCCCAGCCGTTCGCCTCTAGGAACACCGCGCCCAGCTCCAGCTGCCGCGGGTAGAACGGCGAGGTCCGTAATGGCCGGGAGTGCTCCATCGGCTGCAGCGGATGCACGATGTCGTACACCTCGACGAAGTTCTGGCAGTCCTTGGCCAGGATGTATGCGGGGGACAGCTGGTGCCGTTCGAACCTGTTGACGTCGATGCCGTGCAGGTCGAAGGTTTCGCTGCGGCCGACGACCAGCCACTCCGCCAGAGCGGCAGCCACCCCCGCCGAGTGGGTGACCCATACCGCCTCAGCCACCCAGAAGCCGGAAAGGCTCGGGTGCGGCCCGACCAGCGGCAGGTTGTCGGTGGTGAAGGAGAAGATGCCGTTGATTGCCTGGGCCAGCTCGGTTCCTGCCGTCGCGGGCAGGATCCTGGCGCTTTCGGCCAGCGGGAAGGCGAAGTCCTGCGGGGTGAACGGCTGCACCGACGGCATCGGATCGGCGGGCCCCGGTGCGGCGAGGTCTGCCTGCGACACCGGCATCGGGCGGTGCCGGTAGGAGCCGATGTACAGGCCCGCGTGGTCCTCGCGGAAGTACAGGTCGGCGTCCTGGTGGCGCAGCACCGGGCGGCGTGCCTCGGCGGTGGCGCCGGCCAGTGCCGGTAGGTCGGCGGTACGGGCCAGTTGGTGGGCCAGCGGGGTCAGCGGCAGCGTCATGTCGACCATGCCGGCCACCGCCTGGCCCCAGATGCCGGCGCAGCACACCACGATATCGGCCGCGAGATGCTCGGTGGTTCCGCCTGTCTCGACATCCACCCCGGTGACCTGGCTGCCGGCGCTGGTGACCGTGCTGGTGATGCCGCGGACCACCGCGTGGTCCCGAACCGTTGCGCCCCGTCCGGCGGCTCTGTCCAGCTGGGCGGCGATCGCTCGCAGCGACTTCGCGATGCCGTCGCCCGGCACGTACAGCCCGCCGTGCAGCACCTCCGGGTCCAGTAGGTCGAAGGCACGCGCGGTCTGCCCGGCGTCCAGCAGCCGAGCGCCGGGCACTCCCCAGGATTGGGCGAAACCGAAGCGACGCTGCAGTTCTGCGGCTCGCTCGGCGCTGGTGGCGATCTCCAGCCCGCCGACCGGCAGGTAGCAGGGCTCGCCTCGCCAACTCAGTGCGGAGAACTTTCCGACGGTGTAGCGGGCCAGATCGCTCATCACCTTGGTGCCGTTGGTCTGGAACACCACTCCGGGGGCGTGGCTGCTGGACCCGCCGGCGGCCGGTAACCCACCGGCGTCCAGCACCGTGACGTCGGTCCAGCCGCGGGCGGTCAACTCGTCGGCCAGCGATGCGCCGACGATGCCCGCGCCGATGATGATCACCCGTGGCGTGCTCGTCATGCCTGATCCTCCAACGGAGCCGGTCCGCCGAACCAGTGCTGCGGCGCCGGCGAGATGGTGTGCCAGATGTGCTTGATCTCGCGGTACTCGGCAAGGCCGGTCGGGCCGAGCTCCCGGCCGTTACCGGACTGGCCGAAGCCGCCCCACTCGGCCTGCGGCACATACGGGTGGTAGTCGTTGATCCACACGGTGCCGGCGCGCAGCGCCAGGGCCACCCGCTGGGCGCGGCCGGCGTCGGAGGTCCACACCGCGCCGGCCAGGCCGTAGACGGTGTCGTTGGCCAGCGCGACGGCCTGCGCCTCGTCGACGAAGGTTTCCACGGTGAGCACCGGGCCGAACGACTCCTGCTGCAGCACTGTCATTCCCGAGTGGCAGCCGTCCAGAACGGTCGGCGGGTAGTAGAAGCCGCCGACCAGCAGCGGGTCGTCGGGGATCCGGCCGCCGCAGCGCAGCACCGCCCCTTCGGCGATGCCCGCCTGCACGTAGGCGTGCACCTTGTCCCGGTGCGCCGCCGAGATGAGCGGACCGGTCTCGGCCTGCGGATCGAGCGGCCCGCCCAGCCGGATCCGGCCGGCCCGCTCGACGATCGCGTCAACCACCCGATCATGCACGCCGGCCTGCACGATCAGCCGGGCGCCGGCCGAGCAGACCTGGCCGGAGTGAAGGAATATCGCGGTGAGCGCGAAGTCGACCGCGGTGTCCAGGTCCGCGTCGGCGAAGACGATGTTGGGGTTCTTACCGCCCAGTTCCAGCGCGACTCGCTTGACCGTTGCCGCGGCCGCCGCCATCACCGACCGGCCGGTGGCCAATCCACCGGTGAACGAGACCATGTCCACCCCAGGATCGGTGGTCAGCGCGGCGCCGACCTCGGAGCCGTTGCCGCACACCAGGTTCGCCACCCCGTCTGGTAGGCCGGCTTCGGCCAGCGTGTCCATCAGCAGCATCGCTGTCGACGGGGTCAGCTCGCTGGGCTTGAGCACGAACGTGTTCCCGGCCAGCAGCGCGGGCGCGACCTTCCAGGACACTTGGAGCAGCGGGTAGTTCCACGGGGTGATCAGCGCGCAGACGCCCACCGGGGATACCACGATGCGGCTGATCGCGTCGGGCCGACCGGTGTCGACGACCCGGCCGGCGTCGGTGCCGGCGATGCCGCCGAAATAGCGGAAACAGGAGATCACGTCGTCGATGTCGTACTCGGCCTCGACCAAACGCTTGCCGGTGTCAAGGGCCTCGGCGCGGGCGTAGCCGGACTTATCCCTGGACAGCAGGTCGGCGACCCGCAGCAGCAGATCACCGCGATCTCGCTCGACGGTGGACGGCCACTGCCCGGTGTCGAATGCGCGGCGGGCGGCGCGGACCGCGGTCGCCGCGTCAGCCGCGGTGCAGTCGGCCAGCGTTGCCACCGTCGTGCCGTCGGCCGGACAGTGAATCTCCCGCACCCGGCCGGCCGGTGATGGGGTCCAGCGCCCGTCGAGGTAGAGGCCGCTCCGGTCGCCCACGCCGGCACCGCTGCCCGTCATCGGGCCTGTCCGCTCGATTGTCGCGCCGCAGTCGCCCGGCGGCGGAAGAAGGGGGTGTCCTGCGGGGCCAGCGGTTGCCCGCCCAGGATCAGGTCGGATGCCTTCTCCGCCAGCATCATCACCGGCGCGAAGATGTTGCCGTTGGTCACGTACGGCATCGCCGACGCGTCCACCACTCGCAGCCCGGTGGTGCCGTGCACCGTCATGGTGAGCGGATCCGTCACCGCCATCGGGTCGCTGTCCGGTCCCATCTTCGCGGTGCAGGACGGGTGCAAGGCAGTCTCCGCGTCCCGGCGCACCCAGTCCAGCACCTGTTCGTCGGAGGAAATGGTGGGTCCGGGGGACACCTCGCCGCCGTTGAATTCCGCCATCGCCGGCTGGTTCAGGATCTCCCGGGAGACCCGAACTGCGTCAAGCCATTCGGTCCTGTCCCGGGCGGTGGACAGGTAGTTGAAGACCAGCGCCGGGTGCTGCCGCGGGTCGGTGGAGCGAATGGTTACCGATCCCCGCGCATCGGAGTACATCGGCCCGACGTGCACCTGATAGCCGTGACCGCCGGCCGGGGCCGACCCGTCGTAGCGCACCGCGAGAGGCAGGAAGTGGAACATCAGGTTGGGGTAGTCGGTGGCGTCATCCGAGCAGGCGAAGCCACCGCCCTCGAAGTGGTTGGTGGCGGCCGGGCCGCTGCGCGCCAGCAGCCACTGCAGCCCCACCAGCGGGTAGCGCCATTTTGCCAGGTACGGCTGCATCGACACCGGCCGGCGGCAGGCGTACTGGACGTAGACCTCCAGGTGATCCTGCAGGTTCTGGCCGACCCCGGGCAGGTCGGCCACCGGGCGAATACCGATCTCCCGCAACCGATCGGCGGCGCCGACCCCGGACAACTGCAGCAACTGCGGGGTGTTGATCGCGCCGCCGGCCAGGATCACCTCGCCTGCGCCTACCCTGCGGGTAAGTCCGGCCCGCGCGTAGCTGACGCCGGTCGCCCTGGAGCCGGCAAAGGTCACCGCGGTGACCAACGCGCCGGTGCGCACCGTCAGGTTCGGCCTGCCGCGGACCGGACGAAGGTAGGCACGAGAGGCGGAGAACCGGCTGCCCTTGCTGATGGTGCGGTCGAACGGGGCGAATCCCTCCTGACGGTAGCCGTTCACGTCGTCGGTGCGCCGGTACCCGGCCTGCACGGCGGCGTCGAAGAAGGCTACAAACAAAGGATTGTCAGCCGGACCGCGTTCCAGCAGCAACGGACCGGAGCGACCACGGAACGGATCGCCCGGTTCGGCCGCCAAGCAGCTCTCCATCCGCCGGAAGTAGGGCAGGCAATGGGCGTAGTCCCAGGTCTGCATTCCCCGATCGGCAGCCCATCGCTGGTAGTCCAGCGGATTGCCGCGCTGGAAGATCATCCCGTTGATCGCCGACGACCCGCCGAGTACCTTGCCGCGGGCGTGGTAGATGCGCCTGCCGTTCAGCTGTGGCTCGGGCTCGGACCGATAGCGCCAGTCGTACAGCCGGTTGCCGATGGGGAAGGTCAGCGCCCCGGGCATCTGGATGAACAGGTCCCACGGATAGTCGCTGCGGCCCGCCTCCAGCACCAGCACCCGCCGCGCCGGATCCGCGGACAGCGCGTTGGCCAGCACCGATCCGGCGCTGCCGCCGCCCACGATGACGTAGTCGAAGGTCTGCATCATCCGTCCGAGCCTGCCACGCGTTGCCCGCATCGCTGTCCGGTCCCCTGCCGCGTCCCTTGTCTGGAAGCGGCGTCCCGGCCGCCGATGCTCGCTGATGAGGCTTCGCGCCGACCGCTGACGCGCCCTATCGTTGCGCCATGAGCAACGAGGGGGCGTCCCGGGATCCGGCCCGCCGGGATCCGGTGTCGCTGGATCGAGTTCAGAGGGACGGCGCCCAGCCGGGTCGGGTTCGGAATGATGGCGCCCGGCCGGATCGCACCGATCCTGTCGCCGGAGTGTTGCCGGGCGCTCAGACCGGCGCCGGGGTGCAGTCGGTGGATCGGGCGATCTCCGCGCTGGAGGTGCTGGCGCGCAACGGATCGGCGACTGTGTCCGAGGTGGCCGCTGCGGTCGGCGTGCACAAGTCCACTGCCTCTCGGCTGCTTGGTGCACTGTCCGCCCGCGGCATGGTCGAGCAGGACGGAGAGCGCGGCAGGTATCGGCTCGGCTTCGGCATCATGCGGCTGGCCGGGTCGATGCCCGCTCAGCTGGATGTGATCGCTGCGGGCCGGCAGTTCTGCGACGAGCTGTGCGAGCAGACCGGCGAGACCGTCAACATCGCCGTGGTCAGGGACGGCTGCGCGGTGAACGTCCACCAGGTGTCCGGGTCGAGTGCGATCACGGTGAACAGCTGGGTCGGCAGGCCGACCCCGTTGCACGCCACCTCCTCCGGCAAGGTGTTGCTGGCCTACCTGCCGGAGCCGGAGCTGACCGCCGTACTCGCGGACGGCCTTGAGCGGTTCACCGATCGGACGATCACCGACGGTGGCGCGCTGCGCATGGAGCTGGACCGGGTCCGCCGCAACGGGTTCGCCAGCACGCTCGCCGAATACGAGGACGACCTGAACGCTGTCGCGGCCGCGGTCTACGGGGCCGACGAGCAGGTAGTGGCCGCGGTGTCGGTATCGGGCCCCGCGTACCGGATGCCTGCCGCAGTGCTGGCCGAGATCGCGGCGGCGGTGCGCGATGCTGCTGCCGAGATCAGCGCCCGGATGGGGCACCTCGGCTGACCTTGAGCGCTGCGATGCCGTCAGATCAGGCATTCACTATTGCCCGCCACTGTCGCCTGACACTGTCGCCTGCCACCACTGATGGAATTGCCCGATGTGGTGCTCGGTGGGCACCAAGACGCCGCCGTCGGAGTACATCCGTGAGGACATGGACGGCTGGCAGCGCTCGCAGGCGTCGAAGTCCTGCCGGTTCACCCGGTCGAACAGTTCGACGGACTTGCTGACGTCCTTGCCGGATTCCACCACGCTCGGCAGGTACAGCCAGTCGCACTCGACCACCGTCCGGTCCGCGGCCATCGGGTACATCCGGTGCACGATGATGTGGTCAGGAACCAGGTTGATGAAGACCTGCGGCTTGATGGTGATCGCGTAGTACCGGCGGTCCTGCTCCGCGCTGATACCCGGCAGCCGGTCCACCCCGGCCGACCCGTCGACGGTGAAACCTTCGATGCCGTCACCGAACTCGGCCCCGTGGTTGACGTAGTACTGCGCCGCGTAGCCATCCGCGAACTCCGGCAGCACCTCGGTGAGTTCGGGGTGGATGGTGGCGCAGTGGTAGCACTCCATGAAGTTCTCCACGATCAGCTTCCAGTTGGCAGCCACGTCGTAGACGATCCGCCGGCCCACCGAGAGCGACTGCACCTGATAGTTGTCCAGGTTCGCCAGCTCACCGAGCCGGCCGACCACCTCGGCCAGCACGGTGTCGTCGAAAGACGGCGGATCCGTGGCCAGGCTCACCCAGACGTAGCCGAGCCACTCGCGCACATGCACCCGGCGCAGGCCGAACTCAACCCGGTCGATGTCCGGCATCTTGGTCAGGTTCGGTGCCGCGATGAGCTTGCCGTCCAGGTCGTAGGTCCATGCGTGGTAGGGGCATTGGAAGGCGCGGGCCACCGCGCCGGTGTCCGCGGTGCAGATCCGGGCGCCGCGGTGCCGGCAGACGTTGAAGAAGGCGTTGACCTCGCCCCGACGGTTGCGGGTGATCAGGATCGACTCGGTGCCGACCTGGACGGTGCGGAAGGAGCCCGGCGTGGGCACATCGGAACCCCTGGCGGCGCAGAACCACATCTGCTCGAACAGCAGTTGCTGCTCGGCAGCGAACACCGCCGGATCGGTGTAGGCGCGGCCGGGAAGCGTTCGCAGCAGGCTGGGCGGCAGGGAAGCGGGCGTCGTGACTGGGCCACCGTCGGTCCGGTCGGCGACGGTGGCAGCAGCGCTGTTCGTGCCGCCGGTGCTGTTCGTGCCGCCGGCGCTCTTCGTGCCGCCGGTGCTGCCCGGGCCACTGTTGCTGCCCGTGCCGCTGGGATTGGTCATCGCGCGATTCCGATCTCGAGAGGATTGCCGTCGGGCGCCGACGCTGGAGGTTCGGCTACTTCCGCTCCGGTTGTCACCGTGGGCTGACCTGACGCGACCGGAACCGCCTGCAGGCGGCGGCGCCAGCGCGCCACCGCCGACACCTGGTTCATGCCAAGGACTGCTACCGGTTCACCGTCGCGCCGATACACCGCCAGCAGGTCGGCGCTGTCGGCGCTACCCGCCTCGATGTCGACCACGTCGCCGGTGTGGCGCCGCCCGGCGAACTGGATGCGGACCCCGTACTGGTCCGACCAGAAGTACGGGAGTCGGCGGACGGCGGGGTTGCCGACGTGAACCTCCGGACCCGCAAGCAGGGCCTCGACCGCGATCGCCGGACGGTCCCTGGAGTCCGTCCAGTGTTCGACGCGGCGATGCTCGCCAATCTGCGGGTCGTACCAGGCGGTGGCGTCCCCGACGCCCCAGATCCCGGGGATCGCGGTGCGTCCGCTGGCGTCACAGCGCAGCCCTCCGGTGGTGGGAAGGCCGCTGCCGGCCAGCCAACCCACTGCGGGCTCCGCGCCGACCGCCACCAGCACTACGTCCGCCGCGACCAGCGAGCCGTCGGCCAGCCGAACCCCGGTGACCCGCTCACCGGTCCGCCCGGTCGGCGCTGCTCTCGGACCGGCCCCCCTCGGACCGGCCCCCCTCGGACCGGCCCCCATCGACCGGGTAAATCCGACCACTCCGATGCCGCAGCGCAGGGACACCCCGTTCGCGCTGTGCAGGTCGGCCAGCGCCCGGCCGACCTGCTGGCCCAGCGGCCCGGCCAGCGGCGTGGCCGCCGCCTCGATCACCGTCACGTCAACCCCGAGCCGGCGCGCGGTGGAGGCGACCTCGGAGCCGATGAAGCCGGCGCCGATCACCGCCAGCCGGATGCCGGGCAGCAGATCGGCCCGCAGCGCCTGCGCGTCCGGCAAGGTGCGGAGCGTGTGCACGCCCGCGAGCGGTCCAGCGCCAGGAAGTGAGCGCGGCACCGAACCGGTTGCCACCACCAGCGCGTCCGCGGCAATCCGTCGCCCGCCGGCCAGCATCACGCTTCGCGACGCTGGATCGATGCCGACCGCCGGCGTGCCCAGGATCCAGTCGGCGGACAGCTCCTCACCATCGGCCTCCAGCGCCAGATCACCGACCGTCATGGTGCCTGCCAGGAACTCCTTGGACAGCGGCGGCCGGTCGTAGGGTCGCTGGAACTCGGCGCCGATCAGCGTGATCGTGCCGTCGAATCCGGCCCGACGCAGCGCCCTGGCGGTGGCGTGACCCGATAGTGAGGCACCGGCGATGACAACCGACCGCGGCGCAGGGCTCATTCGTCAGCCGACCTCGCCGGCTCCATGGCCGCGGACCCGGCGCTCGAGGCGAGGCGGACGGGTTCACCGGGCTCGGGGGTCTCGTCCAGGAAGATGTCGCCGTCCACCACCACCACCCGGTGGGTGCGGACGCCGCGCTTTGCCGGCGGTGCGTCGACCGCGCCGGTGCGCAAGTCGAAGCGCGAGGCATGCAGCGGGCATTCCACCTCGCAGCCCATCAGCCAGCCGTCGGCCAGCGAGGCGTCCTGGTGGGTGCAGGTGTCGTCGATCGCGAGCACCTGGCCGTCGTCGGTGTGGAATACCGCGATCGGCGGGTGCACTGTGTCGAATCGCAGCCCTTCTCCCCGTGGCACGGCAGCAAGCGGGCACAGGCGCAACATGATCGTCCTCCCGCCCCGGACGCCAGAAGTTGGACGCCGGACCACTGAGATGCATATAGCGCAACAGTGCGCGCAATATGCAACAGAATCCGGCTCGGCTAACGCTTTGTCAACCACTCGCATCGACAATGCTGGGTCGCCCCACGCAGCGAACGCCGCCGCGCGGTGCCGACCTCGAAACAGCGCCCCTACCGCCCAGCAGCCCGGGGATCAGGCCATCCCCCAGGAACCTGCAGGTAACGATCGGGTGACGGCGGGGTCGTTGCGTTTGCTCCGCGCCTAGTGTTCACGCCACTATGCGGTGGTTCGCCCACTGGCAGACCGACGCATGTGGGTGCTCGCCGTGCCTGCTGGCCGGAAAGTTCCGGTCGGCGCCGACCACAACCTGGAGGTTGAAGATCGTGAGGCGTCAACGTTGGGTGGTGGCCGCAATAGCCGCCACTCTCGCCATGTCCATGGCGGCATGTGCCAGTTCCAAGACGGCCGAAACTCCGGCCACACAGGCTCCGGCGACCAGTTCCGGGGCGCCGGCAGCGGGTAGCAGTGCCCCGGCATCGGTCAGCAGCAGCGCTCCGGCTTCCGGCGGCAGCGAGTCGGCGCCGGTCGTCGACACAGGCATGCCGAAGGACCCGAACGGCACCTTCATCTTCGGCGCCGCCGGCGCTCCGGCGATGTTCGACCCGTTGTACGCCACAGACGGCGAAACCTTCCGGGTCACGCGGTCGATCACCGAGGGCTTGGTCGGCTTCAAGCCGGGCACCGCGGACATGGAGCCATTGCTCGCCGAGTCCTGGACGCACAGCGACGACGGGCTCACCTGGACCTTCAAGATCCGGCCGAATGTCACGTTCTCCGACGGAACCCCGATGGACGCCAAGGCGGCCTGCTACAACCTGGACCGGATGTATTCGCAGACCGGCGCAGGCGCCACCCAGGCCCAGTACTGGACGGACACCATGGGCGGCTTCAAGGGCCAGAAGGACAAGGACGGCAAGGACGTCCCGAGCGTGTACAAGTCCTGTGCCGCCGACGGCGACAATGCGGTGATCTCGCTGACCCGCTACACCAGCAAGTTTCCCATGATTCTCGGTCTGCCGTCGTTGTCGATGCAGTCGCCAGCGGCGTTGGCCAAGTACGACGCAAACAACGTCACGGCCTCGGGGGACTCGTTCGTCTACCCGGCGTACGCGCTGGAGCACCCGACCGGTACCGGTCCATTCGTGCTGGGCAGCTACGACAAGCAGAACGGCGTCATCAAGCTGGAACGCAACGACAAGTACTGGGGTCAGAAGGCCAAGGTCAAGACCCTGATCTTCCAGGTGATCCCGGATGAGACGGCGCGCAAGCAGGCGCTGGAGGCCGGCACCATCGACGGCTACGACCTGCCGAACCCGGGCGACTGGGACAAGTTGAAGTCCGAAGGCTTCCAGGTCGATGTGCGGCCGGCATTCAACATCCTGTACCTGGGCTTCGACTTCAAGAATAACCCGGCGCTGCAGGATCTGAAGGTGCGCCAGGCGATCGCCTACGCGCTGAACCGCCCGCAGTTCGTAAAATCTCAGCTCCCCGAGGGCGCGGAGGTCGCGCTGAACTGGTATCCGAAGACGGTTCCCGGCTGGAGCGATCAGGTCACCCAGTACAACTACGACCCGGCCAAGGCCAAGGAACTGCTGAAGGAGGCCGGACAGTCCAACCTGACAGTCAACTTCTGGTGGCCGACTTCTGTGTCCCGGCCGTACATGCCGGACCCGAAGAGCGTCTTCACCGCGTTTTCGGCGGACCTGGAGGCGGTCGGCATCAAGGTGACCGCGACCAGCAAGGACTGGAACGGTGGCTACCTTGACGGCGTCACCGCGCACCAGCCGGACCTATTCCTGCTCGGCTGGACCGGCGACTTCAACACCCCGGACAACTTCATCGGTGGCTTCTTCACCTCGCCGGACACCAACAGCTTCGACACCGGTGCTACGCCGTGGGGCAAGACCCTGTCCGATGCCCTTGCGACGGCGGACGGAATTCCGGATGAGGCCAAGCGCGATGCCGCGTACGTGCAGATCAACAAGGACATCATGTCCACCTACATGCCGGGTGTGCCGATCTCCTCGTCGCCGCCGGCCATCGTGGTGGGCAAGACCGTCAAGGGCATGATCGCCAGCCCGCTCACGGCCGAGGACTTCAGCCTGGTCTACAAGGGCTGACGTGTTGCGCGGTCGTGGAACCGTGAGTCGGTTCCGTGACTTATAGCGATCCCGGCCCGTCCGACCCAGCCCTGACCGGGGCTGGGTCGGACGGGCAGCGGGATCACTCGATGTTCGGCTCGGCCCGGCCTCCGGGTCGGGCGCCCGTGGTTCCGCGGCCGGATCGGCCTCGTCCGGGAGGGGTGAGCGTGCACCTTCGTCACAGCTGTGGACAGGTTTCACCCGGTGCCCCGGCGCGGCGATCGCGCCCGCGGGCGGCGACCTCGTGCTGAGGTACACCGTTCGCCGGCTGCTGCAGCTGGTGCTGGTGCTTTTCGTGCTGTCGCTGTTGCTGTTCTTGTGGTTGCGCTCGCTCCCCGGCGGCACGGTGTCGGCGATCTGCGGGGAGCGCTGCACGCCGCAGCAGAAGATCGACATGAGGCACGTGCTTGGCCTGGACCAGCCGATGTTCACCCAGTATCTGAAGTTCATGGGCCGAGTGCTGCAGGGCGACTTCGGCCAATCGACGGCCGTCTCGCCGGGTACCGGTGCGCTGCAGGTCTTCGCTGACCGGTTCCCGGCCACCATGGAACTGGCGCTCGGCGCGATGATCGTCGCGCTCGTCTTCGGTATCCCGCTCGGCTACCTGGCCGCTCGGCGGCGCGGCGGCTGGCTGGACACCTCGGGTGTGGTGGTCTCGCTAGTCGGGATCGCGGTGCCGGTGTTCTTCCTGGCGTTCCTGCTGAAGTACATCTTCGCGGTCAAATTCGGCTGGCTACCGCCGTCAGGCCGGCAGGATCCAGCGCTGAGCCCGGACCGGATCACCGGGTTCTTCGTCTTCGACGGACTGATCTCCGGGCAGTGGGGTGCGGCCTGGGACGCGTTCAAACACCTGATACTTCCGTCCATCGCGTTGGGCACCATCCCGTTCGCGGTGATCTTCCGGATCACCAGGGCCGCAGTGCTGGACGTGCAGAACGAGGACTTCATCCGCACCGCGGAGGCCAAGGGTCTGACCAACAGGGTGATCCGCAACAGGCACATTCTGCGCAACGCCATGCTCCCGGTGTTGACCGTGACCGGTCTTCAGGTGGGCGGGCTGCTGGCCGGTGCGGTGCTCACTGAGACGGTGTTCGGATTCCCCGGGCTCGGCCAGGCCATCGCGATCGGGTTCGCCCAGAAGGACTACCCGGTGCTCGAGGTGCTGGTGCTGGCTGCGGCCTGCACCTTCGTGCTGGTCAACATGATCGTCGACCTGCTGTACGCAGTGATCGACCCGCGAATCCGGACCCGGTGAGGCGGCCATGTTAATAGGAACGAAGGCGCGCAAGGCCAGGATCGACGCCCTGGCCGAACAGGCCGCCGACGATGCCGGGGTATCGCTGTTGATGTCCGCGTGGCGCCGGTTGCGGGTCAGCCCGCTGTTCTGGGTCGGCGCGATCATCATCGCGGTGTTCGTGCTGATCGCGTTCACCGCGACCTGGATCGCACCGCACGACCCTGGCGATCAGTTGTTGATCGACCAGGTGATCAGAGCCAGGGCGCAGATCCCGCCGCCGCAACCCGGCTACCCGCTGGGCGGGGACATGCTGGGCCGGGACCTGCTCTCCCGGTTGATCGTCGGCAGCAGGCAAACGCTGATGGTCGGGGTGTTCGCCACTCTGATCGGGCTGGCCGGTGGCCTGACCCTGGGCATCCTGGCCGGGGCATTCGGCGGCTGGGTGGACACCGTGGTGATGCGCATCGTCGACGTGATGCTGTCCATCCCGTCGCTGCTGCTGGCCATCTCGATCGCCGTGCTGTTCGACAGCGCGAGCCTGACTACGGTGATCGTCGCGGTGGCGACTGTGCAAATACCGGTGTTTGCCCGATTACTGCGCGGCCAAATGCTGGCCCAGCGCGAATCCGACCATGTGCTGGCCGCCCGCTCGCTCGGCGTCAAACAAGCACCCATCGTGTTCCGGCACATGCTGCCGAACTCGCTGTCGCCGGTGATCGTGCAGGCCACCCTGGTCGTTGCGACGTCGATCATCGACGCCGCCGGGCTGTCCTTCCTCGGCCTTGGCAATCAGGACGTGCGGGTGCCGGAGTGGGGCCAGATGCTCGGCGAGGCGCAGCAGGTGATCGACTTGCATCCCAACCTGGCGTTCTGGCCGGCCGGCTGCATCATCGTGGTGGCGCTCGGGTTCACCCTGCTGGGCGAATCGATGCGCGAGGCCCTCGACCCGAAGAACAGGCGGTGAGTGACGTGCCCCTCCTCAGTGTTTCTGATCTGCGGGTGCAGTTCACCCGGCGCGGGGAAGAACCTTTCGCTGCGGTTGACGGGGTGAACTTCGACGTGGACCCCGGCCAGACCGTCGGCCTTGTCGGCGAATCCGGTTGTGGAAAGTCGGTCACCAGCCTGGCGATCATGCGGTTGCTGCCGAACCGCGGGAACCGGGTGACCGGTTCGGTGCGGTTCGAAGGCGTTGATCTGCTGGGGATTTCGTCCAGGGCGATGCGAGATCGCCGCGGCAAGGACATCGCGATGATCTTCCAGGATCCGCTGTCCAGCCTGAACCCGGTGGTGCCGATCGGGATCCAGGTGACCGAAGTGCTGGAGCGGCACCGCGGGATGCGGCGGACCGCGGCCATGGTCGAGGCTCGTGAGCTGCTGGAGCAGGTAGGTATCCCCGACCCGTCGCGGCGGCTGCGGGAATACCCGCACCAGTTGTCCGGCGGGATGCGCCAGCGGGCGCTGATCGCGATGGCGCTGGCCTGCCGCCCGCGGCTGCTGATCGCGGACGAGCCGACGACGGCGCTGGACGTCACTATCCAGGCGCAGATCCTGGCGCTGTTGAAGAAGTTGGTGACGGAGAACGGCACTGCGCTGATCATGATCACCCACGACATGGGGGTGGTCGCCGGGCTCTGTGACACGGTGAACGTGTTGTACGCCGGGCGGGTGGTGGAGCGGGCCGAGCGGCACGAGATCTTCGCCGGCGCCCGGCATCCCTACACTCACGGGCTGCTCGCGTCGATCCCGCGGCTGGATGCCGACGCCTCCGAGCGACTGCACCCGATCCCGGGTTCGGTGTCGGACAACATCCCGTGGACATCAGCGTGCGCCTTTGCGCCGCGCTGCTCGAACGTGATCGACCCGTGCACCAAGGAGAGCCCGCAACTGCTCGGCGACCAGCACCAGCTGCGGTGCTTCAACCCGATCCGCAAACCGGTCGCGGCAGCGGCGGGCGCCGGGGACGCGCGATGACCGAGGATGAATCGCCCGACGTATTCTCCCACCGGTTCGACGAGACCGGCGGGGCCAGGGCTTTCGACCTGCCGGCAACTGACGGCGCCACCGACGGTGCCGACGGCGGCGCCGATGGTGAATCCGGGGCGATCCGGCGAGAGGCCGCGGCCATACCCCGGTCCAGCGACCGGCCGGGTGGTGACCTGCGGGTAGCAGACGCAGCGGCTCCGGACGCTGCCGCGTTGGCTGCGCTGGCCGCGCTGCGGGCCGAGCAGGCCACCGGGCAGGCCGGCGAACTGCTGCTGGAGGTGCGCGACATCAAGGTGCACTTCCCGATCAGATCGGGCGTGCTGATCGACCGGATCGTCGGCTACGTCTACGCGGTCGATGGGGTGAGCCTGTCGGTGCGCAGGGGCGAGACCTACGGGCTGGTTGGCGAGTCCGGCTGCGGCAAGACGACTCTCGGCCGCGGCATCCTGCGGTTGGTCGAGCCGACCGCTGGGCAGGTGCTGTTCGACGGGGTGGACATCGCGAAGTTGTCCAAGCCCGACATGCGGGTGGCCCGGCGCCGGATGCAGATGGTGTTCCAGGACCCGATGTCGTCTCTGGATCCGCGGCAGTCGGTGCAGTCCATCCTGGTGGAGGGGATGCGAGCGCACGGCCTCGACACCTCGACCGCGTCCACCAACAAGCGGCTGCGGGAATTGCTGGGCGCTGTCGGGCTGCCATCGACCGCGCTGCGGAAGTTCCCGCACGAGTTCTCCGGCGGTCAGCGTCAGCGCATCGGGGTGGCCCGCGCGCTGACGGTGAACCCTGAGCTGATCGTCGCGGACGAGCCGGTGTCCGCGCTGGACGTTTCGGTGCAGGCCCAGGTGATCAACCTGCTGGAGGACCTGCAGGAATCCCTTGGCCTGACCTATATCGTCATCGCCCACGATCTTGCAGTGGTCAAGCACATCTCCGACCGGGTCGGCGTGATGTACCTGGGCTCGATGGTCGAAGAGGCCGCCTCGGCCGAGTTGTACGCGCAGCCACTGCACCCTTACACCAGGGCGCTGATGTCCGCAGTGCCGGTGCCGGACCCGGTCGTCGAGGATTCCCGTGAGCGGATCCTGCTCACCGGCGACCTCCCGTCGCCGGCCAACCCACCGTCCGGCTGCCGCTTCCACACCCGCTGCCCGTGGCGGCAGGAGACCAGGTGCGACACCGAGCGGCCGGAGCTTCGGGAACTGCAGCCCGGTCACCGGGTCGCCTGCCATTGGGCGGCCGAGATCGAGTCCGGGCAGATCAAGGCACACGAGGTCGACGCCGACGTGGTCTGAGCACGCACGGGGCGAGGCGTGGCGCGATTCCGGCGGCTTCCGGTGGGCGAGTCCTGCCCATGCATAAAACGTGCGCTGCGCTTGCGCGAAGGCCTTGTAGGTCCCTGACTCATCAGTGGGCAAGGTCTGTGGGCTAGCTTTCCCTGCTGATGGCGGGGTCAGTGCCGGCGGGCGGTGGGATCAGCCGCCCAGGTAGGCGATCACCCCGGCGGCGATGCCGCGCGCGTACTCACGCTGCCCTGCCTCCGACGACATCAGGGCAGCTTCGGTGGCGTTGCGCATGTTGCCGCACTCGATCATTACGGTGGGTCGCACGGACAGGTTCAGCCCGGCCAGGTCGGACCGGACCCACAAGCCGCCCGAGCCCAACGTGTTGGACTTCGGGAGACCCTGCCCGGCCAGGCCGTCGCGGACCGCGCCGGCCAACGCCAGTGAGCGCGCGAAGATGTCGTCGCTGGCCGGTTTTTGGGCGGAGGTCATCACGTAGAAGCCGCGCACCCCGGCCGACTCTCCGTCGCCGTGGATGGAGATCACCGCGTCGGCGTTGGCGTCATTGCCGATCTGTGCCCTGACGTTGACGCACGGACCGACGCCGTCGTCGGAGTCGCGGGTCATCACTACTGTCGCGCCGGCCGCGGTCAGGTCCGCCTGTAGGTATTGCGCGGTCTGCCAGTTGAAACGGTATTCGGGAAAGCCCGCGTTGGTCTCGGTGCCGGTGGTGTTGCAAGGCTTTGTTTTGCCGAACCCGGCAGGCACCAGCTTGTTGATGATCTCCGGGTGCTGGCTGTTCCGGCCGTTGTGCCCGGGGTCGATCACCACTACCTTCCCGGCCAGCGATCCGCCGGTCGCTGGCGGCGCGGCTTTGCTGGTGGCAGGCGGTGGCGGCACTGCCTTGCTGGTAGCCGGCGGGTTGGCCGCGGGCGGGGTGACGGTGACAGTCTTGGTGACTACCGGGACGGGGGTCGATGTCGCGGCGGGCGGCGTCGGGTCGACTGTGGGGCTCGCCGCAGCTTCCGGAGTTGACGGGGCCGCGCTGGGAGTTGGGGGCAGCACCGTGATCGATGATTGCGGTGAGGCTGTCGACGTGTCGATGGCAGTCGTGCTGGCGGAGGCCGTGCTGGTGGGGCCGCCATTGGCCGCAGAGGTCGCAGTCGCCGCAGATGTCGCAGTCGTCGGCGTGAGGCCGGTGGGTCCGGCCGTTGCGCTGCAGGAGGTACTGACTGTCAATAGCGTGGCCAGCAGCACGAGCGGCAGGGCGGCGGGCCGGAATCGGTTGCGCATGGGTGTCAGCGTGCCAGGTCGACAGGTGTGCCGGTGCCACCACGCGGAACGCGGCCCGATCGATCACCGACAGTCCCGTGTGAGCGTGGCAGAGGGCTTGCATCTGCGCATCTGCATGTCAGTGAGGGCAGTCCCGTGCGAGCGCGGGCAGCCCAACCCGAACATCCGAGCATCGGCCCCCACTCGGGTGTGCCTGGCGTCGTGTTCCAGGCCTTCGTCACCGCTGCGGGCACTACTCTGGTGAAGCGAGTGCAGGTTGGACGCGTGCCGGCCGGACAAGAGTGCTGGTCGGCCGAGACCGATCGGACAAGACTGCTGACGAAGGCCCAGGAGAGATGACGATGCAACCGGGTGGGATCGACCTACAGAACATCGTTCTTCGGGCGCAGAAGATGCAGGCCGAGATGGAGCGTGCGCAGGCCTCGCTGGCCAAGGCGACCGTGTCCGGGAGCGCTGGTGGCGGGCTGGTGACTGCAGTGGTCGACGGGTCGGGCGAGTTGCAGTCGCTGACCATCGACCCGTCGGTGGTCGACCCGCAAGATGTTGACACCCTCGCCGACTTGGTGGTCGCCGCGGTGCGCGATGCCGTCAGGTCCGCAGCCGAGATGACCAAGAAGGCCATGGGGTCGGTGGCCGGCGGGCTGATGAGCGGGATGGGGTTGCCGGGGCTCGGTGGCATGACTGACCTGGCTGGGCTGCCCGGTGCGACGGGCCTGGCAATTGACGCTGACGGTGATGACTTCGACGGCTCGGACTACGACTCAGGCGACTCCGATGACGGCTCGGAGAGTCCTGGGCCGGTCTCGAGCCCGGGTGATCCCGCCGGCCCAACGGAGGCCTGACCCCGTGTACGAAGGCCCGATCCAGGACCTCATCGACGAGCTCGGCCGGCTGCCCGGCATCGGCCCGAAGTCCGCGCAACGGATCGCTTTCCACCTGCTGACCGCCGATCGGCTGGATATCGAGCGACTGCGGGGGGCGCTGCAGCGGGTGGCCGACGAGGTGCGGTTCTGCGACCGGTGCGGCAATGTCTCCGAGGCGGAACTGTGCCGGATCTGCGCGGACCCGCGCCGCGACGACGGGGTGATCTGCGTGGTCGAGGAACCCAAGGACGTCGCCGCGGTGGAGCGCACCAGGGAGTTTCGCGGCACCTATCACGTGCTCGGGGGCGCGATCTCGCCGATCGACGGCATCGGGCCGGACCAGCTGCGGATCGCCCCACTGCTCACCCGGATTGCCGAACCGGGGGTGCGCGAGGTGATCCTGGCGACCGACCCGAACCTGGAGGGGGAGGCGACGGCCACCTACCTGATCCGGATGCTGCGCACCTTCCCCGACCTGACGGTGACCCGGCTGGCCAGCGGCCTGCCGGTCGGCGGCGACCTGGAGTACGCCGATGAGGTGACCCTGGGCAGGGCGTTCTCCGGCCGCCGCACCGTCGACGCCTGAGCGTGCCATCGGTGCCCCATCGAGGCCGGCCGGAGGCTGCCGGTGCCGGCTCGCCTGGTGCCGGCCCGCTTGGTGCCGGTCCGCTTGGTGTCGGCTCGCCTGACGCCGGCCCGCCTGGCGCCGGTCCACCCGGTACCGACCCCGCTGACGGTGCCGCCCGGCTGGTGCTCGCCCGTCCGGCGCGGCTGGGCAGCGTCAGGCTCGTCGCGGTCGACGGGTCGAGCGGGTCGGGCAAGACGACTTTCGCCGCGGCGCTGGCCGATGCGGTCGCCCGATGCGCCGGCGGAACGGTGGTGCGGCCGGCGCGCACCTCGGTGTCGGACCCCGCGCGCGACGCCGGGCTCGCTGTGCCCTTCGCGCCCGGCTCGCCAGTGCCCAACCGGCCTGCGCTGGACCTGTCCGCGCTGGACCTTTCTGCGCTGGACCTGACCGGGCCCGACTCGCCCGCCCCCGGACCATTGGTGGCAGTGGTCTCCACGGACCTGCTCGCGACCTGGCAGGAGCCGCTGCAATGGTGGCCGCTGGTCGAGGAGCACCTATTGAGTCCGCTGGCCGACGGGCGCGCGGCGCAGCTGCCGGTCCTGCGGTGGGTGTCCGGTCACCCGCGGCCCGGCGGGCTGCTGCATGTTCCAGTGATCGATGTGCTGATTCTGGAAGGCGTCTCGGCCGGCCGCGCTGCCGTCACTGATCGGTTGAGCGCGTTGATCTGGGTCGAAGTGCCGGACCCGGTGCTGCGACTGGAACGGGCAGTGCAGCGGGACGGCGAGCCGATGCGAGAGTACCTGCGCCGATGGCAGTTCCAGGAGGCCGAGCACTTCGCCGCCGACGGCACGGCCGCCCGTGCAGATCTCGTCATCCACCCGTCCTGACATGCCTGCCGGTCCACTCGCTGCCCGCTCGACTCCCTCTCTCCAGTGGTAGCCCGAAGTGGGCAGTGGTAGCCCGCTTTGTCCGGCGTGTCGCGTCAACATCGGGCTACCACTGGCCGGGCGGGACGGGACTGTTGGGGGGGCCCGGCGGGACGGGACTGGCGGGGCGGGGCCGGGCGGGACGGGACTGGCGGGGCCGGGCGGGACGGGACTGGCCGGGACTGGCCGGAACTGGCGGGCGGGACGTGGCGAGTGGTGCGGGCCGCTCAGCGCAAGGCGACCGGTGCCGAGGCTCGGTCTTGGTCGAGGAGCCGGTCGAAGACGCGAGCCAGTAACGCGGGGTCCGGCTGCGGCAGGCCGGCGATCGCGGACAGGTAGATACCGTTGCCGACCAGCCTGATGATCTCGGCCCGCACCGGATCGGTCACGGCCTCGTGCAGTGGTTGTTCCCAGGCGCGGAAGACCTCGGCCAGCAGCGCCAACGCCTGCGGGTCGGCGTCCTCACCGGTGCGCACCGCCGCGATCAACGAGGTGAAGAACCCGCTCTCGGACTCGTCATCGGGAGCGGAGTATTCCAGGAATGCGCGGGCCCCGTCACTACCCGTCGACCGCTCGGTCATCTCCCTGATAACCGTCCCGCGCACTGATTCGAGCAGGCCCAGGTACAGCGCGCTCTTGGAGGGGAAGTGATACAGCAGCCCGCCCTTGGACACCCCGGCCTCGGCCGCGACGGCGTCCAGGGTGACGCACGAGGGCCCGCCGCCGGCGAGCAGATCTCGAAGGGCGCGAAGAATTCGGTCGCGAGTATCGGCAGCCACCCGGTAGACTGTACCGGCCGGACGGTATAGAGATTGAAAGACTGGTCGCCGGCCACCAGCACGATCGGTGGGAGTTGTTCCGGTGTTTGCCCCGTACCGCGAGATTCTGCGCCTGCCCGGTGCCCTTCGCTTCTCCGCAGCCGGCCTGGTTGGCCGCATGCAGATGTCGATGGTCGGTCTCGGCGCGATCCTGCTGCTGTCGGTGGAGAGAGACTCCTATGCAGTGGCCGGTACTGCCGCGGCGATGTACGCGATCGCATCCGCGTTGATCAGCCCGCAGATCTCCCGGCTGATCGATTCCCGAGGGCAGCGGCGCATCGTGCCGCTGCAACTGGCCGTGCACCTCCCGGCGATCGCCGCGCTGATCGTGCTCGCCGTCGCCACCACGCAGAACTGGCCGCTGTACGTTGCAGCGCTGGTCGCCGGCGCCGCCCAGCCGAATATCGGACCGCTGGTCCGCGCCCGCTGGTCGGTGATGCTGACCGGCACCGGGGCGTTGCGCACGGCGTTCGCCTGGGAATCGCTGGTCGACGAGTTCGTCTTCATCGTGGGACCGCCGCTGGCTACCATCCTTGCCATCCAGTTGTTCCCGAGCTCCACCCTGATTGTCGCGACCGCGCTCATGACGCTGGGTCTCTACTTCTTTCTGGGCCAGACCGAGACGGAACCGACGCCCTCGGGGGAGCCAGTACAGGTCCGCGGTCGGTCGGCGATCGCGCTGCCAGGGGTGGCCGCGATCTTCGTCATCTACATCCTGTTGGGTGGGATCTTCGGCGCCTGGGAGGTCACCACCATCGCGTTCTCCGCAGAACAGGGGAACAAGGGGGCGGCCGGCGTGCTGCTCGCCGTCTACTCGGCCGGGTCCCTGGTGGGCGGCCTGTTCTTCGGGGTGTTGCGGTTGCGCGCATCGTTGGTCCGGCAATTCCTCGCCGTCCTGACAATCCTGGCGGTAGTGACGTTTCCGCTTCCGATGCTGGATTCGCTGTGGCTGCTGGGGATCGGCTGCCTGATTGCCGGAATCGCGGTGGCGCCGGTACTGATCTCTGGCATGTCGTTGATCGAGCGGATCGTGCCCGCGGCTCGGCTCACCGAATCGATGTCGTGGGCCAGTTCCGGGCTGATGGTGGGGCTGGCGCTGGCGTCACCGATCGCCGGGGTCGTGGTGGACGGGCACAGCGCGTCAAGCGCCTATTGGATCCAGGTGAGCTGTGCGGCCGGAGCCGCGGCCATCGGCTGGCTGATGCTGGGTCCACTGCGTCGGGCGAACAACTCGGCAACCGCGCGGATCGACACTGCGAGTGCTGGTGGGGTGTCGTCAGGGGCTGGCTCCGTACCGGACAGCCCCGTGCGGGCCGGCGCTGGCGCGGTGCTGGAGCCGGCCGCTTCGGACCCCGGGCTACTCCTGGGTGGTTTGCCGGCAGTGGGTGGACCCGCCGGCGCGGTGTCCGTCGGCTTGTCCTCCGAGCCGGTCGGCTGACCGCGCTCGGCAGTCGGCATCCGTTCAGCGATCGGCTCCTTCCGATGCCGCTCATCAATGTCGCCGGCGCGGGTGAACTGGTTGATTCCGGTCCCGCCTGCCACAAATCCGCCCATTTGGTAAGCGCCGGTGACGTTGATAAGCGCAGGAGGTGTCAGCCGGGTCAGCCGGGGGAGCTGGCGCGGGTTCGCGGGATCCAGTAGCCCATCGCGGCCGCGGCCACCAGCCCGACCCCGCCCATGGTCAGGATGCCGGCTCCGAGCGAGGCCACGGCGGTGATCCCGGCCAGTAGGAACGGTCCCGCTCCGTTGCCGGTGTCGGAGATCAGCCGCCAGATCCCGAAGAACACCGCCCGCTGCCCCGGTGGCGCCAGGTCGGCGCCGATGGTCATCACCATCCCGGCACCCATCCCGTTGCCCAGGCCCATCACCAGCGCCACGCCGATCAACGTCAGCGCTGAGTGCGACAGCGGCAGCAGCAGGTGCGAGATCGCCAGCACCACCATCGACGGCACCGCCACCCAGGCCCGGCCGCGTAGGTCCATCACCCGGCCCGCCGGGTAGAACAGCAACATGTCGACGGCTCCGGAGATGCCGAAGATCAACGAGATCGCGGCGGGCGGCAAGCCGATGTGCTCGCCCCACAACGGCAGCACAACCTGCCGGGACGCGCGGATCACGCTCACCAGCAGCACCCCCACTCCCAGCGTGGCGAAGGTGTGCCGCTGGGAGCGGAGCACCGGGCCGAAGTCCAGCGGCGCGGCCTCGATCTTCGCGGTCCGCTGCTGCGGGTCGGTCACCACCAGCAGCACGCCAGTTGCGACCAGCACGGCGAGCAGCGCCACCGCGTACGCCGCTGACGTGCCGAACAGATGCACCGCGCCGGCGGCCAGAAACGGGCCCAGGAACAACCCGATTCGCTGCACTCCGCCGAGGGTGGACATGGCCCTGGCCCGCAGGTGGAATGGCACCAGCTCGGCGACGAAGGTCAGCCGGGCCAGCATCCACACCGCCGTGCCCATCCCGGTGACACCGATCGCCGCTCCGAACACGACGATGTTCGGCGCGACCATGCACACGGCAAGGGCGATCGCGGTGAGCAGCCCGGCGCCGATCATCACCGGCCGGTCGCCATAACGCGCGGTTAATGCCCCCGCGGGAACGTCGGCGAGGATCTGGCCCAGCCCGGCCAGCGCGACGATCACCGCGGCCAGTGCCAGGCTGGCACCGAGGTGCCCAGCAGTGATCACGATGACCGGGGCAATCGCTCCGAGAGAGATCGAGTACAGCGCGGGTGGCAAGAACGCGGCCGCGGCGATCGAGCGGAGCGTGACCTCCTGCCGCTCCGCCGCCATGGCGCCGCTCCCGTCGTCGTCCGCGGGTTCACGGTAGTCAGCGGGCGCGACCCGTCCGCCGCGGGGCAGCAGCGACCCCGGCGCGGGCGAGCGTTCGAACGACGGAAATGACGGGAATAACGGGGATGACGGGGAGGACGGACTGACGGGACAGGCTCGTCCGGACATCCGTGCGTCTGTGCTTGGCCGGTTTCGTCGGCTGCCCGCGGCGCCGGGCCGGCTAGGTCCGCTGGGTCAAGCCGGCCCGCGGCGTCGGGTCTTGCGTTGACACCCGGGGCACCAGAACAGGTTCCGCCCGACCAGCTCGGCGGTGCGGATCGCCGAGCCGCAGACGTAGCAACGCTGCCCGGTGCGCCGGTAGACGTAGACCTCCCCGCCGTGCCGGTCCACCCGCGGCGGGCGGCCCATCGCCTCAGCCTCATGCTCCGGGCGGACGCTGTCGATGCGCCCATGTTCGACGCCGTACCGCATCAGCAGGACCAGGTCCTCCCAGATCGCCGACCACTCGGCGCGGCGCAGCAGCCGACCGGCCATCATGGGGTCGATTCGGTGCCGGAACAGCACCTCGGCTCGGAAGATGTTGCCGACGCCGGCCGTCACCCGCTGGTCCATCAGCAGCGCACCGATCGGGACCTTCGACGCACGGATCCGCTGCCAGGCAAGGTCGGGGTCGGCATCATCACGCAATGGGTCGGGCCCAAGCCGGGCCAGCAGCGCATCGACCTGGTCCGGTCGTAGCAGTTCGCAGGCGGCGGGTCCGCGCAGGTCCGCGTAACCCCTGTCGTCGCTCAGCCGCCAGCGGATCATCCCTACCGGTGCGGGAGCCATGCCGGATCCAATGGTCAGCCGGCCTGCCATGCCCAGATGGACGTGGACCTGCTCGGCCAGCGCATCGAAGGCGATGAACAGGTGCTTGCCATAGGCTTCGGCACCCAACAGCACCCGGTCGGTGATCCGGGCCGCCTCGACAGCAAACCGCCCCTGCGGACTGCAGGAGTGGCTGACCTGCCCGCCGAACGCCTCGGTGATGGCATCGGCGAGTCGGTGGGTGACGTGGCCTTCTGGCATGGCCGGAGTGTGCCATCCGCCATCAGGGTTGTGTGGCCCAGGAGGTTCTGCGGCACCATCTGGACCACACAGCCGAGGTCGGGACGCTGTTGCATGCAACCGGCCGGGCAGTGACTTCCGTCCGGGTAGTGCGCAGGTATCTCACACCGAGGCGGGCTCAGGCACGATCAGGAGCAGGCGCAATCCGCACCCCGGGAGGGAAAGCATGGCAGGACGACTGGTCGGAACCATTCGGCGCAGGTGGATGGCGTTCGGGGTGGCCGGCCTGGCCGTAGCGGTGGTCATCGCGGCCATCGTCGTAGGGAACAGCAGCGGGCGCCCGCAGGCCGCTACCCCAACCGGCACCGATCCGGGCCACAGCGGCACGACTGCCGGGGAGGTGGGGACCGCGGGCCCCGGCAGTCCGGCACCGGGCGGCGGGTTCGAGGTTCTGCCTGCCGGATTCTCGGTCCGGGCCGGGGCTGCCCCTTCACAGACTCCGGCGACCACTCCCGTCGTCGTGGGTGAGCCGCTGGAAGCCAGCGTCATCGAGCAGATCCTTGGCCGGTTGCCCGCCTGGTCAGGAACTTCCGAGCTGGCCACGCCATTTCACTGGCCGGCCCAGTCACTGACCAAACCGGCCGCCGGACAGACCATCACACAGCAGTTCCCGGCTGGCACCGATAGCCAGGACCCGCCGACCACCCCGGCGCAGATCCCGAGCGGGCCGCTGACGGTGTTGCGGATGCAACCGCAGGGCAGCGTGCCGGTGGCCCCGTTCGTCAGCATCACCTTCAGCCAGCCGATGATCGCGGTGGGCACGGTCGGCCAACTCCGGGACGAAGCAGTTCCGGCGTCCATCACCCCGACCGTTCCCGGCCACTGGGACTGGCTCGGCACCACGACGCTGCGGTTCAGCGCCGATTCCGCCACGGTTGACCGGCTTCCGATGGCCACCACCTTCACCGTCACCGTCCCGGCTGGTACGAAATCGCACGCTGGTGGCGTCCTCGCCGAACCCGCTTCCGCCACGTTCAGTACCCCGCCGCCTACGGTGCAGACCTTCACGCCAGGATCGAAGGAGCCGGTGGGCCTGCACCCCGTGATGGTCGCGGTGTTCAACCAGATCGTCGACCCTGCTGCTGTACTCGAATCGCTGTCGGTGACGGTGGGCGACGCGCCCTGGCCGGTCCGGGTGGCGACCGCGGCCGAGATCGCCGCGGACAAGTCCGCCACCGAGACCCTGAGCGTTGCGCCGAAGGGCCGCACAGTTGCGTTCGTGCCGGTGCAGGACTTTCCCGCGGCGACCCAGGTGGGGGTGACGGTGAAAGCCGGAACCCGATCGGCCGAGGGTCCGCTGACCAGCGGGCAAGACGCCGATTTCCACTTCTCCACCTACCCGGCGATGAGCCTGCTCCGCGGGAGTTGCACGGAGTGGGGTTGCCAGCCGGGCGGCCCGATCGTGCTGGCGTTCTCCAACCCGATCGACACCGACGCCTTCGACCCGGCCACGGTCACCGTCGATCCGGCCGTTCCCGGCGGCGCCTCGATCGTTGCAGTCGGCGACCAGATCACCGTTTCGGGGGCGACGCAGCCGGCGACGGTCTACCGGATCTCCGTCAAGGCCGGGCTGACGGACATGTTCGGTCAGCAGCTGGCGAAGGACGCGGATACCACCGTCACCATCGGGCATGCGGACACCCAGATTTATCCCTTCCCGACGCCGGTCAGCACTCTCGACCCGATGGTGTCGGTTGTCTCAGGGCCGACCGTCACCATCACCACTGTCAATCAGAAGCGTTTTAGGGAAAGGGTTTTCGCTGTTGACCTGAGCGATTGGGCGGCCTATCGCGGCTGGTATGCGGCGCTGCAGCAGTCCGGCGATTACCAGCCTGGCGCCGACCTGCACGCGCCGGGGTGGCAGGTGCTGGTAGACCGCACAGTGCCGGTGTCCGGTGCGGGTGATCAGTTGATCGCGACGACCCTTGACCTGAGCGGCCAACTGACCGGAGGGCGCAGACAAGCAGTGGTGCTGATCGAACCCATCGATCCGCTGACGCAGCAACAGGTGTGGCAGAACCGACCGACGCTCACCTGGGTCCAGCAGACCACCCTGGGCGTCGACGCCATCACCGACCGGACCGGGATGCGCGCCTGGGTCACCGATCTGCGCACCGGCACACCGGTCGCCGGTGTTTCAGTGGTCAGGCTCGACGGCACCGGTCAGCAGATGGGCGACCCCGTCAGCACGGACGGCGAGGGTCTGGCCTCCATCGATCTCGGGTCGTCGGCCGCCGCGGCGCTGCTGGCCACCAAGGGCGACCAGCGGGCCCTGCTTCCCGCGGACATGTGGGGCAGCAGCTGGGAACGCCAGCCGCAGCAAGATCGGCTGCTGTGGTACGTGACCGACGACCGGCAGACCTACCGCCCCGGCGAGACCGTCTCGGTCAAGGGCTGGGTGCGTCGGCAGGCAGGCACCACCGAGATGAGCCTGACCACACCCGCAACCGGGACCGTCAGCTGGTCTGCCACCGACGGTGACGGTACCCAGATCGGCACCGGCAGCGTGACTGTCGACCGGATGGGCGGGTTCGACCTCGCCCTGCAGATCCCCGCCGGCGCCCATCTCGGGACCGCCGATCTGCGCCTCGACCTGGGTGGCACGGCCGGCATCGACGACACCGGCACCGACCACTGGTTCACCATCGCCGACTATCGAACCCCTGCCTTCGACGTCGATACCCATGCCAGCACAGGTGATTCGGCGGTTCGCGGGGACGACTTGAGCGTGCAGGCGGACGCCAGCTACTACGCGGGCGGGCCGGTCGGAAACGCCGCAGTGGCATGGCAGGTCAGGACCGCGAAGGCCAGCTACTCACCGCCCGGCTGGGCCGACTTCACGTTCGGCGTGTGGACGCCCTGGTGGTATGAGGCCGGGTATGACGCCGGGTACGGCGGTGGGTTTCGCGCTGGGGGTGGGGCACCGTGTTGCGGATACGGACCTCCTGGTGACAACCCAGGCGGACCCGGCAGCACTGTGCAGACCTTTGCCGGCACCACCGACGGCAACGGCTCGGATTACCTGGCAGTGACGGTCGGCAACCTCGGCAAGGACACCGACGGATTACCGGTGACGGTTGTCGCTCAGGCCACCGTCACCGATGTCGATCGGCAGCAGATCGCCGGCACCGCTCACGTTCTCGTGCATCCGGCACTGGACTACGTGGGCTTGGCGAGCGACGGGACCTTCATCAAACAGGGCCAGAAGTTGACAGTGCGGGCCGTCGCCACCGGCATCGACGGAACCGCTGAGGCCGGCCGGCCCATCACTGTGACGGCCGCGCGAGTGGCCGGCGGCTGGGCCGCTGGGCCGGCGGGTGGGCAACAGCAACAGACCCTGGTCGACCCGCAGACATGCAGCATCACCTCGAAAGCCACCCCGGGTATCTGCACCTTCACCCCGACGGTCGGCGGCCAGTACCAGATCACCGCCACCGTCACCGACGAACAGGGCCGCACCAGCCGAACCGAGCTCACCCGGTGGGTGGCCGGCCCGGACGGATCGATCGCCACCACGGTCCAGGAACAGTCCCTCACCCTGGTTCCCGACCGCAAGGAGTACCAGCCGGGCGAGTCGGCCACGCTGCTGGTTGCCTCACCGATCATCACCGGAACCGGACTGATCACTTTGAGCCACAACGGTATCGTGTCCAGCAGCACCTTCGCCGTCGCCGAGGGTTCGGCGGTGGTGACCGTCCCGATCAGCCAGGGGTCCGTTCCCGGGGTGGCGGCATACGTCGAGGTGGTCGGCACAGTCCCCCGCACTGGGGACGCGGGCGCGGCCACCGGCAGTAGCACTGCGGCGCGACCCGCGTACGCCACCGGTCAGATCAACCTTGCAGTTTCGACGCTGAGCCGCTCGCTCACCGTCACCGCGAAGCCCCGCCAATCCGCCGTCAAGCCGGGCGGGCAGACCACCATCGACGTCACGGTCACCGACCGGGCTGGAAAGCCGGTACCGGACAGCCAGTTCGCGGTGATGGTCGTGGACGAGGCGGTGCTGGCGCTGGGCGACTACCAGCTGCCCAACCCGCTCGATGCGTTCTACCCGGCCGGGCAGCAGGGCTGGCTGCAGACCGTGTACGGCAGGTCCACAGTGATGCTCGGCGCGGAGCAGGCGGCTCACGGAGCCGCCGTGGACGGGACTGCTGCCGCCACGTCGGCCGCCGCTTCGGGGAGTACGAGCTACGATTCGCAAGCCGTCCCGGCCGCTGCGGCGGCGCCCGAACGCGGCGTCGCCAGTTCAGGTTCGGGCACTGCGGGCAAGCTACCGACCACGCCCATCGACCAGCGGTCCGCATTCGCCGCCCTCGCGCTGTTCCGGCCCACCGTCACCACTGGCGCCGACGGCACCGCAGAGGTGCCGGTGACGGTGCCGGACAACCTCACTCGCTACCGGGTGATGGTGGTGGCGGTGGCGGGCGACACCCAGTTCGGCACCGGCGAATCGACCATCACCGCAGGGCTCCCGCTCACCGTCCGCCCGCAGCCGCCGCGGTTCCTGAACTTCGGGGACAGGGCCGAGCTCCCAGTGCTGGTGCAGAACCTGACCGACGCGCCGCTGTCCACCGACGTCGTGCTGCAGGCCGGTAACCTGACGGTCGCCGCGGCCGGCACCGGCACGACCGCCGGGGCCACCGGGAAGAAGGTCACCGTGCCCGCAAATGGTCGCATCGAGGTGCGCTTCGACGTTGCCGCCGACCAGGCCGGCACCGCTCGCTTCCGAGTGGCTGCGGTCAGCGGCGACGATGCAGACGCTGCGCAGCAGGACTTCCCGGTCTACACGCCGTCGACGTCCGAGACCTTCGCGACCTATGGCAGCATCCAGGGCGGCACCGTGATCCGCCAGCAGGTCACCAAGCCGAGTGACGTCATTCCCGCCTTCGGCGGTTTGCAGATCAGCACGTCGTCCACCGCACTCGCCCAACTCACCGACGCGGTCGGCTACGTCGCCGACTACGACTTCGCGACCTCGGACGCGCTGGCCTGTCGGGTTATCGCGATCTCCTCGCTAGGTGATGTGCTGCAGGCATTCTCGACTCCGGCACTGCCGTCACCGGCCGAGCTGAAGGCGCTTGCCGGCACCGACATCGGCAAGCTGGTTGCACTGCAGAACACCGATGGCGGATTCCCGTACTGGAAGCAGGGCGAGGAGTCGAGCCCGTTCAACTCGATCCAGGTAGTGCAGGCGCTGCTGACCGCCGAGAAGTTCGGGTACGCCGGATCGGCGGTCGCGGCGGTGAAGCAGGCGGTGGACAAGGCTCTGCCGTACCTGCGCGACATCGACGCGCGACTGGACGTCGGGACCAGCGCGCAAACCCGGGACACCATCAACGCCTACGCGCTGGCCGTGCGGGCACTGGCAGGTGACGGCGCGGCGTCCGCCGCGGCCGACCGGATGGTCACCGCAAGGGGTGCTGCGCTGCCGATGGATGCGGTGGCCTGGCTGCTGCCGATCGTCTCGCCCGGACCCCGTCAGGATCTGCTGGCCAGAGTGACCAACGCCGCGGTCGACAACGCCGGATCGGTGACCTTCACCGAGTCGGTGGCCGATGACGCGTGGACCGTCCTGCATTCCGACGCCCGCACCGATGCATTGATCCTTGATGCGCTGTTGACGGTCGATCCGACCTCGGACCTGATCGTCAAGGTGGTCAACTCGCTGATGGCGCAGCAGCGGGGTGGTAGGTGGGACAACGTGCAGGGCAACGCGTTCGCACTGGTGGCCGTTCGTCATTACTACGACACCTATGAGGCGACCACGCCGGACTTCGTTGCCGCGGCCTGGCTCGGCGACACCTTCGCCGGCGAGCACAGCTATTCGGGGCACACCACCGAGCAGGCGGTGCTGGACATCCCGACCATGCAGGTGATCAAACAGGGCGATACCTCGATCACCGTGGCTGACACCGGCTCCGGGCGGATGTACTACCGAATCGGGCTGACCACTGCCCCGACGAGCCTGACGGTTCCGGCGCTGGACCGCGGATTCGTGGTGTCCCGCAGTTACGCCGGTGCCGACGATCCGTCGGACGTGACCAGAGGCGCCGACGGCATCTGGCATGTCAAGGCGGGCGCCAGGGTGCGCGTCACTGTCACTATGGTCTCGCGCAGCGCGCAAAGCCATGTGGCGCTGACCGATCCGTTGCCGGCGGGCCTTGAAGCGCTCAACCCGGCGCTGGCGACCACGTCGAAGGACCTGGCCGGCAAGAACGCCGCCGGCGGTGACGCTGATCCACTCAGTTGGGCACCTACCTGGTACGACCACCAGGACCTTCGCGACGACCGGGCAGAGGCCTTCGCCGGCTGGCTGCAGGGCGGCGTCTACACCTACAACTACTTGGCGAGCGCGACAACGCCGGGAACGTTCGTGGTGCCCGCGGCGACGGCGGAGCAGATCTATGCACCGGAGACGTTCGGCCGCAGCGCCACTGACCGGGTGGTGGTCGCCGGCTGACAACTGGGTGAGCGTTAGCCTCGGGCGGTGAGCGCTCAGCGGATGGCGGAGTTGATCAGGGCGCAGGCCCGGGCCTGCGCCGAGATGGGCTCGCCGTTCTACGGCGTGCTACTGGACCTGATCGCCGACGACGTGCTGGCTGACGGGGTGACCGCTGCGGTGCTGGCCGGGCACGAGCAGGATCCCGGTCCGTCGGCGCTCGCGCTGCGGTTGGCCGGCACCGTGCACGCGATGGTGCTCTCCGGACAGGCGCCGGATCTCGCGCTGCACTATCCGAGCACCGGCGGCGACGGTGACGCGGCGGCGACCTGGCCGGCGTTTCGGGCCCAGCTGGCCGCGCATCCGCTGGAGGTCGCGGCGGGCCTGGCCAATGCGCCGCAAACCAACGAGGTAGGTCGGTCGGCGGCGCTGTACGGGGCACTGCTGCAACTGGTTTCACCGGACGGCGACGAGCCGCTGCCGGTCCGGCTGTGGGAGATCGGCACTTCCGGCGGGCTGAACCTGCGCGCCGACCGGTTCCGCTACCGGGCTGCCGGCGGCTCGGTGATCGGCCCGATGTCTCCGGTCGAACTGGATCCGGCCTGGGATGTGCTGCCGGTCCAGCGCCGCGGGCTGGTGCCGGTCATCGAGCGGGTGGGCGGCGACCTGTCGCCGATCGATCCCTGCACCGATGACGGTGCGCTGCGACTGGCTTGCTACGTCTGGCCCGATCAGGTCGAGCGGCTGCGGCGGCTGCGCGGGGCAATCCTGGTGGCCCGCGAGTTCCCGGCGCGGTTGGTGCGGGCGAGCGCCGCTGACCTGCTGGCGGACCTGGAACCGGCGCCGGGGGCGCTCACCGTGATGTGGCACTCGGTGATGTGGCAGTACCTGTCCGATGACGAACAGCGCAGGGTTTCGGCCAGGATCGCGGTGATCGGGGCCGCGGCGACCCCGGACGCGCCGTTCGCGCACATCGCCTTCGAGCCGCGCCGGTTGGTCGCGGGCGGGCCGCACCGGTTCCTGGTCATCGCGACACTCTGGCCGGGCGGCGACGAGCAGATCCTCGGTGAGGCGCCGCCGCACGGTGTCCCGGTCGCCTGGGGACGCCCGGCCTGACCTGGTCGGCCGGACAGCAACGCGGCCGGCGGCGGTGCCGATCGGATGTGGCCGACACCGCCTCGCCGGCCCTGCCGTCCGTCACCGCTGGGCGTCGTCCTCCGGCCCGATCGCCGCTGCCCTGTTCACCGCGGATACCACCGCCTTGAGCGAGGCGAGAGTGATCGAGGAGTCGATACCGACTCCCCACACCACCGACCCGCCGATGGCGCACTCCAGGTAGGCAGCGGCCCGAGCGTCCCCACCGGCGGACAGCGCGTGCTCGACGTAGTCGAGCACGCGTACGTCGAAGCCCGCCGCGCCCAGCGCCGCGCAGAACGCCGCCACCGGACCGTTCCCGGACCCTGTCACCACCTGCTCGACGCCGTCCACCCGGATCCTGGCGGCCACCGTGTCCGTCACCGTGTCGGTTGTGGTGTCCGGCTCCTCGGGGTTCTCCACGCGCGAGCGGATCAGTTCCACCGGCACTGTGCGGTCCAGGTACTCCTCGGCGAAGTAGGTCCACATCTCCTTGGGCAGCACCTCGCCACCCTCGGAGTCGGTGTGCTGCTGGACCACCCTGGAGAACTCGATCTGCAGCCGCCGTGGCAGGTCGAGGCCGTGCTCGGTCTTCATGATGTAGGCGACGCCGCCCTTGCCGGACTGTGAGTTGACCCGGATCACCGCCTCGTAGGAGCGGCCGACATCGCGCGGGTCGATCGGCAGATACGGCACCTGCCAGGTGAACTCGTCCACCGGCACGCCGGCCGCCGCCGCGTCGCGGTTCAGGTGGTCGAAGCCCTTCTTGATCGCGTCCTGATGCGAGCCGGAAAACGCCGTGTAGACCAGATCCCCGCCGTAGGGGTGCCGCTCCGGCACGTCCAGCTGGTTGCAGTACTCCACGGTGCGTCGGATCTCGTCGATGTCGGAGAAGTCGATCTGTGGGTCGATGCCCTGGCTGAACAGGTTCAGTCCCAGCGTCACGATGCACACATTGCCGGTGCGCTCCCCGTTGCCGAACAGGCACCCCTCGATCCGGTCGGCGCCGGCCATGTAGCCGAGTTCGGCAGCGGCGACTGCCGTTCCGCGGTCGTTGTGCGGGTGCAGCGACAAGACGATGGCGTCCCGCCGCTCCAGGTTCCGGTGCATCCACTCGATCGAGTCCGCGTACACGTTGGGGGTGGCCATCTCCACCGTCGCGGGCAGGTTGACGATCATCGGGTTCGATTTCGACGGACCCCACACCGCGGACACCGCATTACACACCTCGACCGCGTATTCCAGCTCGGTGCCGGTGTAGGACTCCGGGGAGTATTCGAAGCGCCAGTCGGTCTCGGGATACTTCTCTGCCCAGCGGGCCACCTCCTCGGCGCCGTCCGTGGCGATCCGGGTGATGCCGCCCCGGTCCAGGCCGAACACCACCCGCCGCTGCAGCGTGGAGGTGGAGTTGTACAGGTGCACTACTGCCGAGTGCGCGCCCTCGACCGCCTCGTAGGTGCGGGCGATCAGCTCGGGCCGGGCCTGGGTGAGGACCTGGATGCGGACGTCGTCGGGAATCGCGTCCTGCTCAATGATCTCGCGGACGAAGTCGAAGTCGGTCTGGCTGGCGGCCGGGAAGCCGACCTCGATCTCCTTGTAGCCCATGGTGACCAGCAGGTCGAACATCCGCCGTTTGCGGGCCGGGGTCATCGGATCGATCAGCGCCTGGTTGCCGTCCCGCAGATCGACCGCGCACCACAGCGGGGCCTTGCTGATCACGGTGGACGGCCAGTTGCGATCCGGCAGGTCGATCGGAGTGAACGAGGTGTACCGGCGGAACGGCATGGAGCTGGGCCGCTGCCGGTTCCAACCGGCCTGGCCGTCGGGGGTGTCGCCGGTCGGCGGGCGCAGGCGGGATACCGGGGGAGTGCTCATGGTGGGAGTCCTTGTCGGTGGGGGTTGACCGGAGTTATGGGTCCCACGATGCGCTATGGCGCTTTCACCGGGCCACGACATGCGGTGGGATGACGACAACGACCGGCACGACAGGGCCCCGCGACGGAGGAGCCGGTCTTACCTGGCCCCGTCGCGGCGGCTAAGGAGCAGGCCCATGACGGGCACTGCGAGACGCGCCACGAGTGCGACTGTACCCCCCGTCGGAAGCGCAGGACGGAGTGGGGGTGGTGGGCCTCGTGGCGTTCGGCGACGGCGCGCGCTCGGCGAGCTGTACTTGCCTTCGGAGTGGTCCGCGGTCTGTTACGCGGACGCCACGGCAACATCATCTCCCTGCCGCCATGGATTTCGATGGCGGACGCCATCCGCTGGTGGCGCCCAACAGCCCGCCGAGCGATGGAGAAGCACTAGTTGTGCAGTCGATGGTCGTTTTGACACCAGTGCTGTGCAAGCTGCACATCGACGAAGGGACGGCCCACCGACATGAACTCCTGTCCGTATGGACGGAGTTGTGTCACTCAGGTGACGATCAGTGACAGATCCCGGAGACGTAGGCAAGAGTCAGCGGAGTATTTGACGCATAATTCACCTATTCGAGTGAATGAACATGGGTGACTTTCGGCTAACTGGCGGTTAGGCTGAACGGATTACTCACACCCTGTCAATGTCACAGAGAGCGATTATCGCTCGAAGGTCAGGTTCGGGGCTAGTCGACCGCGTAGCGGTAGCAGGGGGAGTCGCATGAGCAAGGGACAGCACACCAAGGCAGCATCTGGTCGCTGGCGACTGCCCGCGGTGCTGATCTCCACGATCGCGCTGATCGCGTCGATGGCAGTGGTCGGTACGACTGCCTCGGCCGCATCGCCGGTATCCCCCGACGACTTGTGGCAGGTCGTCAGCACGACCGACCCGGCCACCGGGAGCGCGGTCGATCCGGGTGCCGCAGTCAACTACTCGCTGCAGCTGGTCAACCT